>Ga0310124_10002181_pt1 | contig 13545 bp, 8 predicted proteins | sample CB11b_AW_Bot5_MG_FD_203507 | JGI IMG/M metagenome (GOLD analysis project Ga0310124, IMG submission 203507) | Marine microbial communities from Western Arctic Ocean, Canada - CB11b_AW_Bot5 | ecosystem: Environmental > Aquatic > Marine > Oceanic | place: Canada: Western Arctic Ocean | collected...
CTTCCATGCTGGCACAGGCAAATCAGAATTCTATGACTGTGCTGAAGTTGATTGGATAGACTATTATTCCAGTGGGCATCAAGTACTCATTTGTGTTTGTGCTCACGGTACTCCAGTTGAAATAATCAGCGCCCTGTGTTACGGAAGTAATACAGGGTTCCTTCCTCACTGCCTACTAGCAAATCCAAGTCACCATCTGAATCCAAATCAACAAATTCAGGGTTTCCACCAATTGGTAAATTCAGTTGTTTAAAATATTCCGGAGTAGGTTTCCAGGATAGAATACCTGGTTTTTCCGGATCAGGGTGAAAGCTGATGATATTTCCTGAGTCTGAGCCAATAATCAGGTCTGGCTGCTGATCATTATTGAGGTCAGTAATTTTAGGTACAGAACCAATACCAATATCTAAATTTAAGTATTTGCGTCTTTCAAGTCGAAAATAAAAACCGTTGCCCTGTTCTATACGATCAAATTTACGCAGTTGACCGATGAAGTTTCCTGTCAGCAAATCATTACGGCCGTCACCATTGAGGTCTAGAACAGCTGGGACTGAGTTTCTTCCTCCAGTCACACCAATAAACTGAGTAGGATTGTAGACGAAGTCAGCTATCTCAGAATTGCCTTTATTCTCCCAGTAGTCAATACTTCCTTCTTGATTGCCAACCAGCAGATCTAAATCTCCATCACCATCCAAATCCGCAAAAACCGGAGCGGAATTTTTTCTACCCTGATAGCCTAGAAAGTGCTTGCTTTCAAGAGTCCACAGCGTATCGCCTGAGCCTAGTTCACGTCGGTAGTATCTTAACTCACCGGCACTGTTTCCAACAATTAAATCAAGATTGTTATCGCCGTCCACATCCATAAATGCAGGAAAAGCACGACGCCCTAGTTCCAGGTTCCCATACCTGGAACTTACAAACTCAAAAGATGGTTCAATAGGTCCGATTGCTTTAGAATCTTGTTCAGTTTCAGTATTCTCAACTGTAATAATCGTGCTGTCTGCTTGTTCATTCTCTTCCTCCTGCTCTTCCTCCTCCAAAGTGTTTTCTGTAAGAACAAGCGTACTTTCCTGTTTAGACTCTATTGTCTTTTTCAGGCCGCCATTTTTCCAATAAAGCAAATTACCTTGTACATCACCAATCAGCAAATCTGTTTTGTTGTCACCTTCAAAATCCACAAAATGCGGTGTGCTGTACCCGATGGCCTTGATATTTTGCCAGTGTTCGGCCTCCATGGTCCATCCACCCAGTGCAGGGGAACTTTCAGGAGGAAGATGACTGATTAGACTTAAAAATCCCTCTTGCCCGCCAACAACAAGGTCAGGGTGCTTGTCTCCGTTCCATTTCCAAAAAGTTGGTGCAGAACTGGCTTTCATTTGAAACCCTGCAATGCGTGTGTTGCGCAGCACAAAATGCGGTGTGTTTTTGTTACCTTGATTTTCATAATAAATAATCAGGCCCTTACTGTTTCCAACCAGGAGATCCAGGTCGTCATCTCCATCCATATCATTTAACAATGGTGTACTGAAACTTCCTACATCAATTTGTGATAAATTTACGTCATGTACCACCCATTCCGGTCTTTTTTCTGAACCGCGGTTTAGTATCCATTCCAATTTTCCGTTTCTATTTCCGCTGATAATATCTAAATCTCCATCTGCGTCAATATCTGATAAAACAGGAGAACTGTACTGTCTCTTATTATTTTCAAGTACAGGGAATTTAAGTTCATACCAGTCTGTGCCTTTATCAGCACGATTTTCAAAAGCAAATATTTTCCCTGAACGACTGCCGAGGAGGATATCTATCCGGCCATCCTGGTTCCAGTCGCCGCTCGTAAGGAAGGAGTGGCGGTCACTGCCAATTAGATTCTCTATCTTCAAAAAGTTTCTGCTGGATAACCAGAGTTGATTTCGTGTAATAATTCCCTGAGAAGTTAATTTTTCAATTTTTTCTTTTATCGCATCTTTTTCAGTTTCTGATTCTCCAGCTGCAGTTGCTTGGTCTGCCTGTGTTACTGCATTTTCCGGATTTTCTTTGTTGTCATCCTGAATGTTTGCATTAACAACTGAGTTTTGTTGCTTAGAAGTGTCTGCTTCACTTTTAATTGAATTACTGGAAACCTCAGCAAAATCGGCGGTATTATCGGAATTGGATTTTATACTTAAATCCGGACGCAAAATAAAGGGGTACAACTCCACCATTCTGTTAATCTTTGTTCCTTCAGGTACACCGAAAGCAACTGCAAGTGTTACAAGGCATTCCGGAAGTCCTCTTAATTGAGAACATGCTTGAGAGAGGACTTTTTCAAATGAGGCAGACATATCAATCTTTACCAGCTGAATAGCAGATATTTTTCGAAGCAAATCCAGCAGGATTTCATGATTTTCATAATAGATAATCTTTGAGGAAGACGTACCTAAAAATAGTTCTGAAAAACCGTCCTGGTTCAAATCATGAAATGTAGGTGCAGCACTGCCGCCGACGTCAATAAACTGGAAATGTCTGGATTTTAGGCTCCATAATGGAGCAAAGTTATTTCCGGTATTGAGATAATAATTGATTTTTCCGTTTGATTTTCCAACAACCAGGTCCAAATCCTTATCTTGATCCCAATCCACCAATTCAGGAACGGCATCGGCTTGAGGGGCAATGTCTGCAACTAGTTCAGGTTGAAATTTGCAACGTTTATCTGGTGGATCTGAGACCTTAAACGCTCGACAAAAAACAGCCTCCTGGGTCATTCCGGAATTAAAAAATATGTGAATTTTACCTGAACCTGTGCCTACCAGTAAATCATAAGTTCTGTCACCGTTAACATCAGCTAAACGCGGCACACTGTTCCCTCCAAATTTCAGACCCATGTAAATAGGAGTTTTACGGAAAAATCGGGGGCTGAGTTTGTTCCCCCGGTTTTCGTAGTGGAAAATATGGCCATCTTTGGAACCAATCAAAAGATCAAAGTCTCCGTCATTGTCGATGTCAACAAACTCTGGAGCAGCATTGTTTCCAACATCAAGAATGGTTTGTATTAGTATGGCATTGCTTTGTTTGTCTACACCTTCATGAATTACTACTAAATCTTCTGTTATCAATTTGAAGAACGGAGTTGCAGTGCTGCCTTGATTGTGAAAAAAAGCAATGCGACCATCCGCTTTTCCAACAAACAGGTCATCATCTCCATCATCGTCAATATCTACAAAACGTAACATACTCCGTGCAAAGCTGCGTGTGTAAAGTAACTTTGTTTCACCTTTCAGCTTTCCATAAAACTGTGGAATCCAGTTGTATGTCAGAACAGGCTGTTCTTCTCCGGCTGTGGAATAATTTGGTGTTCCCAAAGAAAATCCCAGTATCAGGAAAAGGAAAAAAGTAAACTGAATGTTAAATATTATTTTGGCCTTGAACATGAATCACAAGGATTTGGGAAAAAATGGTGGGAAGTGAGAATAATATGAATTATCTGTTTATGTTTTTTGACTTTTCTAACAAAGGACTATGAAGCTTTTTGAAAACTGCAAAGTTGATTTTGGAAGATGAATCAAGTATAAGTAAAAAGTAAAATTCATCGAAGAAATCTATAGTCTCTTACTGACTATGTCAACTCTTATATTAACTAAAGCTGCTTGATGAAAATTGTTTGCCAACTTTTTAATAGTTTATGTTTATGACAGTTTTTTTACTGACTCTTTGTTTTGCTGTTGTCATCTGGTCTGCCTTTAATCATTTAAGATATCTTGGAATTGATGCAGATTATCTTATAAGTGGCGGACGCAGACTGCAATTTCTCTGGTATTGAATTAACGCCCTATACACTAAAGTCTTGTCTGTTTCTCTGCAGGCTGGGTATGGTAATTACTGAAAAAAATTAACCTGACATTTAAATACCGTGTTTTTAGTAGTTGGGTGATGAATTATCATCTTTTTATAAAAAGGTTTAACAATGGAACTAAAAATTGAATACAGTAATGATTCTCTCACAAGTGAAAAACTTGAAGCTCTGGTCGTATTTGTCGTTGAAGACTCAGACCTTTCTGGAAGTGGACTAAGGTTCCTTCCTGGAGATCTCAAAAAAAACCTGAACGCTTCAATTAAATTGAAAGTTTTTACCGGTAAGAAAGACAAAAGTCAGCATTTGTTTTCTGGTTATGCAAAAATCCCGCAAATTTTAGCGGTTGGTCTGGGTAAAAAAGATGAATTAGATGCAGAGACGTTGAGACGTGCTGCAGGAAAAGCGGGAAAAATGCTGACTTTACTGAAAGCAAGAAAGGTGGGATTTGTTGTGACCTCACTTATTCAAAATGCGGTTGAAGTAGATGCAGGACAGGTCCTGGTAGAAGGTTTAACTTTAGGTGCCTATGAGTTTAACACTTACAAAAAATCACAAAATGAAAAACAAAACTCCAGATCAATTACGATTAAATGTTGTGACCCCGAAAAACTTACTTCATTGAAAGTATTAAAAAAGGGAAAAATACGTGCTGACGGGACAAATCTGGCCCGCACATTAGGTAATACGCCCGCAAATGATTTGAAACCAAAAGATCTGGCGGCTGAGGCAAAAAGGATTGCTGTCAAATACAAAATGGAATGCACGGTTTTGGAAGAAAAAGACATGAAAAAACTGGGGATGGAGATGCTCCTTGGTGTGTCAAGAGGTTCCCGGGAACCGGCTAAATTAATTATTTTGGAATATGCTCATCAGCAGGCCAAACAAACAGTTGCAATTGTTGGAAAAGGCGTAACATTTGATTCAGGTGGAATTTCACTCAAGCCTGGGAAAAATATGGACGAAATGAAATTCGATATGTGCGGTGCTGCAGCCGTTTTGGGTGCAATGAAAGTCATAGGAGAGGTTAACCCAAAACTAAATATTATTGCTGTTATTCCAACAACGGAAAATATGCCTGGCGGCGATGCCCAACGTCCGGGAGACATAGTTACAGCACACAACGGCAAACGGGTTGAAATCCTCAACACAGATGCAGAAGGCCGACTGATTCTTGGTGATGCACTTAGTTATGTTGTTAAGGAGTACAAGCCTGATGCGGTTATCGACCTGGCAACTCTCACAGGGGCATGTGTTGCTGCACTAGGACACCTCACTACTGGAGCAGTCTCGAACAATGATGCCTTGATGGAACAAGTACGTAGAGCAGGAAATATTAGTGGTGACCGGGTCTGGCAGTTTCCAAGCTTCCCCGAATACGGCGAATCCATCAAGGGAAAATATGCAGACCTGCAAAATATTGGCGGAGGTGATTCCGGAGTCATAGTAGGAGGTCTGTTTTTAGAACATTTTGTAGATAAAACACCTTGGGTCCATCTTGATATAGCAGGAACATCCTGGAATGTAAAACATCTTGGTTACCAGCCCAACAGTGGCGCTACAGGTGTCGGGGTGAGACTGCTTGTAGATTTTGTGCAGGAATGGCAACCGCTTAAATAAGTGCAGATATAATTGGATTTTTTGCAGATAGAATCATGACTAAAAGTCGCGACACACAAATCCATAAGCTGGTCAATAAACTGATCAACACGGAACGGACACAGTTGCTGAAAAGCATACTTGAACCGCTTAAACCTGTGGAAATTGCCAACATTCTGCTGCAGTTAAAATTGAAGCAACAGTTGGTATTACTGGAAAATCTGGATCGGGAAACGTCTTCAGAGGTGCTAAACAATCTGCAGGATTCACCTTCCATTCTTGGCGACATTGTAGAACAAATATCTACTGATCGATTGAGTAATGCAATCGAGGATATGCCGCAGGACGATGCGGCTGACTTTGTTGGTCTGTTGGATGATGAAAAAGCAGAAGCGTTGCTTGAGAAATTGCCGGAAAAAGATCGTGAAGAACTGACCAATCTTCTTCAATATGATGAAGAAAGTGCAGGCGGACTCATGACGCCCTATGTTGTGGCGATCCGTAGAGACCAAACGGTTGCGACAGCAATCAAAGAAATACAAAAATTTGTTAAAAAGAAGGGTTTCGAATTATTTTATACAGCTTACGTTGTCGATGATCATGATCACTTGATTGGTACAATTGGTACGACTGAACTTTTGTTGGCGGAGCGTCATAAATTAATTGAAAATTTGATGAATCCTGAAGTGGTTGCTGTTGATCAGGATTTGGATCAGGAGGAAGTTGCTCGAATTGCGCAGGAATATGATTTGGTAGTGGTTCCGGTAATAGATAAGCATTTACGTCTAATCGGCCGTATTACTCTGGATGATTTGGTGGATGTGATTGTTGATGAATATAATGAAGATATGGGTCATATTGCCGGTACAGGGGACGAAGAGGTTAGTGAGACATCGGTTTTACGAGCTTCAGGTGATAGGTTGCCCTGGTTGCTGGTTGGTTTGTTTGGAGGTTTTTTAACTGCTATAGTGATGAGTTTGTATGAAAATGCTCTTATTTCGCTACCGGATGTAACTTATTTTATTCCTCTTGTAGCAGCACTTGGAGGAAGTATCGGCATACAGTCTTCTTCAATTGTTGTGCGTGGACTTGCCACAGGAGCAATACAAACTACTGATATTCTTGTTCGGCTCTGGAAAGAGTTAAGGGTCGCATTTTTGAATGGAATTATTTGTTCTTTCATACTGGCAGGCATGTCATGGTACCTGACTGATGATGTTGGGAGGGCCATTACATCAGGAATTTCATTATTGATCGTTGTTTGTTTTGCAGCAGTAGTTGGTTCAACAATTCCAATTATACTTAAACGAATGAATATCGATCCTGCTATAGCAACAGGGCCTTTTATTACTACAACCAGCGACATCATTGGAATCGCCATTTATCTCGGTTTTGCTTTTAATGTCAGCTTTTCTCCACTTTTCAGTTCCTGATAGCACAATGTCGTTTAGAGAAATTTACGGACAAGAACACGCAATTGACCTGCTGAATCAAGCCGTTCAGAGGGACAGGATGCCTCATGCATGGTTGTTCACCGGCCAGGCAAATATCGGTAAATACAAAACAGCTGTTGCTCTTGCACAAAAACTTAATTGCAGAAAATGTGGAGAAGATGCTTGTGGAGAATGTGATATTTGTTTTCAAATTGCAGAACAGAATTTTCTGGATTTCCAGGTTCTGATTCCTGACGGCAAGTTTATTAAGATCGATCAAATCCGTAAATCATTGAACTGGCTTCACCTTCATCCGGATCAGGCAAAAAAACGCGTATTGATTCTTGATGGAGCACAGCATTTGGGCCGGGAAGCAGCTAATGCTTTTTTAAAAACGTTAGAGGAACCGGCACCGAATACTTTGCTGATTTTGATTGCTGATTCATCACAACAACTGCTGGAAACAATTGTTTCGCGTTGCCAACAAATACGATTTCGTCCATTGACTGAGGAAATTTCGGAACGGATTTTGCGGGACACAACGAACCTGTCAACTGCCCGGATTCAGTTGCTCAGTTCCTTCAGTATGGGAAGCGTAAATGTAAATCTTGCTGAACGTCTTGAACTTATGGAAACTGTCCAGCAAACGGCCATCCGCTGGCTGACCACATTTTCTGCAGCAACACTGGAAGAGATGCTACGGACCTGTGAAACCTGGGCTAAATCAAAAAATGAAGAATGGCGTTTGCTGCTGGATTTTCTGGAAACTTGGTTTCGTGATTTAACATGGCTGTTTCGTGGTCTTCCGGAAGAAAAACTGATAAACCGGACAGTTGGTTCTGATGAAAACCGCATTTCTGCATTGAGAAAAAGTGGAGAGCATTTTACTCTGCAGCAAATTTTCGAAATTTTTGGCTGGATAGCAGAATCAAGAAGAACCATTGAACTTAACGCAAATAAGTCACTTGCAGTTGAATCTCTATGTTTGCACATGTACCGTAGAGCTGTATGAATTATAAATCGGGAAATTTGAATGAGCTGATATTTTCGAAAAATAAATTATTCAGTCGACTATTTTTGTTCTGCGTATTCAGTTTTTTTATAGCTGTTCCTGGGGCAATTGCCCGACAACCTACACCTTTTGAATTGGAGGCAATCCGTAAAGAAACCAGGGTTGTGTTTCTGAACTTTCTGCAACTCTGGCAGGAGGAACGCTATTTTGAATTATACAAATACGGCAAAAAACACTCCACAGATCAAATCAGCATTGAAGAATTTGCAACGCGAATGGTTGAACTGGACTGGGTTCCGGTTGGTTTGAAAACTGGAATAGAACCTGAAATATCATATCGATACCTGACATTGCTTTATGTTAATGCTGCAATTGTTTTTCGACACAAAAGCATTTTTGATTTACAATTTACAAAGCAGCAATCATTTTTGCTGCTGAAGGAAAGTGGAAAGTGGCGCTTCGATTTACTACAGATGATCCGGTCTCCTTTTTATATTCCACCAAATTAGTACTTGCTGGAATATAATATTATTCAATAAAACCAAAAAGTAATAGTTCGATTGCTGATGACTACTGCAAGGTTTATCCTGTAAAAACCCAAAAGTCATGCACTTCTGTTTTTTGAGTCCCTTTTTCAACAAAGTGACCTCATGGAAAAAACTGGCTGGTTTGATTCCCATTCTGATACTAATTTGACATAAATTTAATTATTACACTTCCTGAAAAACCAATGGCCGAAGACTTTGTTAGCTTAGTCGGTACTCTGGAAAAAATTTTGTACACAAATCCGGAAAACGGATTTTTGATTGGTACATTTCTAACAGAAAATTCCATCAGGCCGATCACTGTAAAAGGCATTGTTTTCAACACCCATGAGCATGAAACATTACGTTTAAAAGGCAGCTGGGAGAATCACAAAATTTATGGTCGTCAATTTTCGATTCGTGAATTCATGCCTGTTGAACCAACCTCTGAAGAAGGGATGGTACGCTACCTTTCTTCTGAAGTATTTAAGGGAATTGGTAAAAAAACGGCAGAGCGAATTGTCAAAAAGTTCGGAAATGATACTTTTAAAATTATAGACAGTTCTCCAAAATTATTATCGAAAGTTAAAGGCGTCGGCAAAAAACAACAAAAATCTCTGCTTGAGGCGTGGGACGATCAAAGAGGTCTCCGGGATGTAATGACTTTTTTGCGTGGAGTAGGAATATCACACGCTTATGCACAACGTATTTTTGCGAAAAATGGCTTGAACAGTATTCCGTTGATCAAAGCCAATCCGTATCAGTTAACTGATATTCCGGGAATAGGTTTTCTTACTGCAGATGGTATTGCACGCAATCTGGGATTCGATAATAACTCTCCGCATCGTGCTGACGCAGGCTTACTCTATATGCTGGAACAGCAGGCACTCAATGGTCACACCTGTTTCCCTCGTCGGGATTTGCTCGAAAAAACCGTGCAAGAGCTTAATATTGACTCATCAATGCTGGAGTCATCAATTCGGCAATTGCTGGAAGATCGTTTGTTGAATTGTGAGAAAATTGAAGATGCTTCCGGTATTGAGCAGGAATTGGTTTACCGTCCGAGATTTTACAAAGCAGAACGGCGTGTTGCGGAGAATATTTTTCGAATCCTTAACAGTGAAGCCTATACGGTTTATGATGGTGAATCTTATTTGATAGAAGAGCAGGAACGAAAAGTTGGCCTGAAGCTTGATCCTGCCCAGAGAGAGGCAGTTGAAGCGGCTCTTCAGCATAAAGTGTTGATTATAACCGGTGGCCCCGGCACAGGTAAAACAACCATTGTGCGCTTTATACTTGGACTGATGCGCACCAGAATCCCTGCAATTGCACTTGCTGCACCTACTGGACGTGCTGCAAAACGAATCACTGAAACTACCGGCGCTGCAGCTTCTACAATTCACCGTCTTCTTGAAGCAAGCAACATAGGTTTTCAGCGTGACCGGGAAAATCCTCTGGAGCAGGAATTGCTGATCCTTGATGAAACTTCAATGATCGATACTCTGCTGATGGATAGTTTACTGGAAGCCGTTCCATCTGCGTCACGTTTAATTCTTGTAGGCGATGTAGACCAGTTGCCGTCAGTGGGTGCAGGAGCAGTGTTGTCGGATTTGATTGAATCCAGATCAATTCCCGTTGTACGCCTCGATCATATTTTTCGGCAGGCAGCTGATAGTTTTATTACAGTCAATGCTCACAAAGTTCGTCGGGGAGAAATGCCGGACTTCAGTAGCTCAAATCGGCAAACCGAGGATGATAATCAGCTGCTGGATTTTTATTTTATTAAAGAGTCGAATCCGGAAAAAATTGTTGAAAAAATACTGCTGATGAGTACCGAAAGGATTCCCCAGCGTTTCGAGCTTGATCCGATGATGGATATTCAGGTGCTGACGCCAATGCACCGTGGAGTCACAGGTGCAATAAATCTAAACCGGAAACTGCAGGATGTAATAAATCCAGGTGCAAAAGGTCTGGAACATCGTGAACAGTGGTTCCGGATTGGAGACAAAGTGATGCAGCAGCAAAATGACTATGAGAAACTGGTTTTCAACGGCGATCTTGGAAGAATTGTTAATTGCGATCCAAAAACCAAAGAACTGCATGTTCAATTTGATCAGCAAATTGTTCATTACCAGGGGAAAGAGATGGACCAACTATCTCTGGCCTACGCAATCACGGTTCACAAATCCCAGGGAAGCGAATATTCAGCAGTGATTGTTCCTCTCACTACACACCATTATATGATGCTTCAGCGGAATTTACTCTACACTGCAATCACCCGCGGGAAACAGTTAGTTGTTTTGATTGGAACAGATGCAGCTATTAAGAAGGCCGTTGAAAATGAAGGTTCAACACGCCGTTTTACCGGTTTACTGCATCAATTGTCAGAATTGGGTGCATCTCCTTTGTTTTGAGCTAAAATAATAAGCTGTTATTGATGCTTTAGTAACAGGTTGTAACCCCGACAACACTAGTTATCGAATTGATTGTGGAATGAAAATTACTGAACATGTAAGTTTATGATATAATAGCTTATTGGCTGTTAATGAATGTCAAACATGTGTTGCTTATTTTTTTTGAGTTTATCACAATTAATTAAGGCGTGAGCCATTAAATTTCATAAGACACTCATATTATTGACTGCTTAATGACATCTCGACCGAAAGGAAAGATCTGATAAAGTGCTGTTACCTTATAAGATCCTTCACATACGTTTGGGTTGACATGATAAAACTCGTGACTGTCGAGTTAATTAAATATACACGAAAAATATGAAACTGTTTCGACTGACCGTCATACTTGTGTTTTTGTTTCCAATTGCTCATTTCTGTTTTGCCGAAACCGGAGTATTTCCAAAAAACATTGTTTTTGTAACTCATCAGCCATTGAGCGGACCTGCAAAGGAATATTCTGATATTGGAAAAAGCGCGCAGGCCTATTTTAAATATGTCAATGATCAGGGCGGAGTACACGGTCGTTCAATTGAGTTGAAAATAATTGATGATCAGTTGAAACCATACAAAGCAAAAGAGGAACTGGAGGAACTCACTTTAAAAAATGACATATTTGCTGTTTTCAGCGGTATTGGCAGTAAAACTCATCAAGCAGTTTACCCCTTGTTAAAACAGCAAAGACTGCCAAGTTTTTTTGTCGGCTCAGATTTGCCGGAATGGACACAACCCCTTCGTGCAAATGTCTTTGGTTTTATGCCTACTGCTGAAACCGAAGCGCGTGTTATTGGAAAATATATTACAGAAAAGCACACTGGAAAAGAGTTTATCATCTGGTATCCGGAAAAGCCTGTATATCAGAGGGCAGTAAAAGTCTTGACCAAAGAATTGTATAGCGTTTCTGCCAAACTGCTGCCGGGAAAAGCAGGACGACTTAGCGCAGAATGGCAGCTGATTCGTAAGAATAATCCAGATTTTCTGGTTGTATTGGGAAATTATACTGATGTTATGAACTTCTTGAAGTTTTCTCCACAGATAAATATTCCCATGTTAACAGGACACGCACTTGCGGATAGTCGACTCCCTGAGTGGCTTGGCCAAAAAGTTTCTGAACGAGTACGTGTTTTGACAGCATATCCCCTTAAAATAGAAACAGAACATCCTGGTCAAATATTACATAAGCTAATACTCAGTGAATATGCGCCAAACCTGGCTCTCAACCGTTGGACTCTTTATGGCCATGCAGTAGCAGAATTAATGGTTGAAGTCTTAAATCGAACGGGACGTTCTTTGAGTAGACAAAAAGCAGTTTCTGCTGCTGAAAGTATAACAAATTGGCAGGGAAAGTTGTTACCTCCGGTATACCTCGATTCACGTAACCACCTGGCTCTGACCACATTTCGTGTTTCACGAATTACATACGGAAGGGTAAGCCACTTGTCAGGGTGGATTGATGGTAAATAAAACAAATGACAAGGATTACAGTTACGGTTGGGATTATATGCCGGACAAGCTCTCAGACTTAACAGGGCGGGATTAAAGCCTTACAAGACGTCAAAAAATCATAGGACGGTATTACAGGCCCTTCTAGAGCTTGATTACAATACTATTAATCAAGGGCAAGGATGGAAAAAATAGCACGATTAGTTAATTTCCCTTTTTCAAAAACAGAAGAAATATTGGTTAAAACAGCACTTTTGCATAATAAGGTTCTGGCTTTTCCTACTGAAACCTTTTATGGTTTGGGTGGAAATGCGTTTTTTAAAGAAGTTGCAGATCGTGTTTATAACATTAAGGAACGGCCCAGAAATAAACCGTTGCTTGTGCTGACTACACCGGAATGGCTGCCAGGTCTTTGTCTGTGGAACGACTCTCGGATTGATGATTTAATGAATGCGTTTTGGCCGGGCCCACTGACCTTGATTTTACCCGCGAATCCGGAACTTCCGCAACACCTTCAAAACAGTGACGGAACTTTAGCCGTACGTTACACGAGTGCTCCAGCTGCACAGTGCCTGATAGAATTGGGAAGTTGTCCAATAATTGGTACAAGCGCCAACCTCACAGGCATGCCGGAATGCTCTTCTGCAACAGAAGTCCATAATCAGTTGAACAACAAGGTTGATGTGATTATTGATGGAGGAGAACTGGAAGAAAATCGGGCCTCGACTATCTTAAATTGCCAAAACAAAAATTTTGAAGTTTTGCGTCATGGAGTAATTACATCGGCTGAGATAAATCGAATCTGCGAGGTGTCGTGAAACTTCAATTTGATTTTTCTGTGCTGTTTCAGGAACAAGATATTTGTAGTTGGTTTTTGAGAAATACTGGACAAAACCCCGAGTAATAAATTTTAAGCCGGCTAGAAAAACAAGTCTGCATCAAATGGTCAGGCTCTAAGAAGAATTATAAATAATTCCCCCGCTGAATTCAGATTTCAAAAACTTTTTGTTTTTAATGCAGGTGTAAATACTTTTACGCTGGAACAAAACATGGTCTTAATTTGAGGGCTGACAGCATTATTTCATTTGTAACTAAATCAGAATGAATCGTTTTAGTGTCAATTCAGGGCTTACATATTCCTACGGTACTGTCCGCCGATTTGGTAAAGCTGTTGAGTGATTTGTCCCAATGAACAAACTTGCACAGACTCCATCAGGACCTCAAAAATATTGCCATTTTTTAGTGCCGCCTCTCT
>Ga0310124_10002183_pt1 | contig 13544 bp, 14 predicted proteins | sample CB11b_AW_Bot5_MG_FD_203507 | JGI IMG/M metagenome (GOLD analysis project Ga0310124, IMG submission 203507) | Marine microbial communities from Western Arctic Ocean, Canada - CB11b_AW_Bot5 | ecosystem: Environmental > Aquatic > Marine > Oceanic | place: Canada: Western Arctic Ocean | collected...
ACGCCATTACGTTTACCCTGGCGGACGTACCCGCTCCAGCTGCGGGGACCGCCTACGAGGGCTGGCTGATATCGGACGACGGCTCGATCAAGCTGAGCACCGGCATCTTGGCGGTGGCGACCGACGGCACGGTCAACCATGACTTTACCTCGCCCGACGGCGAGAACTTCGTCCACCTCTACGACAAGGTGGTTATCACGATCGAGCCCGTTCCAGATTCCGACCCGGGACCGTCTCCCGATGTGGCCTACAGCCACGCTATTCCCGCTGGAGCAATAACTCACATCAGGCATCTACTCACCAACTGGCCCCCAGGCGAGTCCAAAGGGACTCTCACCAACCTGAAAGAGCAGCTCGACACCGCAATTCTCCACGCGAACCTGGCCAAGCGCGAAGCGGACGCCGGCAACGTGGCCGGGCTCAGGCAACATATCGAGCACGTGATCAACATCATCGAGGGCGAAGATGGGCCGAATTTCGGCGATCTGGATGGCAATGGCTCCACCCAGAATCCCGGCGACGGCGTCGGCGTGCTGACTCACGCGGCCAACCGCAAGCATGGACCGTTTGCGGCGGCAGCAGCCCCGGATGACCCTGTAGTGGTAACGGAAGCGGAACATGTCGATGCGGCCGGGGCTAATGCAGAGTCCAGGGCAACCTCAGCCAGGGACATCGCCCTGAGTAGCGTGCTGAACGCCGACCTGGTGCTGGCCAAGATCTTCCTGGGACCGGGATCTCGAACGGTCATCAGCCAGCTTGAGACGGCCCGAAACGGGTTCCTGCACGAGGACGGCATCCCGGTCGAGGACGGGGCCGAGCAGGCTTACCTGCACGGCCAGGAGATGGCAACGTATACGCTGGTAGCAGGGCCTCCGCCCGCCACCGAAGTAGAAGCTACTGCTGGCCCCAGGCCAGGCCTGGGGCTGCCATCCGTTGGCGACCCCACCGTTCGCCTGCTTGCGCCGATGGCTCTGGTTGCTTCGCTCCTGTTCCTGGGCTTTGGCGGCGCGCTGCTGGTCAGAGGCCGGCGCGGGCGCTCAATCTCCTAGTAAAAGCAGACTGTCCGAGCATCTGAGAGGCCCCGTCGCCTGGCGCGACGGGGCCTCTCGTGACGTTGGCCGGATGCACAGGCTTTACGAAGCACGAGGCCACACACAACCGCTGGTCCGGAGTGAGGAATGTCGCTGCTGGAGTCCAGACCCCTGGTCGCCTCTGCGATCGCGGCCGGGGTCCTCTTGGTGATATCCTGCGGCAGCTCCGCCACCAAGCCCGATCCGACACCCGTCGGTGTTCCAGCCCCCACTCCCGTCGACCCGGCGGCGCTGCTCGACGCTTCGGGACACGTTATGGAAGACCTCGATTCGTTCCACTTCCGACTAACCCACAGGTCCGGTAACACGCCCCTCTCCGGCAACTTTGTCGTAGACAAGGCAGAGGGCGAGGTCGTCAAGCCCGACCGCATCTCCGCCAAGTTCAGCGGAAGCTTCGGCGGGTTTGCGATCAACTCCGGGCTGATCACTCTGGGTGACCTGAGCTTCATGACCAACCCGCTCACGGACAAGTGGGAAATCGTCCCACCGGAGGTCAGCCCCCTGGGGTTCTTCGATCCGAGACGGGGAATTGCCGCAATAATGTCCCAGGTCGAGCAGCCCAGCGTCGTGCCGGGTAGCGATGGGGCATATCGCGTCAAGGGGAAACTACCCGCCGGAGCCCTGCGCGCTCTCCTGGGGAGCGCGCTGCGGGATGCGACCGTCGACGTGGTGCTTACATTGGATGCGGAGGCCCTCCATCTGCTCGAGGCCGTGATCGACGGCCGGGTCACTCCCGCCGAGGAGGACGGCGTGGTGCGGGTGATAACGCTCTCTCGGTTCGACGAGCCCTTCGTCATCGAGCCACCGCTGTAAGGCTCCCTCCCCTGTCCATCCCGAGCAACGTGACCCTGCCCTCGCGCATTCCCCCTTCCGTGGCCCTGATACCGGTGTGCATCGGCGTTTTCATCGCGGCCGACGACCAGACGGTGGTCGTGACCGTGTTGCCGAGGATCATGCTGGACATGAACGTCCCGGTGACCGAGCTGGACCGGGCTTCCTGGACCATAACCGGCTATCTGCTGGGATACCTGGTCGCCATGCCGCTCATCGGCAGGCTCTCCGACGTATGGGGCCACCGGAAGATCTTCGTCTGGTCTATGGTGCTGTTCATGATCGGCTCGGCCCTGGTGGCCCTGACCACCAGCCTCGATTGGCTTGTGGCGACCCGCGTGTTCCAGGCCGTGGGCGCGGGTGCGCTGGTGCCGGTATCGATCGCCATCGTCGGCGATCTATTTCCCCCAAACCGTAGGGGCCTTCCCATGGGTCTCATAGGAGCCTCGGCGGAGGCCGGCGGGGTGATCGGACCCCTCTGGGGCGGCATCATCATCAGGTACCTGGACTGGCAGTGGGTCTTCTGGATCAACATCCCGTTGGGCGCGGCGGTCCTGGTCGGGATAGCGGTGCTTCTGCGGCCGAGCCCACGGTATAGCGCGAAGGTGGACTACCTGGGCGGTGTACTGATCGCGGCGTCCCTGGCCGCGCTGACTCTCGCTCTGTCGCGAGTGGATGCCCGCGATCTCTTGATGGTGGGCTATCTCGCGGTCTTTGGCGCCTCATCGGTGCTGTTCGTGGTGCGGCAACGGCTGGTAGCCGAGCCTTTGCTCCCGAGCTCGATGTTTCGACACCGTGCCTTCAACGCGGCCAACGTCACGCACATGTTGGTCGGAGGGGCGCTCATCATCGGAATGGTAACCGTGCCGCTGATGGCGAACACGGTGCTTGCGTTGACTCCACTGGAGGGCGGGCTGCGCCTGATGCGCCTGACGGCTGGGATCTCTGCGGGCGCCGCGCTGGGGGGCGCCGCGTGCCGGCGGTTGGACTACCGCATCCCAACAGTCGCCGGCCTGCTTCTAGCAGCCACGGGGTACGCCTTCATGAGTCGATGGGACCTGAACGTCGCCGACCCTGCGATGACGGTCCACCTCGTGACGACTGGCCTGGGGTTCGGTCTCGTGATCGCCCCGATCGCTCTGGCAGCGACGAACTCCGTCGGCGCGGGCGACCGGGGAGCAGCCGCAGCAACGATAACTGCGATGCGAATGGTGGGCATGACTCTGGGCCTGGCGACGCTGACCGCGTGGGGCACCGGCCGCTTCCAGGTGCTCGTGGCGGGGATTCCATTCGCGCCTCAGGAGGGCGAGACGTTCGCCCAGTCGCAGCAGCGGTTTCAAGCACAGACCGTCGACGCAGGCCTGACCCTGTTCAACGACTTCTTCCTTGTCGCAATGGGCGTCTGCCTCGTGGCATTGCTGCCCGCGGTGCTCATGCACTGGCACCGAACACGGGAAGATATCGCTTGATTTGAATCTCCTCGCCAATTTCTGCATCCGCTCGCCAGTTGCTGCATCCAACTGACAGTTTCCAACAAAGTAAGCGGAGTGATGATCTTATGCCATCCAAGAGCAGGCGGTCACGTCGGCAAAGGCGCGCTGCGGCCGATACATCCGGCGGCTCCCAGGCAGCCGCCTCTGGCGGCTCGACGAGGAGCCAGAGGCGCTCCGCGTCAAGGAAAGCCCGTTCCAACGGCAACTCGAACAGACTCATTATCTTCAGTGTGGCGATCATCGTGGTCGGGCTCATTGGCATCGGAATCTTTCAGGTCGCCACGGGGGCTGGAGCCGCGTCTAACTTCAACTTTCGAGTCTACCAGGGGGAAGAGACCCTGGGCGACTCCAACGTGAACTTCGCCGGTCTCTTGGGCGGCGGTCGACCAGTGGTCCTCAACTTCTGGGGAGGCGACTGTCCTCCTTGCCGCGCGGAGATGCCCGCGCTTCAGAGCGTCCATGACGCTCATGAAGATGAAATGCTGCTACTGGGCCTGGATGTGGGCGTGTTTTTTGGCCTGGGGACGCGCCAGAGCGCACTGGCCCTCCTGGATGAACTGGACATCAGCTACCCCGCCGGCGGCGCCACCAATAGCACTCCCATGAACAACTACGTGATCGACGCCCTTCCCTCTACGATCTTCTTCGGCGGAGACGGCGAGGTCTTCCAGCGGTTTTCGGGCGCCATTCGGGAAGACCAGCTCGAGTCCATCGTGAGCGCCATGCTGGCTGAGTCTTAGGGCCGCGCGCGAGATACCCCAAGTCCCCTCTCCCAAGTCTGGGAGAGACTAGAGCCTGCCCTGAGGAGCCGAAGGGGTGAGGGTTGGGATTCCGGAGGTTCGGGTCAGCCTCTGTTTGGCAACCTGACGGTAGCCTTGCCGATGACGAGCGTAGCGCCCTCCGAGTTCTCGATCGTCAAGTCACACTCCACCTGTGGCTCGCCGTCCACCAGTCCCTTGTCGGTCACGGCGCCCTTCAGCGTGAGTGCCACGCCGTGAACGACCACCTGGCGGAAGATCACATCGATCTTCTTCAGCGTGACGGTGGTGGACCAACCCAGGACCAGCTGCGACAACATCGCAACACTCATGGCCCCGGGTACCATGGGGCCGGGCAGTCCCTCTCGACGGGCGACCTCGGCGTCGGAAAAGCGGCTGGGCTCGCTCTCGGCACGCCACACCCTGGAGAACTCCGCGACCTGCGCGCCGCTCACGACGCGCTGCACGGGGCCGATGTCGTCGCCAATCTCCGCATCCTCGTAGTAGAGGCGTCGGGTAGCCACTAGGTCCTCTTGTTCCTGCGAACATGGGTGTCACGGACCAGCGCTACGGTTTCGCTCCGCTGGTTCGTGAAGGTGGTCTCCCACGCCACGAACACCATCTTTCCCGAGCGTCCCGTCTTGGCGTACACGTCCTGGAGCTTGGTGGTGGCCAGCAGCGTGTCTCCCGGTCTCACCGAGGCCAAACAATCTATCGCCTGTCCGGCGAAGAAGCCCGTATCGCCGAACTCCAGTCGTATGTCCGGCCGGGAGGCGATGTTGAGGAACGCGTTACAGAAGGTCGGCGGCGCTACGATGTCGTCGTGTCCGGACTCTGTGGCCGCCCCTTCGCCGGTGAAGGCCGGATCTGTCTCGCCGGTGGCGATGGCGAAAGCCACGATCATCTCCCGAGTGACAGAAAAACTGCCGAGCGAATGAGCGACGCCCAGCAGGCTATGGTCGAATTTGATGTCCGGGTCTTCTGCCATCGGTCAATTCACGGAAGGTTCGATAAAGGCTGTCCTGAGTGCGCCGAAGGGTCCAGCTTCGTCTCTTGCAGGTGGACCGCATGCACATTCCCCGCCCGCAGCTCCCGCACCAGGTCCTCGTCCCCTTCGATGGTCCCCTGGAACCTGGTCATGCAGGCTCCAAGAGCGCTGGACAGGTGAGCGTCGCTGCCACCGGTGCCTGCGTAGCCGAACCTTGCAATCAGCTCTTCGGCCCGCTCCTGCTCGCCGGAGCGATCGCTTCCGTTCAGTCGCTCGATGAGCCCCAGAGCGCTGAAGTCCGCACCGTTCTCTATGAAGTCATATAGTCCTATGCCGAATCGTCCGGGATGGGCCGGGACCGCGACCCCTCCGTGCTCTTCCGCGGCCCGTATCAGCTCCACCGCATCCAAAGAGACGTCGGCGAAGTCTATGTGGCTGCAGAGGGCCTCCGTGACCCCGTAAACGAGGAAGTGGCCGCAGTTGGTATCGAGCTCCGAACCCTTCAGAATAAGGAGCCCGTTCTCCTCCGCCAGAGACGAGTAGTCAGCGTCGAAGTCAAACTTGCGGTGCTCCGTCAGGACGAAGCCGTCGATGGTATAGCCCTTGCGGCGCAGCACGCCGGCCCACTTGGCGTACTGCTCGGCGGTGGCGCGCGAGTCATCGGAAGAGACCGAGTGCGTATGCAGGTCCAAGAGCATCGAGACGAATGGTATGGGAGGAGGCTTCCGCCGTCAAGGTTTGTAGCTGCCCGCGCACGGTGATAACCTGTTGCCCGGCATTAGGCCTGAGGCCAATATCTGCAGCGGGAGGGCAGTTCTATGGACCTGGGAATTAAGGGCAAGGTTGCGCTGGTAACCGGCGGTAGCAGAGGACTCGGTAAGCAGTGTGCGCTGTCGCTGGCCCGAGAGGGCGTCAACGTTGCGATCTGTGGTCGGACCGAGGCGTCGATCGACGGCACCGTATCGGAGCTGCGCGCGCTGGGAGCGGACTCGATAGGCGTGGTCGCCGACGTATCGGAGGTGTCGGAGTTGGAGTCCCTACACAAACAGGTGGTCGACGGACTCGGGCCCATGGACATCCTCGTCAACAACGTCGGGGGAAGCCGCAGCCCGGGGAACATCCTCGAGGTGACCCTGGAAGATTTCAAGGGCACGTTCGACCTGAACCTGTTCGGCGGCTTTCAGCTCATGAAGCTGGCCATCCCTCACATGAAGGACCGGGGGTGGGGGCGGATCATAAACATCGCGTCCATCTGGGGACGCGAGCACGGCGGCGCCCTCAGCTACATGTCGGCCAAGGCAGCCCTGATCGGAGCCACCAAGCACGCGGGGCTTACCCTGGCGCCACACGGCATCCTCGTGAACAGCATAGCGCCCGGCTCCATCGCCCACGAGGGCGGAAGCTGGGAGCGCTTCCAGAACGAGAACCCGCCCGACGTCGTGAGCGACTTCATCGAGCAGAACCTTCCGATGGGCCGGTTCGGCTGGCCGGAGCCGGTCGGCGACGTGGTCGCCTTCCTGGCCTCAGAGCGTGCAAGCCTCATCACCGGCGCCTGCATCGTCGTCGACGGCGGCCAGAGCCACTCGATGATCTAGCATGGCGGCACCATGGGCTGAGGGGATGGCGTCCACCCCAACCCTCTCCCAGACTTGGGAGAGGGGAATTCCTCGCTCTAGGGCTTGGGCAGACTGTGCCTGGGGTTGGGGTGGGACAGGACGTCGGGGTTGACCAGGTTGTCCGGCATTCGGCCCTGCAGGACGTTCACGACCTCTCCCGCGGCCCGCTCCTCTAGCTCGAGCGTCGCCTCCTGGGAGAAGAAGGCCACGTGCGGAGTCACCACGAAGTTGTCCAGCTTGAATAGTGGAGTGTCCCGCGGCGGCTCCGCTTCGACCATCACGTCCACACCGGCGCCGGCGATCTGCCCCGTCGTCAGGGCGTCGTAGAGCGCGCTCTCGTCGATCAGCGGCCCTCGCGCCGCATTGATCAGGAACGAGTCTGGCTTCATCATGTCCAGCTCCGCCGCGCTTATCAGGTTCGTGGTCTCGGGAGTCAGGGGTGAGTGGAGGGTGACGAAGTCGGACTCCCTCAGCAGAGTCGGCATGTCCACCAGAGTCGCCCCGGACTGGGAGGCTGTCGCGGGCGTCAAGAACGGGTCCGCCGTCAGGACATCGAACCCGAAGGCCAGCGCCTTCGCGCAGACCGACCGGCCGATCCTGCCGAATCCGACGATGCCGAGCTTCTTGCCCTTGAGGCGCATGATGCGCATAGTGAGCGGCACGCTGCCCCACCCCGTCGTCTTGACCGACCTGTCCAGCAAGACTATTCGGCGGTTCCACGCTAACAGCAGGGCCATGACGTGGTCGGACACCTCATCCACACAGTAGTCCGGCACATAGGTGACCGCCATCCCCAGCTCGGTCGCCGTCGCCACGGCGATGTTGTCCACGCCGACGCCGAACCGTCCCACCACTACGCACTTGCCGGCGGCCCGAAGGACCTTGTCGGTCACCTGGGCGAAGCAGGTCATGATGGCGTCCGCATCCTCAGCCATCGACGCTAGGGTTTCTTCGCTGGTGTCGGGAGCGACCTCGATCTCGGCGCCAGCCTTCGCCAGCACCGCCCTCTCGGGCTCCACGGAGGGCCACACGTAATCGGTAATCAGCACCTTTAGGGCCATTGGGAATCTCCTAATGTTTCAGTCACACGTATAGCAACTGACTGTTTTTCTGACGACGGAGGGAGGAAGAACCCTGGAGAGGAGCTATGGCGAGGAGTCAGGCCAGGTCTCGGGTCATCGGGTTGAACATACAGCCCTCCACGAAAATGTCGAAGAAGTCAGAAGTGGTCTCGAGCTCCAGATGCTCCATGCGGCCCACCATGTCCTCCATAGTGCGACGCATCTTACCGGACACCAGCATTATCGTAGCGCCCTCCAGCGCCGCGTTTCCTACCTTGACGATCTTTTCCTGCGGCATGTTGGCTATGAAGCCTATACCCAACGCGTTCTGAACGTTGACATAGTTGGCGAACCCGCCGGCCAGATACAGCCTGGCCACGTCATCAAGCTCAGTGCCGTAGCTGCGCAGCACGATATACTGGCCCGAGTAGTTGGCGGACTTGGCCTGGGCCAGCGAGCTGATGTCGGACCTGGACAGCGACATCCCCTTTTCCTGCTCGAAGACGAACTCGCCGTTGCCGTCCTCGAACACGCCCAACTCGCTCATTTTGCCGGTCCGCCTCAGCTCGGCCAGCAGATCGACCAGTCCCGATCCACAGATGCCCTGCGGCTCCACATTGCCGATGGTCTTGTAGTTGACTCCGCCGTTGGTGATCTCGACGGACTCAACCGCGCCGTCGTAGCCGGGCATGCCGTAGGTGATCTGTCCTCCCTCGAAGGCGGGGCCCGCGGGACACGATGCGACCATCATGCGATGGCGGTTGCCGACGACGACCTCCGTGTTGGTGCCGACGTCTATCAGCATCACCACTTCGTCCTCTTCATCCATTCCGATCGCCAGCAGGTCGGCGGCCACGTCGGATCCCACGTGGGACCCGATGATCGGTCCTGAGTACACATTGGCCTGGGGATATACGCGCAGCCCCAGGTCCGCGGCGCTGACGTTCAGGACGGTGCTCTCCCGGAGGCCCTGCTCCATCTCGGTCTGCGTCACCGACTTGTAGGGCTTCTGGCCAATGGGTTGGACGTCGAGGCCGAACAGGATGTCCCTCATCGTGGCGTTGCCCACGATCACGACCTCGTATATCCGGCGGCGATGGAACCCCAGCCGGCGCGACATGTCGCCAATCTCGAAGTTAATAGAGGACAGCATGACCTGCTGGAGCTCGCCGGCGAAGCGGCCCCCGTCGTAGGAGATGCGGTTCATGATGTCGCTGCCGCCGAAGCGCTGCGGGTTCTCGAACGAGGCGGTGTAGACGATCTCCCCAGTCTCCAGGTCGACCAGGTTGAGCGCGACGGTTGTGGTGCCCGCGTCGATGGCGAGGCCGTAGATGTTGCCCTGATAGGTGTCGATCTGGCTGCCGGCGTAGTAGACGCCGTCGCCTCGGCGCGTCGTCTGGGGGTCGTGCTCGACCTTTCGACGGATGGACTCCGTAAGTATCCTGGGCTGGCGGCGCAGGACTGCGAACTCGATGTCGGCCGCGGGGTCCACTATCAGCGCCTGACAGGCAAGCCGGTAGTTGTCCCTGAGGAAGACCTCGGCATCGGTGGGCGGGCTGAGTGCGTCCCCGCCGCGTCGGACCTCGACGATGCACTCATGGCACTCTCCGGTGCGGCCGCAGGACGTCGGGACCTTGACCTTCAGGTTGTCAGCGTAGTCGAAGATGGACTTGCCGGCGACCAAATCGAGCACACGCCCATCGTGATGCAGGGGAGACATGCGGACATTGTAACATGGGGACCGGCGCGGCTCTCGGAGCTGTGGTTCGACTCTCTCAGGATGAGCAGCAGGGGAAGACCCCGCTCACCCTGAATGGAGTCATTCCGCTCGTCCTGAGCTTGTCGAAGGACCGATGTGAAGGCGAGCTCTCGGCCCTAGACTTCCCAGGCGGTGCGGTAGTCCAGCTTATCGCTGCCCGTGCATACGGCCAGCTCGCCGGGGACGTTGGTGAAGGACTGGTTGCGGCAGCCGAATTTGGCCGTACAGCGGTCCTGAGCGCTCTTGTATGGGCACCGCCAGGTCGAGACCTCGTTGGCGACCTCACCGATGTCCTTGTATATCTCCCACAGGCGAGCCATGCTCGACTGAAAGCGCTCTTTGTCCTCCGCATGCGGCTCAGACATTCAGCACCAAATCTACGAGCATATCTGCCGGCAGATCAGGAGGCTCTGGACGCCGCAGCCCTGATAGCGCGGGCCGCGTACACGGTCACGAGGTGGGCCCTGTATTCGGCGGAGGCGTGGACGTCTTCGTTGAAGTCGGTGATGCCGTCGCCGGCAAGCCCCGCAGCCGCTGAGATGGCGGAGTCGTCGAGGTTGCTGCCCGTCAGCGCGTCTTCGGCGCTCGCGGCCCCGACCGCCTTGGGACCCGCCCCGGTCACGCCTATCCGTGCGCTCTGGCACACGCCGTCCGCTCCGACGGTCACTACGGCGGCGACGCCGACCACCGCGTAATGGGAGGCCTTGTTGCCGAACTTGGCGTACGCCGTGCCGGTGTGGGGAGGCAGGCCCGGGATGGATATCTCGCTCAGAATCTCCGTAGGCCGGAGGTCAGTGGTGAGCAGGTCGACGAAGAAGTCGTCGGCCTCGATGGTGCGGTGGTCGCCTGTGGAGCTTGTCACGAGTTTGGCGGCCAGGGCCACCACGACAGCCGGCAGGTCACCAGCCGGGTCGGCGTGCGCCAGGCTGCCGCCGATGGTACCGACGTTGCGCACCTGGGGATCGGCCACCATGCCGGCAGCCTCTGCCAGCATGGGCGCGCGGCTCTTCACCAGATCGGAGGTCTCCAGCTGGGTCTGGGTGGTCATCGCTCCGATCGCGAGGCCGTCGCCCTGCTCGCGTATGTACGCCATCGACTCGATCTTACCCAGATCGATCAGCACCTCGGGCCGGGCCAATCGCAGCTTCATCAGAGGGACGAGGCTGTGGCCGCCGGCCAGCAGCTTGGCGTTTTCCCCGTGCTGGGCCAGAAGCTGCACAGCGTCCGATACGCTGGTCGGGGCATGGTACTCAAAGGCGCTGGTTGTCATGTCGCGCTCCTGTTCTGTGGTTCGACAAGCTCACCATGAGCGGAAACACCGTTCCCGTTCGTCCTGAGCCTGTCGAAGGGCTATGATCGCATCTTTTCGGCGGCGAACTGGACGGACTTTATGATGTTGTGGTAGCCGGTGCACCGGCACAGGTTGCCGGAGAGACCATTGCGAATCTCCTGCTCGGACGGGTCCGGATTCCGCTGGAGCAGGTCGTACGCCGACATTATCATGCCGGGGGTGCAGTAGCCGCACTGAAGTCCGTGCTTCTCCCAGAATCCTTCCTGGAGGGGATGAAGCTCCCCGTTGTTGGCGAGCCCTTCGATCGTCATGATCTTGCCGCCGTCGGCCTGCACAGCGAACAAGGTGCAGGATTTGACGGCCGCGCCGTTCAGGATCACGGTGCAGGCGCCGCAGCTGGTGGTGTCGCACCCCACGTGGGTGCCCGTGAGATCGAGGACCTCCCTCAGGTAGTGCACCAGCAAGAGACGGGGCTCGACCTCGCTGGTGTGCACTGTGCCGTTTACGGTAACCGAGATGCTGCCCATGGCAGTGACCTCCATAAGACCGGGGATAAGGTCGTGCGCAGGACCAGGTTCGTCCGTGCGTCGCCGAGAATGCGGGGATTATAGCAGCAAATAGTGCGGCGAGCCACCTCTTCTGGATTGTTCTGGATTACGCCGGGCCGCTATGATAGATTGGCGCAGTCGAAGAGAGGAGCGATGCTCTCGAATTGAGAATTGAAGGGTCTTACAAGTTCGTTGGCGACCGGGAAACCGTGTGGTCCGCCCTGCAGTCTCCCGACCTGCTGCCCCACTGTATCCCCGGGTGCAACAGGTTCGAGTCAGTCGGGGATGACATCTACGAGGTCGAGGCCAAATTCCTCATCGCGGCGATCAGAGGTTCCTCCAAGGGCAAGATCACTCTGACCGACAAGACGCATCCTGACTCATACAAGATGGTGGTGGAGGGACGAGGCGCGGGCAGCTCTCTCAAGGGAGAAGGAGTACTCAGCTTCTCCGGCGAGGGCGACGAGACCGTGGTTACGGTCGCCGGGGACGTGTTCGTGACGGGCATCGTCGCCCGGGTGGGGCAGCGGCTGCTGGGCGGTACCTCCAAGATGATGATGAACCAGTTCTTCGGCTGCATTCAGACCCAAATCGACGAGCGTCGGGCCAAAGTGTAGGTGCGATTCGCGAACCGCCCCTACGTAACGGAGGCGAATCGATGACCCACCAATACATAGACGTCGCCGAATCCGACGGTGTCCTGATCATCAAGATGGACGACCCGTCGACCAGGAACGCCATCGGCGATCAGATGGCGACGGAGATCGTCGGCGAGATCGACCGGCTCGAGTCGGACCCCGACCTGCGGACGCTGGTCCTCACCGGGCGGGACCCTTCGTTCTGCTCGGGCGCCAACGTCCGGCGAATGGACCAGGCCAACCGCGACCGCCCCGACGAGCCGTCGCTGCCCTCCGACACACGTCCCTGGGACTACTTTGACCAGAAGCTCGAGGAGCTGACAGAGGAGACGGAGGTCGGCGGCGGCCGAAATGTCCCACTCAGGCTGCACCACCTGCAGAAGCCGTCCATCGCGGCCGTGAACGGGTACGCCATCGGCCTTGGGATGGGCATCGCCCTATCGTGCGACATCCGCATCGCCTCGGAGAATGCCAGGTTCTCGGAGACGTTCATCAAGCGGGGGCTGATACCCGCCGACGGCTCCTGCTGGCAGCTCCCGCGCATCATAGGGCTGAGCAACACCCTGCTGCTTCAGTACACCGGCGACTTTGTGGAAGCGGACGATGCGATGCGGCTCGGACTCGTGAGCCGGGTCACGCCGCACGATGAGCTGATGGACACGACGATGGAGCTGGCGCGGCGCCTGGCCGGCGGCCCGACGTACACCATGGCCATCGTGAAAAAGCTGGTCCAGATGTCCCTGCAGACCGACTTTGACGAGAGCATGCGCCTCGCCGGCCCAGCCCAGGACATCGCCCGCAGCACCGAAGACCACCGCGAGGGCGTCCGCTCCTTCCTCGAAAAGCGCCCTCCGCGCTTCACGGGGCGTTAGGTCTCCTGTCGCTGGTCGTTGGGTTGCTCGAGCAGCCCTCTCACATCCCTCACGAACGCTTCCGCCTGGCGAACGGCGTTGCTAACTTGCTCCTCTCCAACCGTTGCGTAGACTTCGTAGTCACTCTGCCTTCGCAGGTTGAGGCACCCTGCAAGCTCCGAGCGAGTCTCCTATCAAGTGGGCTGCCCCAAATGGAATAATGCAGAATTACGCATCTGGCTCTTGAACCAACGGGCTTTGAAAAGGGGAGATACACAATGTAAGCCACACGGGGGGGGCGGGTACTAGCCTGAGGAGATGGCGCGGCGGACGGCTGGGGTCACTGAGATAACGGTGGCGACTGTCATCGCAACGACGGGCCGCCAAAACGCATCCTCGCCCACAGCTATGTAGCCGAACGCCCATATCAACGACAACATGAACAGGCTGCTATCGAGTCCGCTGCGTACCAGCCTGAGAGCCAGGTATGTACACGCGACCGTGCTGACGGCTATCCAGGTCCAGGAGAACCATGGAGCCGTCCAGCCGTAGCTTGGAACGCTGATGAGTGCGAAACCCGACCAGCCCCTTGGGAACAGGTCGAAGCTGAGGTGGATCG
>Ga0310124_10002186_pt1 | contig 13538 bp, 9 predicted proteins | sample CB11b_AW_Bot5_MG_FD_203507 | JGI IMG/M metagenome (GOLD analysis project Ga0310124, IMG submission 203507) | Marine microbial communities from Western Arctic Ocean, Canada - CB11b_AW_Bot5 | ecosystem: Environmental > Aquatic > Marine > Oceanic | place: Canada: Western Arctic Ocean | collected...
AAGGTATCGCTTCTCGGCGAAACATCGACTCTACCGTTTGCAACTCATACAAGCATTGCGAATCACTCGCGTATTCACTGCCGGCTAAACGGTTCTCTCGGATTTCAGTCAACCTTTCCGCATCAATGGTTAAACCAAACAGCTTGTGTCGGTAGATCTCAAATTCGGGTAACAGCTTCAAGCGCGCCAAGTCATCATGAATGAACGGATAGTTCGCTACGCGCAAGCCAAACTGCATCGCCATATACAAACTTGTCGGTGTCTTACCGCTTCGAGACACACCCAATAGGATGATATCCGCCTCTTCAAGCCCTTTCAGCGTGATGCCATCATCATGAGCCAACGTGTATTCAATCGCAGCAATACGGTCGAAGTACTTCACTGAATCTTTATTAACACTACGTGAGCGCTGCAGCTTAGGCACCGGAGCCATTTGGGTATCGTCTTGCACTTTCTGCACAATACTCTCTAGCACGTCATAACAATGCGCTGGTGCCTCCAAGAGCTTCTGCTTGATGTCTGGAATCACAATCGAAAAAAAGACCAACGGGTGGTTGCCCGTATCACGATACGAAATTTCGATCTCTTTTAATAAATCAGAAAGTTTGTCCTCACTTTCGACAAACGGGAAGGTTTTTTCATTGGCTTCGAATGGGAATTGACCTAGAACAACATGCCCTAAAGTCTCACATGTTATGGCCGTTCCATCAGAAACATAGAATACATCACGACTTTGGATATCAATTTGCATTTTTTATTTAATGTTTAAAATTATTTTGAGTAGGATGGGAACCATAATATATATAACGAAACCCTGCTGACTATTACGTCCCCCACAGCTTTAGAAAATAATTTACATTTTTTTAAACTGATACGTAATCGTTTGCCTTTAAATCCCTACAATGCTTGCTATGTTTCTGGAGAAATAAATGCAAAATAACACCCTATGGTTCAATGGCCTTTCCATGGAAGATGTCGACAAAGTCGGCGGTAAAAATGCTTCACTTGGCGAGATGGTTTCTAACCTAGCCAACGCTGGCGTATCAGTACCTAATGGTTTTGCTACCACATCTTATGCGTTTAATAACTTTCTTGACTACAAAGGTCTTGATGAGCGCATTCACCAACTCCTTGATGAACTTGATGTTGAAGACGTTGACGCACTGCGTAAGACAGGTGCAACGATTCGACAATGGGTTCTAGACGCACCCTTCCCAGAATCACTAGAGCAAGACATCCGTGATAACTACCGCGAACTGATTGAAGGCAACGAAGAATTGTCTGTAGCGGTTCGTTCATCTGCAACAGCTGAAGACCTTCCAGATGCTTCTTTTGCAGGCCAACAAGAAACCTTCCTTAACGTGAAAGGTATCGATGCGGTTATCGAAGCGACTAAACACGTGTTCGCTTCTCTGTTCAACGACCGTGCTATCTCTTACCGAGTACACCAAGGCTTTGATCACCGTGGCATTTCATTGTCTGCGGGCATCCAGCGTATGGTTCGCTCAGACAAAGCTTCTTCAGGTGTTATGTTCACGCTTGATACTGAGTCAGGCTTCGACCAAGTGGTATTCATCACCTCTTCTTGGGGTCTAGGTGAAATGGTTGTACAAGGCGCTGTAAACCCAGACGAGTTCTACGTTCACAAGCCAATGCTAGAAGCGGGTCACTACCCAGTTGTTAAAAAGACATTTGGTTCTAAGTTGATCAAGATGATCTACTCAACCAACCAAGAGATCGGCAAGCAAGTTGATATCATCGACACCGATACTCAAGAGCGTAACGAGTTCTCATTGAACGATGAAGAGATCAAAGAACTAGCGAAACAAGCGATGATCATCGAGAAGCACTACCAACGTCCGATGGACATTGAGTGGGCGAAAGATGGCATCGACGGCAAGCTTTACATCGTTCAGGCTCGCCCAGAAACCGTATGTTCTCAAAGCGACCAAAACGTTATCGAGCGTTACGAGCTAAACAACAAGGCTGATGTATTGGTTGAAGGCCGCGCTATCGGCCAACGCATCGGCTCAGGTCCAGTTCGCTTGGTTGATTCACTAGACCAAATGTCACTGGTTCAAGAAGGCGATGTACTGGTAACCGACATGACAGACCCAGACTGGGAACCTGTGATGAAGAAAGCGTCCGCGATTGTGACTAACCGTGGCGGCCGTACTTGTCACGCTGCAATCATCGCTCGTGAGCTAGGCATTCCTGCCATTGTTGGCTGTGGTACAGCGACAAGCAGCCTAAATGATGGCGACATCGTGACAGTGTCATGTTCAGAAGGTGAAACGGGCTACGTTTACAACGGCGAACTCGACTTTGAAATCAAACGTTCTGAGGTTGATGAGCTACCAATGCTGCCAACCAAAGTCATGATGAACGTAGGTAACCCAGATCGTGCCTTCGACTTTGCTCAAATCCCGAACGAAGGTGTTGGCCTTGCTCGTCTTGAATTCATCATCAACAAGATGATCGGTATTCACCCGAAAGCTCTGCTGAACTTCGATGAGCAAACGGATGAGATCAAAGCAGAAATCAACCAACGTATTCGTGGCTACAAAGATCCAATCGATTTCTACGTAAGCAAGCTAACAGAAGGCATCGCGACCATCGCTTCTGCATTCTGGCCTAAGCGTGTGATCGTGCGTATGTCTGACTTTAAGTCAAACGAGTACAGCAACCTTGTAGGTGGCAAAACATTTGAACCACATGAAGAGAACCCAATGCTGGGCTTCCGTGGTGCATCTCGTTACATCTCTCCAGTATTTGAAGACTGTTTCGAACTAGAAACTCAAGCGCTAAAACGCGTTCGTAACGAGATGGGACTGAAGAACGTTGAAATCATGATTCCATTCGTTCGTACTCCAAGCGAAGCGGCATCGGTTATCGACATTCTGGCTAAATTTAACCTGCGTCGTGGCGACCAAGGTCTGAAAGTCATCATGATGTGTGAGCTACCATCGAATGCGATATTGGCTGATGAGTTCTTGAAGTACTTCGATGGCTTCTCTATCGGTTCTAACGACATGACACAGCTGACACTTGGCCTAGATCGAGATTCAGGCGATGTGGCACACCTCTTCGACGAGCGCAATCCTGCAGTTAAAGCGATGCTGAAAATGGCTATCGATGCAGCGGCGAAAGCGGGTAAGTACGTAGGTATTTGTGGCCAAGGCCCATCTGACCATGACGACCTAGCCGAGTGGTTAATGGAACAAGGCATCAGCTCTGTTTCACTAAACCCAGATACGGTTATCGATACGTGGTTGAAGCTTGGTAACGTTGCGAATAAGTAACGCTTAGCCACTCAAATAGAAACACCGAAAAGTAGAGTCAACAAAGCCAGTCATTGCGACTGGCTTTTTTACGTTTAATCGAGCAAAGCTCGTGCATTATCACCTTGCGCATATATACACAGGCTAACACTGGATAATGTCTTTATATCATCCAAATTCACGAGTAATGAGTTAACTCCATTCGCGAGGTTTTGATTAAGACGGTTAACAATCGCTTGTACCTTAGCAATGTCTTCCTTTGCTTTTGGTACTCGGGTATTCATAAAGTTGAACCACTTCTCATTCATATTACGAGAGACCTTCGCCAGCACTTCTGAGTTTGTAATGGTGAATGGCTTATCCAATGTACCACCGTCACGCAGAATATCGTAAATAATGTGCCCGTTCTTTTTCGCAACCATCATATTTTTCGTATTCAGTTGAAGCTCACCAATATGTCCATTCTCCATCTCTAGAAAGAACTTTATATCTTTATATCCAGCTTCAGTCGCACCACAGTTGTACTTTGCGTTTTTGCCTTTACTGGTGCCATAGCGATCTTTCATTGCTGATTGATGGTGTTTCAATTTGTCAAATTCTGTCGATAGCGCAATGATGGATTTCGCTGCGATCATATCTTGTGAGGTTTCAAACACGATTGTCATACGTGCGGCGTCTTTGAGATCGCCAATGTCATAGTGCCGTTTACGGTTGGTGATCTTATCTAACGCACCGTGGAAGTCTTTAACCCCAAGATAAGCACCCGGAGGCTGTTTGACGGTTCCATTACACACCGAAGCCACTTTAACCGCGTATTCTTTTAACGCCTCTTGCGCTTCTACGGTTTCCATAAACATCATGAAAAGTTGTTTCTTCTTAAGTGTTGCATTGGCGACTTGGTTTCGAGAACCAAAATCTAGGTTGCCGCTGGCTAATTTCTGACTCGATGTTTGATCCAAGTAGTCATGAATTTTTTCTTTTTCAGTCATGATATCGAGTATCACTTGGTCTTGCTGTTTGTTCGCTGCGTTCAGGTAATCAAAATTTTCTACTTTCTGCCTGAGCGCCTGTAACCTTTGATTATAGTCTTGGACATTCACCAATCGGAATCCTTGCGACATAATCCCTTGCTGGTTTATCTTCGCCAAGACCTTGGCTTTATTCTTTCTCACTTGTTCTTGGCTGATCTGTATTTCTTCTGTCCCTGGCATATTTTGGCTCCCTCTCAAATATGCATTTAAAACTGTGCTTGCTGACTCGCAATTCCTTTTCACTCCAACGATATTAGTTTATGGATTTGATAATTACATTAGCCAATTTAGATAAGCCTATAAAATAACTAAGGTTTGAGAGGTACTTCCATAAAGTCACAGTGCCGAATGCACCGAACCTACTGGAAAGAAGTAAAGGTAATATGTTTAGATCGGGGAACATTTATTGGTATCGAGCTGACCTTACGTTATCCTTTACGCAATTCTTCATTGAGAGGTTTGTCATCACAACAAGCCTAACTTCAAGACCGATAAGAGTGTTATGAATTCTACGACCGCAACTCCCTCGCCTTCTCTTGGCCGACAACTCTATACAATGACATGGCCAATGCTGTTTGGGGTGCTTTCCCTAATGAGCTTCCAGCTTGTAGACAGTGCTTTTATTGGCCAACTGGGCGTGCTACCGCTCGCGGTTCAAGGTTTTACACTTCCTATACAGATGATCATCATTGGTATTCAAGTCGGGCTAGGGATTGCGACGACCGCCGTAATCGCTAGAGCCATTGGCGCTAATGAAACGCGCTACGCTAAGCAGCTTGGTGGATTAGTGATTGCGATGGGCAGTGTGAGTGTCGCGCTTTTCTCCGTCATCATCTATCTGTTGCGTGGGCCAATTTTACAATTATTGGATGCGCCACCGACGGTATTGCCAATCATTGATTCTTACTGGATCTATTGGCTAGTCAGCTCTTGGACAGGGGCGCTTCTCTACTTCTTCTACAGTGTATGTCGTGCCAACGGTAATACTATGCTGCCCGGTTCAATGATGATCGCGACCAGTATCATCAACTTGATATTGGACCCGATTTTCATCTTTACTCTCGACATGGGCATAAATGGAGCCGCCATTGCGACCATCTTAGCGTTTGGTGCGGGTATCTTTATCGTTGCTCCTAAGGTGACGAAGAAGCATTGGATGACATTCGACTGGCACGATCTTGATATCGGCAAAAGTGTTCGCTCTATTGGAAACATCATGGGGCCTGCGATGATCAGTCAACTACTGCCACCTGTTTCATCAATGTTCGCCACTAAGCTGCTTGCTGGCTATGGTACCGCTGCCGTTGCAGCTTGGGCGCTGGGTTCGCGTTTTGAATTCTTCTCGATTGTCGCTGTTCTAGCGCTAACGATGTCGATGCCTCCGATGATTGGCCGAATGTTGGGAGAGAACAACCTCGAAAACATACGTAAGCTCGTTAAGATTGCAGTAATGTTCGTATTGGGTTTCCAGTTGGTGATAGCGCTAGTGACTTGGCTGTTTTCAGGCGGACTAGCAAACCTAATGACCAGTGAAAGTGAAGTCTCAACGATTTTAAACTATCACCTACTGATCGTGCCTATTAGCTTAGGGCCATTGGGAATCTGTATGCTGATGGTTTCTGTCTCGAACGCTCTGGGCAAGTCTTACACCGCCTTGACGATTTCAGCGCTGCGTCTATTCGCCTTCTTCTTGCCTTGCTTGTGGGTTGGTTCACAACTTGCTGGTATTGAAGGCCTATTCTGGGGCGCAATGGTAGGTAATGTATTTGCCGGCACCTGTGCATGGTTTATGTACCAACGAGCACTTGGGCAAGTTGAGGCTAAGCTAGCCAAATAGGTAATTGAACAGCTAGAGCGTTGTGAATGAAAAAGCAGCCACTTAGGCTGCTTTTTTAATACCTAAGTTCTAATTTACATCCCTTCCGATGACCCTCTTTCACGAATATAGCCTCTCTAATCCAACCTTGCTTTCAATTGAACAAAATTCCAATCAACTGTCACTTATTCCCAGAACGAATGCTTAATTAACCTTCATCTAAAACATCAATCGAGCCAATTTTTAGGCACCCTTTAGAACTTGTCCTAGATCATCAAAGAGTTCAAAAATGCAACCTTTGGTTTTAAATATGTAAACCTTGACGAAGTTTAAGAAATTAAACCTGATTTACCTATTTCTAGTGATCATGTTCAAATTTCATTCGTGATTTAGCTCTAAAACTTACGATTTGTTGATATTTTAGACGTTTACGTCAGGTTTACAGAATTTTACCGCATATTGTGAAAATACCACCAAAGGAGTAGATTTCAGTCATTGAGTTCAAAAATGTAAACCGAAATCATGAATGTAAAACAAGTTCGATTCACCGATGAAGACAGAGAATGCTTAAGCAATTACTTCCGCTTAGCAGACACAATTGCCGATTTGATTGGTCCCTACTGTGAAGTAGTCATCCATTCATTTGAAAGCTTAGAAAACTCAGTCGTGAAGATCGTCAATGGTCATCATACGGGGCGTGAAATTGGTTCACCGATCACCGATTTAGGTTTACGCATGTGGAGTGCATTCGAGAAGACTGGCGAAGTTTCTCCAAAAAGCTACTTCACCAATGCAGCAGACGGATCCCTACTGAAATCGACTACCTGCGTATTGGCTGGTCCACAACAAAAGCCGATCGGCATGCTGTGTATCAACATGAACTTATCTTTCCCATTCCCAGAAATCGTCAAAACGCTGATGCCGCAGTGCAATGTGCCGCAAGCCATTGTCAGCGAGACATTCAGCAACAATGCAAACGACGTGATTCAACAAGCATTGAGTTCAACCATTAAAGAGGTGGACCAAGACGAGTCGGTTTCTTCCAAAGGTCGCAATAAAGCCATCATTCGTTGTTTATTTGATAACGGCGTATTTGAGCTAAAAGAGACGACTACACAAGTATCAGAGCAACTTGGGATCAGCCGTCAGGCGGTTTACAAGTTTATCCGTGAATTTAAATCAGAATAAAACCAATAATTTAGGAGTTACATCGTGAAACAGATCATTGCCACTGAACAAGCACCTGCAGCTATCGGCCCTTACTCACAAGGTACGTCTTACGGCGACATGGTTTATACATCAGGTCAATTACCTCTCGTTCCAGAAACCATGCAGTTTGTTGAGGGCGGCATCAAAGAGCAGGCTCGTCAGTCGCTAGAAAACTTAAAAGCGGTATTAGAAGCCAGCAATGCGGGACTGGACACAGTGCTTAAGACAACCTGCTTCCTATCTGACATGGAAAACTTTGTTGCCTTTAACGAAGTGTACACAGAGGTGTTTGGTACAGAGAACGCACCTGCTCGCTCTTGTGTTGAAGCAGCACGACTACCAAAAGACGCACTGGTTGAAGTTGAAGCCATCGCATACAAAAAATAACCGATTTAGGTATTAATGGGTATCATAGGAGATTCTCATGAGCGTTTCATTTATCGCATTAAGCGTACTGTTCTTTGGGTTCTACGCACTGCTGTCGAACTTCAAAAAGCAAAAGAAAAGTTTTAACTTCCGCGTACTGAGTGCGCTTGCTGCTGGCTTGTTGTTCGGTGGCGCAATTCAACTTGTTTTCGGTGTCGGTAACGTAGCAACTTCCGGCTTTGCTGAACTGATTTCGGTATTCGGTAAAGGCTACATCAAACTTCTACAAATGATCGTTATCCCACTGGTATTCGTGGCGATGATCTCTTCGATCATGAACGTTGAAGGCGGCGGTGCGCTATCTCGTATCGCACCAAAGATCATCGGTATTCTACTTTTCACTTGTGCAATCTCAGCAGCCGTTGGTATCGCAAGTATTTACCTATTTGGTATCGATGCGAACACGCTAGTAAGCACAATCGGCACAAACAGTGCGATTGAAGCTCGCGGTGATTCACTGGTAGCAACACAAGATGCAATGGCGAGCAGTGGTCTGTCTGGTATGGCTCTGTCTATCATTCCAACCAACATCTTTGACATGCTAACGGGTTCTCAACGTACTTCTACGCTATCAACTGTACTGTTCGGCATGTTCCTTGGTTACTGCATCCTTCAAGTGAAAAACCGTAAGCCTGAGAAAGTGCAAAACTTCGTTGATTTCATCAACTCTGCAAAAGAAGTCGTGCTTTCAATGGTGCGTGAAATTCTGAAGCTAACGCCTTACGGTGTATTCGCCCTGATGACCACGTTCATGATGACCAACGACCTGTTCGCACTTGCAGAAATGGGCCGCTTCCTTCTAGCAAGCTATGTTGCAATTGGCGTTATGTTCGGCATCCACTTCGTTATGGTGTCCATGTTCGGTCTTTCTCCTGCTAAGTTCATGAAGAAAATCTGGCCAGTACTCGTGTTCGGTTTCGGTTCTCGCTCAAGTATGGCAGCTATCCCGCTGAACGTTGAAACACAAACTCAGCGCCTAGGTGTAGATGAAGAAACAGCAAACATGTCAGCAACATTTGGTACCAGTATTGGCCAAAACGGTTGTGCGGGTATCTACCCTGCAATGCTAGCAATCATGGCCGCACAAGTAATGGGCATGCCTGTAGATTTGAGCTTCATCCTACAACTGATCGCTGTTATCGCAATTGCTTCATTCGGTATCGCGGGTGTTGGTGGCGGTGCAACGTTCGCAGCAGTAGCGGTACTGACCATCATGGGTCTAGACATCACAGTAGTCGCGATTCTAGTATCTATCGAAGCGCTAATTGACATGGCTCGTACAGCGCTGAACATCTCAGGCTCTATGTTGTCAGGCGTTCTTACAGCGAAGAAGAATGGCTCATTGGATACTGAACAATACGACGCTGACGTTACAGCGACAGTATCAAAAGAAGCAGCAGTATAATTCTCAAACTTAATTAAGAGCACTCCACGTGAGTGCTCTTCTGTTTTTCCTGAGTTAAGGTTATTTAGGTAGTAAATATGAAAGTTGTTGTTATAGGCGGTAGCGCCGCGGGTATGAGTTTCGCAGCAAAATACAAACGTAATCAACCATCAGACGAAGTCATCGTTTTAGATAAGCGTAGCTACATCTCTTTCGGAGCCTGTGGCTTACCTTACTTTGCAGGCGGCATGTTTGATGACACCGAGCGAATGATCTCTCGTACGCCAGAACAAGCCATCAAATCTGGTTTAGATGTTCGTGTAGAAACAGAAATGGTGTCGTTCGACCGCACTGAAAAACACATTACGGTGCGTCACCAAAACATAGAGAGCACTATCGATTACGATATGTTGGTGATTGCGACAGGCGCACGTCCGATCGTTCCCTCATTCGGTGAATTCAGTCCAGAACACGTATACACACTAACAAGCATGGAAGATGGCTTAGCAGTCAAAGAAGCACTTAAAAATGCTAGTAAACAGCGCGTGTGTGTCATCGGTGCAGGCTTTATAGGTCTTGAAGTCTTTGATGCGGCACATGGCTTAGATAAGCACGTGACGATTATCGAACGTGAACAACACATCATGAGCCGTCAGTTCAGCCCAGAGATCATTGAAGTAGTTGAAGATGCAATTCGAGAATCCGGTGCTGACCTTAAAACAGGTTGCAGCGTGTCTGCGATTCGCGATGCCGAGCAAGGTGGTTACATCGTAGAAACCGATAATGGCAATGTAGAAGCTGATGTCGTGATCCTGTCACTCGGCTTCAAACCAAACACTGAAGCATTCGAATTACCAAAGGCTCAAAATGGCGCGTTGTTGGTGAATGAATATGGTGCCACTGAAGACGCTTACATACATGCTGTAGGTGACTGTGCCGTTGTCCATCATATGGCACTAGGTAAACCCGTTTATGTTCCTCTTGCAACTACAGCCAACAAACAAGCACGCATGATGGCAGACAAGCTAGCAGGGAAAGACACTTACATGTCGGGCTTCTTAGGGTCATCTTGTTTGAAAGTGCTCGACTACGAGCTGGCGTGTACCGGCGTATCTGAACTTCTGGCGAAAGAACATAGCTTAGATGTGAAAGTATCAACGATTTCAGATAAGAACCAAACTGATTACTACCCAGGCCAAGAAGACATCAAGGTGAAGCTGGTTTATCACCCAGAGACTAAGGTTCTTCTAGGTGGTGAGATCGTAGGTAAGAAAGGAGCGGTTGGCCGTATTAACGCACTAGCAGTTGCTATCACCGCTAAGATGACCACACAACAATTAGGCTACATAGATTTCTGTTACGCTCCCCCATTTTCACGTACATGGGATGCTCTAAACGTGGCAGGTAACGTCGCTAAGTAAGCGAACTGATTGTACTAGTCCCAAAGAATATTCATTTCAACATCAAAGCAGGGCGATGACGCTCTGCTTTTTAGATAACCTGCAATCTTAGAGTTCATCTGATGGAAGAACAAAGTCGACATATAACGCAAAATTTCCGATTCCAGAGGCTTTAATACCATCTAAGTCTAAATCATTTGTCGAATAGATCATGGAAGAAACCCCCATGTTACTTAGTTCTATCGCCTTCTTATACTCACTCCCTAGAGAACCAAGGTTATCACCCCGATACGTCACAGCCTTAATTTCATTTAAATCAATCCACTCAAGAATAAATGGTGTATTTAGATCTATATTTAATGCGACATTATTAAAACCTAACTCTATTGCTTCATTATATTTGTCTATACTGAATACTTCGATAATAGATTTATCTTTATCTATTATATATTTTGAAAGCAAGGCAAGATTTTTTATTTTATCCGTAACTAACACCACGTCACTTTCATCTAGAATATCAATAGCTGTAGATATATTTAATGCTTTATATTTATCATAAATTGTCTTTGATTCAAATTCTTTATAGCTAATAGACCCAGTATTATTAGAATTTGTCATTTCGTGAAAAGACTTCCAATCATGAACAGCAACAATCCTTCCATCCGATGAGATAAGTAGATCTAACTCTATCATCTTAAAACCATGTTCAATTGATTGCTCCATCGCTTCTAACGAGTTTGTATATTTTAATCCATTGATTCCCCCACCGGCATGTGCGATCAAACCACCAGAATTAACGATAATTTCAGAGATATTATTATGTTCATTTGGGTATGCCTTTACATTGCCTCTCCATACATCAATGACTACACTCATCGAAGGGCCGATAACAAAAGCTACCCAAAAACATATGAGAACTAGAAAAAATATTGATATTAAGACTCTGATTCCTTTAAGTATCATGACATTTTACCTGTTGAGATCTGGGGCTGATGATAATGTGTGGTTTACCCTGTCAATATTGAGTTTAAACATGTTATGTATAGCAACTATAATAGCATTTGTCGGTAATAGATTTGTATTTCTTCTTCTCACGGTAATAATGACTTTTGATTTCTACTTAAGATTAAACTCTCTAAGCTTAGACTTAGGTGTCTTAGGGTCGGTTTTAGAGTCTAATCGAGGTGAAGCTCTTGAACATATAAAAAGCATTAGCGTCATAACATATGTAAAGGTTATTATATTTTCCATTCTACTTTTTTTATCATTTCACATTACCTTAGGAAAGGTTGGTAAGCCATTTTCATTAATTATGTTGATATTATTTTCCAGCATATTAATCACCAAATTTTATAGCTTACATGATAATAAAAAGACGACATACCTCAATGAAGAATACTCAAAAACAATCCATCATGAAGTGTGGTTTAGTTTTTTAGGGTTAATTACAGTTATTAAACCTATTTCTTTATATTATGAACTGTCTCTTCTCGAAGGGGGAAAATCAGTAATCTCTTCAAAATGGGAGAATGTTCATACAAATAATGTATTAAAGGATATTTACATCGTAAATATTGGTGAATCTGTTATTAAAAATTACTTCCCATCGTATAACGAAGAGAATGGAAAGATAAAAGGAGCAACCATATTTAATGGTGTTATTTCCCCATCCGTTGTTACATATTTCTCAGTCCCTCGAATATTATCAAAGAGCCTAGATGTAAACAGGCATGATAAAAACTTAAATGTGATAGATCTTGCTAATGATGCTGGAATGAAAACCTATTGGATATCAAATCAAGCTAAGATCGGGCAATACGAGACACAGGTATCCGCAATCGCGAGTAGGGCACATTACCAATATTATAAGAATACGTCTTATGATAAAGCTAAACCCGATAACATTCTCCTACCAGAAGTGATCAAGGCGATTCGTGAAGAAACTAAAAAGCCGAAAGTCATTTTCATTCATACTATGGGGTCGCACTATGACTTTTGTAAGAGGTTTGATGAGGAGATTTCGTTAAAACCCTCAGATAACAAATACCTAGAATGCTATTCAAAATCAGTGGCTTATGGCGTTGCTTTTATAGAAAAGCTTAGAGACCTACTCGCGAAGCATGATAAAACATATAAAATCATTTATTTTTCTGACCATGGCTTAACGTCTGTAAACGTTCCACCGTATCTAATTCACGGTACTGGCTCACATTTTTCAAGCCAGGCAGTAGAAGTACCTTTCATAGCAATGAGTAATGATCCACAAGAAACGAAAATACATTCGGTCAAATACAATCTTAGAGACTTTTCAGACACATTTGCGCAATGGGTAGGAATATATTCAGAACAGACAGAGCATCATAAAAGTATCTTCAATACCAAGTACATAGGAAAGGAGTATGACTCAGTGTTAACGAGTGAGTTTAAGGTAAGAAAAATCGACTAAACGAACAACTGGTACAGAAGGTTCTGAACACCATAAAGTTACTTAGTAAGTAACCTTCTACACACATCAAATTACCTCTTATTTAGCACTATGTGAGCGAGTATCAACTCTATGTTACTGATTCAACGCATCCTAGTAACCTTGTTAGCAAACAGCCTAATAAGGTGATTTAAGAAACTCTGACAGTATCCGCAAGTGAATTAAGTGCGTGTGTAAATATTTGGATAATACATAATGATTTGAAACAGATAAGAAAAAAGCCCGCTGATTTCTCAGCGGGCTTTTCAATGGTGGTGGAGGGATAGGGATTTGAACCCTAGAACCGCTATTAACGGTTGCCGGTTTTCAAGACCGGTGCTTTCGACCACTCAGCCATCCCTCCAACAAATTGTCATCAACAGATTAGTACACTGTTGAGGTTGTTATTTGCTACGCAAATAACGAAATTAAAGCCTGGCGATGTCCTACTCTCACATGGGGAAGCCCCACACTACCATCGGCGCTATTGTGTTTCACTTCTGAGTTCGGCATGGAATCAGGTGGGT
>Ga0310124_10002187_pt1 | contig 13531 bp, 23 predicted proteins | sample CB11b_AW_Bot5_MG_FD_203507 | JGI IMG/M metagenome (GOLD analysis project Ga0310124, IMG submission 203507) | Marine microbial communities from Western Arctic Ocean, Canada - CB11b_AW_Bot5 | ecosystem: Environmental > Aquatic > Marine > Oceanic | place: Canada: Western Arctic Ocean | collected...
GGTACTCCCGCACCACCGCATGCCCCAGCAGTCCCTCTCTTAATTTCTGAGCGAGTGAGTCACGCCTACGAGCCAAAGTGCTTTTAGGTATTTCGAGTACTCGTGACAGGAATCGGAGAGACAACCCAACTTCGACAAGACAGTTGTATAACCATTCTTCGTCTTCGCTGAGACAGTCAAAGACCTCCTGCACGGCTGTGCGGAGGTCAGCAAGTTCGCTATCTTTTGTTTCCCAATCAGGATGAGGTTCCTGAAAGGGTCGGGTTTCCATTAAGGCACCCAACTCAGTTTCATGCCACGGAGTAAAAGTTCTACGGTTCTGAGGAGCGTGTTCGTAAAGAATAGGCGCTCGTAAATTTTCTCTTGGAAGCAGATTAGGTGGTGGCTTAAGGGCAGGAAACTTCATTTCCCTCATGGCCTCTATAAACTCAGCCCCACCAACTTCGTCAAAACCTGTGCCTGCTTTTCTTACGACACCTGTGGTTTTTCTGCGTTCGTTACCAATCCTGCGGCGAGCAGCCTCGTCATATTCGTATTCTAATTCGCTATCTTCAAAGTCGTCGTCGTCTCCCAGATAGGGATCACGCATCGTTCCAAGGCAGAAGCTTGGAACTCACATTAAAAAACACTTTCCCCTCAGGGAACTTCCCCAAAGGCGCATCTTCTTTATTAATGATATTCATCATGTCTCTGTACTTTAGCTCCGCAAAGTTTTCTCTGGTTGAAGACCAGATCCACAACCATACATCGATTCCTGATGCATCCCACCACTGTAACGCAGCAAGCTTCTCAAGTTTGATCTTTAACGGAGTTCTTCCCATACCCATAACTTCGACAAGGCGCACAGGGTCACCTTGAAGATAGTCAGGGGTGTATCGAATGTGATGCGGAAGTTTATGCACAAGAAAGTCAGGACGGTTCAAACCGTACCTCACCCAAGAACTGTTGTTCTTCTCAAAATGTCCTTCAGCTTCGTCCCCCATCTGGGTATACCGTTCTTGATAGGAGCCTTGATGGAAGGGCTTGTTCATTTCTTTTCCCCAACGATCCGATAAATTTGTAAGTCATCGTCATAGGCGACACCGTTGAGGGCGTCTTCGACTGCTTTCAGATAGTTCGTTGCGTCGCCACGCAACGGACACTTCTCAGCTTCATAAGGAGTGATGGTTACTACTGTTTCAGTTGCGGTCAACAAGCAATGGAGTTCCACTGGACCTTCAAACTTTGGGCCATCATAAAGGCTCCTTATGTGATCTTCCCTTTCCCTAGTGTTCTTCGGAGTGTAGGTGCGACCGCTTTTGGTAAAGCGAGGTCGCCCTTTCACTTTCGGTTTCCCAGGAATGGTGAACGTATAAGACTTAGGCATTGGCATCTGCAGCTTTCTGAACTAAGTTTCGTAGCTGTGCTTCTCGGTCATTACGATCTGAGAATTTCCCCAGCCTCTCGTCAAGTCTTCGCACCCACTCCACGGTAGCGTCAAACGAGAAACCTTGCCACAACAAGCTCGACGCAAAGGCATACATCGTTGAAGAACGATCCTCTGTGTGCAGGTTCTCCCAAATTTTTCGGGCGCTTCCGACGAACCCGTCCTTCGCAGGTTCATACCCATGAACGAACTCGGCAATCTTGGGTTTAGTTGCCTCATATAAGGGAAGTAATGATCTGATCTGTCGGGAAGGGTTTCTGGTTTCCCATGCTTGTTCTGTGAACAAGCTCACATCAAACATGCCTGTGCCGTCAGGGTTAAACACTTCGTGTCTGCCTATGTCTCTGTAGCGAGGGTACGGCAGACGTAAACAGTTCCCTATCTTCTTGCTTTCCAGTGTTACTTGTTTGGGGTACACCTCACGCGTAGGTACATCTATTATTCGGCATGCCCCGACCATGGCGTTTCTACCTATGGCTGCTGCCATCGGCTCTAGAAGGTATACCCATACGTGGTAGCCCTTGCTCTTGGATGTTTCTTTCCAAGCTGTAATGTTTTTGGCTTTAAGCAGAGCTATGAGGTTGTCAGCGTGGACGCTGGAAGCCTCCCCATCATCTAGGTCCACAGCTATCCAGTTGACCATCCATACTCCGTTGCGTTTCCACAATGGGTAAACCCCAAGAGCAACTTTGCCATTGAGATGTTGATCAATGTGCCCTAAGTATTGTTCTCCAGAGCCAAGAGCTACCTGACTGTCTTCCTCTAACGGATGCACCCAGTCTGTGACATCTGCAAGATGGCCTCCTCCATGAAGAAGGGCAAACTTTTCTTTGGTTGATTTGGTTATTCGACCCATCTGTCATCACCTGGAATGTCGCTTTCGTAGTACTCACGAACTAGCCCGCAGTTAGGGTCCATGTAGTAATCGATAGGTGGGATTGTTACGTGGCAGGGAGGTCGCTTGTTCTTGCATAGATCAAGCGACACCGAAACGGAATGTATTCTTCGTTCCACGTCAGACAACTTTGGGTTGTCTCGTTGACGAAACACATTCAACTGCAGAATTGCGTATTCATCTGCGTTGAACTTGCCGTCATCCATACCTCGTGAAGTTCCACGAGTGGAGCTTTTCCCTGACTGATGTATAAGCGCTACTGGAAGGTTCTCTGTCTCAGCCCATTCTTTTAATCCTTTGAGCACAGTGGATACACCTTCGTATCCTGCCGCACCTGGAAGTTGTTCTAAGAAATCGACCATAACGAATTTCGGTTTAACCTGCCAGTAGTCCTCACACTCACGCATCGCTTCCGACATATCGGAGAACGACAATGCGTTAGGGAATATCTTAATCCTGTCCAAGAACCCGTCTTTGGCTTCTCGAATCTCGTTAAGAACTATTTCATCCTCTGCACGTAAGGCTTCCTCCACCTCAGCAAGGTTCCGCTGATACAAGAGGGCATACAACTTGGAGACAACAAGAATTTCTGGCTCATCAGGTGTGTAGATGATTCCATGAAAGTTTGGGTCTTCCAATAGGTTGCGTGCCATCGCTGAGAGGACCACCGCTGACTTGCCACTGTGTGCTCTGCCTGTAACGACGAGTACGTCGCTAGGCCAAACTCCCCGCATCTTCTGGTCGATGTCACCTAGACCCAGGAAGAAGCAGTCGTCGCTGCCTTTGGCGTATTCGACCCATCGGTCTACAGCGTCAGAGGTAGGTCTAAAAAATTTATATTGGCTCTCTCCCTCAGGGAGATCGTGCCCTTCAAGAAGGGCCTCGATCTCCTCTGTGGTGAGGGCGATTGGTTCGCCCTCCTCCATTAGTTGCCCTTATACGCAAACTGTTGGAGTTCGTCGCGGCGTCCAAGCCAGTCCCATTCGATGGCATCTGATTGGGTTTGTCCAGAAGCTTCGTCCCAGACTTTGAGAGGAACATTGCTGTCCCCATCATTAACCCATACGCCTACGTCGCGGGCTACCTGCATGCCAAGACGAGCCAAAGCATCCTTAGACACTGAGAAGTTCGGGAAGTTCTTCCCGTTCTTCGTCACGTCAGTGGAGCCGTCCGCTTTCTCTTTCACTTCATACACCTTGATTACGCCGCCATTTTCGTCGGCCCACTCATTAGGTTGGAAAGCAAGAAGGTTGAACGCTGTTTGGTTTTGCTCTGCATTCTTACCAAGACAGAAATCAACTCGCTTGTATACACGTCCACTTACCATGCCTCCTGCTGGTGTAGATCGTTGCGGTGCAGGAGCGGCAGCTACTGATGTGGCTGTCGGGCCACTCGGAGCGGCCTGCGCGGGGGTGCTTGCTTGACTATTTGAAGACCTGGAAACGCCGCTTTTCAGGCGACGCATCACAACCCCATCGGGACTAAGATCCATTTCCTGTCCCGCTTGGCGAAGAACTTCCGTCTTCACAGTTTCAAACAAAGAGGTGGCTTCGGCAATAATGCCGTCGTCCCCCATGGACTCAGGAACATCGCGCTCTATGGAGAGCGTGTAGTCCGCTGTTTCATATGCTGCTTCACTTACTTTCTGGGTGAAGCTGACTGTTAATTTTGCTGTATCAGTCATATTTACCTTTCTCCCTACCAGGGATTTTCTCCGAGGTGTTTCCCTCGGCATTCGCCTGCTTGCCAGACAGGACACCATTTCGGGGAGCAGTGCCAGCCTCCCCAATTCATCGGCCATGGTACCTGATTAGCCATAATCGTAGGTACTATCGACCAACACAAATCTGTAAACGCCATTCTATCATTGTCTGTGCGTTCTATCTCAATGATCTGCACTTCACCATTTACCAGTACACATAACACGAACTGGGTGGCGTCGAAAGCGAGACAGTAGGCATGGCTTTGTATGTCCCACCGCTTCTTCTCCCATGGCTCATACTTTCGGCCTGGGTTCTTCCAATCCCAGATGGCACCCGACTGGTCGATCCAGTCAGCGGTGCCAGTGAGGATCAGGTTGACGTTATCCCTTACCCCTAAAGAAACTTCAAAGCTTTTCTCTATGGCTACAGGGGTGAGGTTGGGCATCACTTCGTTATGCCAAGCTTCAATGTTATTCAGTACTGTGTCCACAGTTTTCTCGTAGCTGTGTCGCCACACCTCAACCTTGGGGGCGTTGTCAGCTAGATAAGTTTCTCCGATGTCGAGCATCCATTCCAGTGAGATCGGATCTGTCGCAACGACTTGCTGAGGGTTGAACATTCCGTTGCCATACATTTCGATTGCATGGTGGACTGCGTTACCTCTGAGCAGGTCGGAGGTTTCTTTTTGTTTCACAAGTTTGAATCGTTCTTGTCTTGCTTGCTCTGGGCATCGCAAGAAAGTGTTGATCCAACTTTGTCTTAGCTTGATTTCTATCATGTTGCTCCCGTCTCCCTTGGTCCCTAAGTGGGTGCCCAGTAGGGAGAGGAACTGGGCACCCACAAACTTTAGGGGTTGCACCCTTCGAGGGGTGCAACCCCATTATACGGCTTACAAGTCGTTAGTCAAGCTTCCATTCTCCCGCTCCGATGGCCTCGAATCCCCCGTTCTTTGGGTGGTGTCCATTCTTCGTAAAGAATCCTGTTTCCTTTAGATGAGTTGCAGTTACGGCAACACGGATTCAGGTTCTCTAGTACATCTTTACCGCCTCGTGTAAGAGCCACAATGTGGTCACCCACTGACGTTTTCCAGTTGCCATAAGTCCATTTGGTATGCCAAGCATCACAATAAGCACATCGCTTAGGGTCTATGCCCTTAGAGCGCCAATAGTCGTGCATCTCAGAGATGGTGTGTCCATCTGATTCGACATTTCTTCTAAGCATTAACCGCTGATGCGTTTTTTTTGCACCGCCGTTTTTGTAGTATCTAGCGGAGGCTTCCTTTTGCTTTTCAGGGTTTGCTTCTCGCCACTTCCGATCCATCTCTCGGGCGTGTTCAAGGTTATTAACACGCCAATTACGCTGATTCGCTACCATTTTTTCAGGATTTTGTTTCGCGTACCTTTTGTTACTAGCTAGGACTCTCTCGCGATATTCCTTGTCGTTTGCGTACCTCCTCTTATGAATGCGGCTGCGATACTCGCTGACGCTCCCAGCTACACGAGCGTAGTTCTCCGCTTGTTGTGCCTGCCTACACGGTCGGCACAAACCCCGACGACCAACACCTTCTATTTTTTCTCCTTCTTTGTTTGTGTTGAAATACTTGTAGGTAGAAAAGTCATCTATGGGTTTTTCTTTTTCGCATCTTTTGCATGTTTTGGTTGTCACTTGTACCTCCCACAAGTCCACAAATCCCATTCAGCTTCTGTGTGTTCATTCCCCGTTGGCCTCCAATGCACCGATCTTCCGTAGCCGTTCAAACTTGGCCTGACCGATCATGTCATGGGCACGTTGTTTCGAGACACCAATCCACCTTCCACTTTCAGCAGAGTTAGATGTTTCGAGGCTCAGGTCCAGCAGTGCATGTCTACGTTCGTAGCTAGCTATGTCTCTCCACTTAGCTGTCTGGCTAGATACATAGTCGTAGAAAGACAGACGGGCCTTTAGATCTCCCATCAAATGTGTTTCTGCACCTTCATGCAGCATCTTGCTGATCTCTTCTGGGAACATGTCCAGCATTTCCTTGAACATTTCAGACAGATTGATTTCTGGGTGGTCGTATGAATCCATTATTCTTTCTCTTCCTGGTCCCCAACAAGGGACTCGTAGAATGTCCTTGCGACTTCTTGATCCTCAAAGAAGTCTTTGAATTGGTTGTCCTGCAGGATCAGCCATCCGCTTCGGTAGCGTCCAGATCCTCCCGCGGGAAAGGTATACGGTTTTAGCTCGTACTCAAACACCTGCTTGTTTCCTTTGTTTCTCTGACCAATCCAAATGAGGATTGGCACGGATGATGTCAACCATGGAGTAGGCATCGTTAAAGACAATAGGATTGTCTCGTCGCCCAGCAGGCTTCTTCGGTTTTTTGGGCCTGTCCTTGTTGACCTTTGCTCGTCGCTCACGTTCATAAAGATTTTTGATTGAACGACATAGATCGCAACGACATCCTCTCCCATAGTTAGTCAGGGAGGGAGCGCCATCACATCTAAACCTATTCTTATCGAATTTATTCCTCATCCAACTCCCTCAGAAAAGCATTGGGGAATTGAATCACGTTGTCAGGGAGTGGTTCTCCCCCCGCCAACTTAGATGGATCAACCATTTCTAGTCGAATGACTTTCACCAATGCGTGCTCAAGGAAGTCTGCTTTCTGTAAGAAGTCACCAGACAGATGCCTGAGCATGTGTATGGTGTCGTGAGTTTCATCGAAGAGTTCAAGAAGAACTTCTCCAACATTTTGGGGTTCGTCATCCATCGACACTCCCCGATTGAGCTACAGACTTGGCTAAGTTCGTAAGCATTTCCCAATCCATAAGCGCACGCTTAATAGGCCATGTCTCTCGTTGTCCTATACCAGCGACATCGAGCATGGCTTCGTCAGTACCGCAGGGAGAACAGACATACGTGTCGTTATCCAAACGGGACAGTGCATTTCCAGCCCGTTCATCTTCCAATTCGGTGAGTTGGCATCGTGGACATATCATCATTCATCTCCTAGTTCGCTGAAGTCAACTTCAGGATCTTCTACAAACATCTGCAGTTTGATTTTGTCTGCATACGTTTCTATATGGTTAAGGTCACGCAGAAGTTGGTCAATCTTTACTCCCTCTTGTTTGTTTAATTGTTTCTTTAACTTCTCCACCTTTCTCAAGGTGAAGATAATGAACGCATAAATGCGTCTTTCTAATTCGGAGAATGCCATCTCCCTCCCTTCAATTAGAGGATGCGAAACGGACGTTGTTCACGCCCGTTATACACATCCCACATTCGACACAGGCTCCTCGGCCCATGCGATCTTCACCCCATACAACTAACGGGATCTTGCCTGTTAGCTCGGGGCAGCGTGGCCCCCGCCGTTGACCAGGGAACGTCCGAGCTAACGCTGCGGTCGCTTCCCAGCTTTCAGCGGTAAAGGCCAGCTTCACCCATGGGTATGTCTTACAGATACGACGTGCTTCTTTCACGTTGTCTTTGTCTACGGATAGGTAGACGACAAGGTTGTCAGCTTGCAACCGTCTGATTACGTTGAAAGTTCTGGTGTACAACCAGAACTTGATTTGTGGAAACCGTTGACAGACTCGCCGTACGGCAGTCGCAAACTCTGGGGTAGGGATGTCTCCATCCCAGAACCATCTGAACACCCAGTCCTCGGGGTCACTCCACTTCTGCATGTGGGTGAACGAGCGTTCGACCACATCGTAAAGGAGTTCTTCCAGTTTGTCTGGGTTATCCAGATGAGGTTCAACTAGCTGCCAGTTTCTTTCCAACGCATTGCTCACATTTGTCCAAGTGTTCTCCAGCTTGAGTGCATAACACATAGCCTCACAAGTTGGAGTCGATCCCCAGCATGACTTGATTGCTGGAAGTCCGAATGCGTTAGGGACTCTGACATAAGCGTCGTTCCCCGTTTCATATTTGCGCCGCATCACAGGTGTAGTCTTACGGTCAGTGCTGAGATGTAGGCTCACGCCTCTCCTCCTGTTTCCTGTTCGGGAACATAAGTATCTTCTTTAACCCATTCAGTTAGGGCACGGACCACGGCTTGCGCCATGAATCCTCGCCCCCCATAGCCACCCCACGTATTCTCTAGCGTGGGATCTGCTGATCGGGCTATATCTCCCACCCATAGGTGGAAGTCAAGAAGATAGATAGCTGTTAGTTCGTCTACTGGTTCACCGCTCTGATATATCTGGTGCTTACCAGTTCCCGAATGGTGTACCCGTTCCAACGGTTGCAAGTTCCATGACTTTGGGACTTTGCCAATGAAGAAGTCGGGGGCGACCAGCGTGTGGCCGTCACCATCGAGAGCAGCGAACTCTTGCCCCTTCTGTTGGGTTAGGGCGAAGCGTATATCTGCTTTGATTTTTTCCATGTGTCTCACCTCCTTAAGTGTGAGCGAATAAGAGTGTTCAATCAGTCTGAGCTATCAAGGGGGAATTCAACCTTGATGGTTGCATTCTTGAACTGATTGTTGAGTGCTTGCTGCATGTCAACTCGTGACACGTTCGCTACCTTCTGGACTGCCTCGATAAAGGCCTCCCCCAAGGTGCAAGCATCACTGAAGCTGTCAAGTCGGTTGAATTGCCTGAGTTGGCTCCTCACCGCATCGATAACCTCATCTGCAACGTCAAGGTCGTCGCTCTTGACGAAGCCCATGTCATTCACCACGTCATGTATCTCATCGTGAACGCTGATATCTTCTTGCGCTATCTCGACGATGGTGTCGCGGTTATCCCTGAGCATGGCATACCAGTCATAATTGTCAAAGTACTCACCAACGGCTTCGGTGACATGCTCTTCGATTATGGATTTGATATCAACCTCAAGGGTCAGATATGGACTGTTAATTACCTGTACTTCTAGTTCATCACCCATGGTGATCTCCCTAATTTGTGGTGTTGGCTAGACACCTGATTGAGCCATGAGGGAGATCAGACTTACTAAATTAGTAACTCTGATCTCCCCGAGTCTCATTCAGATGAAACAAGCTGGTGGATTGCTTTCTCCGTGAGAGGCATAGATCCGAAGAGCAGACGATCAAGATGCCGTCCCTCTTTAGATCCACCACGCACCTGCTGGACGTGCTGCTCGTAGCCTTGTACGGCCATGAGTGCACCCCATTTGGTTTCTCGGATGCCACCGTCTAGGTCACGGTCCATGTAGCGGGCAGTGATCGAGTCAAACACCTTGTCCCAAGATGTTTGGCTCCTACCCTCATCGTCTGGACGTTCACCCAGAATGCGGTGCTTCAGTTGTCCGAATTGAAACGGAAGATAGCTTTCGTTGATGAGTCGCTCTACTTGTTCGTCAAGCTGTTGTTGCAGCTTGGCTGCCTCAACGAACGAGTCGATAGCCCATTCCAGATAGCTACTGGCATTACGAGTGTGCTTGACCGACCACGAAGCCTTCACTCCCAAGATGTAGGCAGCGAATGTGTTCGCACACACCACCACTCCAACGGTTGGTCGCCCTGAAGCGGCAACCGTCCCATCCTGAGCATCAGTCATCGTGAAGTACTTATGGATCTTGCTGTACCCCTCGATATCCAGTGGTTCACCCATCTCCATTGTTACGTATGCCTTGCGACCGTGATTGAGGGTCCCCTTAGATGCGACACCAGGAGAGAAACCCTGTTCTATCAGTTTCTCTACAGCGGAATCCATCTCATCATATTGAGTGATCCCCCTGCCTTCTGTCACGCCCACATTTAGTGGGAACCCATTGTCGTCACGACGAATGACGAAGCCATTATTTACGTCCCATTCGGAAACAGGTGTGTAAATAATCTCCCCGTCAATCATGTCTTGGACATACAGTTCTTGACGTTCGGCTTGGAATTGCCATGGATTCTCTGCGTACTCATTTGCTGAGAGCAGGTGACCATAGGTGATCCCTTTGCCGTGCCAAGCTGTCTGAGCGTAGACCGCTAGGTCATCGCCATATATTTCAGCAGACATGCTGACTCCTTTTCAATTGTCAATGTTCAGTGATGCGCCCTGTTACTAAATTAGTAACTTGGCGACATCGTGGGATGGAGAGGAATCGAACCCCTCATCACGCAACCATCTTATCATCCCCTACAGGTAGTGTCAAGGACCTACATACCCCGTTTGTCAACGGCCACAGGACCAGAGCCTCCAACCTCCAGCCTTCCACACATGATGAGCCATCGCCGCCGACCCATCAACCGTGTACCTACGTGACCACGCACGCTCGCCCATGACATCACGCCACCAGTACTCATTCACCTGAAACAAGCCATGGTCGAACCCGTTGTATGCCCTCGGATTATGCAGCGACTCACACCAAGCGATGCCCAAGGCTTCGCCACAATCCCAGTCATACATGCACACAATGGGCACGACTTCTGGATTAGGTGGCTCATGGTTCACCGAGGCAAAGTCAAGGATCGCCCAGATGGCTACCCATAAGTTCATTTAGTTACCTCGCGCTTCGTCAATCATGCGGTCAGCCTGATCCCAGGCAGCAATGCGTCTAGTGCCCTCGAAGTCGCATTCGCATTCGTCTAGATCCACACAGACGGGACATTCGTCCCAGTCTGGTGGTTCCATGGCATCGTATTGGGCTTGAGCCATCTCAAAGCTCATCATCTTCCTCCATATCCTCGAACATGACATCCCAACAAGCAGGGCAGTAATACATAGGCCCACCCTGCCAAGGCTTATCCAGTTCCGCCTCATACTGAGAGTTATGAATAATCTCACGCTGATCAGGAGTCTTCTCAGGCCACACCTCCTGCAGCATCTTGCCATCCAACCAATTCCAGACCTGCCAGTCCTTAACGTATGTCGCCCTTACACAGCGGCATCCCTGACAAGTAGCCACGGCCAAGCTCTCTGACCCATCGATCAGATGGGTACAGAGCACCATCACCATGGCCTCATCTATCGCAGCTTGGGCAGTCATGCGCTAACCGTTCGGGTGTGCATGAAGTGGGTCCCATTCAAGCTACGTGCCGTATCCTCAAACACAACCCATCTCTCACCACCACCACGCTGTTCACATTTCTTTGACCCAAGCACAAGAGCTTGAGCACCCGTGAGCGCATAGTCCGCAGCATGCCAGCCCCGACTTATAGCAGGGTTCCAGCTAGCCACACACCATTCCTCCAGATCAGGAAAGTGGACATGGTCACGCCTCAACGCCAGCACATAGGAATCTGGTTCCCATAGCGGTGTCGAGTACACGACCCAGCATTTCCAGCCCATCTCAGCATTAGGTGTAGGCACCTTGCTGAGCGGACATTTAGGGTCATTGATCTTACCGTTCAGATCATCTGCCCAACTTACCTTAACGTGTTCCAACACAGTCACGCTCCCATTCGTTAGTGTTCGGATTCATTACTTGCGTATTCCAACCATTCTTGGTTCGGTTGTCACGCTTGGTTACTCGTAACCACTGGTTGCGGCGATGTTTCCGCAACTTCTTTCTATTCTGAGCATTCCTACTCATTTTCTTTCCCCCAGTCGTAGGGTCGGCCATGCGGCTGACCCATATGTGTACGGTCCAACTGGTCCTGTGTGCGTAGCACCCAGAACCTATGGTTTTCCATTTCCCGCTTCATTCCCTGCCTGACGTAAGCCATACAGCCTACGAACACGCAGAGAACAAAGACAATCCAGATCGCCCCAAGCGGGGTGATCAACGGCCATGCGTACATGGCGTCTCCCTTCTGCAAGTTACTAAATTAGTAACTTGAATCATGTGGCATATTCCAATGCCATTTGTCTAGCTGCTTCAAGGTCCATAGTCGTAGGTGGGTTACCAAAGCACCCAAGTTCGACGAACCCCTTGTCACACGTATGCAGACCCACAAAGTATGTCTGATACAAGTCAATAAGCATCTGCCGAGTCACGAACTGAAACGGTTCGTACAAGGCTGTGCGAAACGGATGACCAGTGCCAGCGGCTTCGAGATGAACAATAAAGAACTTATCGTTCGTCTCGAACAAGGTTCGGACAATCTCCCAATCGCCTTCTGGAAACCTCCAGTTGGCGAGGAGGAGTATGCCCTGACCTCCCTGGGTCCGAGCGTTGCTCTTAGGCAACATGGACTCTCCCTTCATCCGACTTACTAAATTAGTAAGTCGGGGACCTCGGTGGCTAGAACCTCTAACCACCAACAACCATAATAGCACATATCCCTTGTTAAGTCAAGTCGGGGTTGACCTCCTGAACTAGTCAACACAGGGCGACCCAAGCCCGACCCAGCCATCACAGGGCGACCCCCCACGGCACACCCATCCTTCACTATCAGGAAGCCACACGCACACCTCACCGCACACGGCACGGCACACGGCACCACCTTCTATCACTATCAGGAAACGACAACAAAAAAAAATTGAGGACTTACTAAATTAGTAACTACCCAAGACAACAAACCAGCGAAGAACCAAAACCAAAACCAAAAAAAAGGACGGACAGACCCGAAGGTCTGCCCGTCCAATTTCTCAACCGACTAGCTACACAGTCGCTTCTGTTGCTGCCCGTTCGCTCATGAATTCCTCACAGAGCAACCCGAAAGCCTCAACATTAGCTGGCAAGGTCGAAGCCAGAAACGCTTCCGCAATTTCTAACTTCTTAGCGTCATCACCTTCGCCGAAGTTTTTGATGACAGCGGAGAAGCTACCTTCCGTTCCTGCAACTAACGCTGAACCGCTAGCACTCTTAGCCCTAGCCTTAGCGTTCTTCTTGCTACGGCCGTTCCTGTTGCCAGTCGTACCGTTCGGATCCTTGAACGGTTTAGCAATTGCGTTGGCATCATCTACTGAAAGCCACATCGCCTTATCAGCACGTCCACGCTTCGCTTTAAGCACTTCCAGCATCGCATCTGGTTGAGTCTTCAATCCGTTCCAGATAGCTATCAGCGCACCTTCATGGCCCACTGGGCGATCCGCTATCTTCTCTCCGTCTAAGAATCCGAGAGAAACTAAACGTCCAACGGTCTGGCTAGCAGTTAGCATTTTTTCAGCCTTGCTAGCTGTGACATATCCGTCCATTGCAGCGACGAACTCAGCCTTAAAGGCAGAACGCTTAGCCCTGCCATCCTCAGCAAGATAAGCAGTGCCAACCTCAAGATAGAAGCCATGCATCAAACCATGCATTGACTTGTTAATTACTGTGTAAGAGGTTGCTAGTCCCTTACATATTGATTTTAGTGTCGCAGCCATCAGGCCACTCTCCCTAGTTACTAATTTAGTAAGTAGCCTTCATATATACGGCTTACTTACTAGGGCTGCTATTGGGGCAGCCCGTGGCACTGGGCCACTGCTAACAACTATATGGAATACGACACGGTACGCAAGCCGTTGACTAGGCCCCTAGTAGATAGGGTTTGATGGACCCCGCGCCTGTCCGCATGCCACGCTAGGCCCTACCACGTCCACTGTTTCGGGGTTAGACCTACCCCGTTGCGCCTGTTACCTGCCATGACTGGAGGCTATGCGAAGAGGAGCGACGACCGAGGGCACCCCGAGGGGGGGTACGGAT
>Ga0310124_10002188_pt1 | contig 13530 bp, 13 predicted proteins | sample CB11b_AW_Bot5_MG_FD_203507 | JGI IMG/M metagenome (GOLD analysis project Ga0310124, IMG submission 203507) | Marine microbial communities from Western Arctic Ocean, Canada - CB11b_AW_Bot5 | ecosystem: Environmental > Aquatic > Marine > Oceanic | place: Canada: Western Arctic Ocean | collected...
CGACCCCATCTCAATCGAAGGCCCACTTTCCCAGTGGACGAACGAGGATCTCACGGAATACCCTGAACAGGAATCGCCGTGGGGAGTGGAGGTGAGCTCTTGACCGACACCGTGCGAGCGCCGAAGGACGACGAGGAGCGTGCCCGCTTCGAGAGGGCGTTGGAGCGAGGAGCAGGGATGAGTCTTGAGCGCTTCATAGAACGTATCACGGGCGAAGATCCAGATGAGGAGCTGGTAGAATCTATCCGCGCCGCGTTGCAGATGCATTCTGAGTCAGGAGAGCCGGCCGATGTGCGAAAACTGGTCGAAAACTGGCTTGCCTGGCGTATCGAGATGACCTGAATGCAAGTTTCATGTTACTTCTAGGAATGATACCATGAAATGCACATATGTGAATCATTTATACGTCCTGACTACTTGTTCAGTATAAGGCATAGTGTGTGAAGTGAACAACATGCCCCAACAACAACAGACATCTGGAACACCGTTTGACATCAAGAACAGAGCAGCCCGATTACAGCATGCTTTCGAATATTGGGCCACTAATTATCCTGCGAACTTCTCTGAAGTGGCACCAGACATGCTTCTTGATGCGGTGAAAACTGATCCAGTAGAACTTGACAAACTTGAATCATGGTTGAGCAATGAGTTACCGGAGAAAGATTTCCAGGTAATACTCAAACCCCCGAGAGCCGATTTCACACCAGTGAGGATTGATTATGCGAGATATGGTGAAAAGAATCGAGCTTGGTTGGATATTCTTAATGACAGGTTCATCGAACAGGAAAAATTGGACGAATCAGGAACCGATCACAATAGATGGGGAAGAGCAGTTCGAGATCAATACATTATTTTAGGCATGATTTCGAGTGAACACGATGGTGTGAATCAAGGAAGATTAGTGAAATGCCTTGGGATTCCTGTCAATGAGGAAGCGAGTCGCAGATATGCCGCCAACATGGTTCGTGCTGCGAAGATCGCTTTGTCAAGACTTGCAGACAAAGCAGGTATTGAGGGTGGATTGTTCAAAGACGCCAAGGGACACGGCGTGAATCGCGTCTATGCGTTCAAGGACAATTCAATGCGGAAACTGACTTACAAATGGGTGATGTCACTCAGTGCCGGTGAATTGATTCCAGAACCTCTCGGCTCTCAGGACTGATTCACGAGCAGCCGGTCGTCTCACCGCATGCGTTGCACTTCAGGCAGGTTCCATTCCGCGTCATCTGACTCTGGCCACAATTCTGGCAGATGTCTCCAGTGAAGCCCCGCTCGCGTGATATTCGTATCCGCTCCATATCCTCATCAACATCGGGCAGCACATCTAGCTTCGTCTGGATGTCCCGCTTCTCCCCCATAGCGCGCATCAAACCATCGGGGGTCTCCTCCGGTCGGCTGATCGATGTGTACTCCAAGTCCTCCTCCGACACATTTGCCAGGTCGTCTTTACCGAGATACTTGATGGCCAACTCTCGGAAGATGTAATCGACGATGCTGGTCGCCATCTTCACCCGGTTGCTTCCTCCCTGGACTATGCCGCTAGGCTCGAACTTCTGCCAGGTGAATGACTTCACGAACGCGTCGAGTGGCACTCCGTACTGCAGTCCAATGGACACCGCGATTGCGAACTGATTGAGCAGCGAGCGCCATGCAGCTCCCTCCTTCGAGGTGGTAATCATGATCTCACCCAGTTTCTCGTCATGATAAGCGCTCGAAGTGAGATACACCGTGTGCCCACCTAGTCGCGCCTTGAGTGTGTGTGAACTGCGTTCATCCGGGAGGGCCCGGCGCACGGCGACATAGTTGTGAACGAGCGCCTCGGCGACTGGCCTCGCCTCTGAAGGTGGAAGTGGTAGTTGTTCGACCGCCTGATCGACCATCTTCTGGAGGGGAGCCATCTCGGGTGGATCGTCCATCATGTCAGATTCACTTTCCATGAGGACGCTGTTGTCCACAAGAGAGGATGTCAAGGGCTGCGACAGTTTGCTTCCATCACGGTATAGCGCGCACGCCTTGTTGCCAGTCTTCCAACTGCGCACATAGGCGTTCTTCACGTCGTCGATGGTGACGTCGGCGGGCATGTTGATCGTCTTGCTGATAGCTCCCGAGATGAACGGCTGCGCCGCCGCCATCATGTCCACATGCGCTTTCCAAGGAATTGAGCGCTTACCGTTCCGGCCGCATGGCTGGGCACAGTCGAACACCGCCAAATGCTCCTCTTTGAGGCCAGGTGCTCCCTCGACGGTCAAGCGACCGAAGATGTGGTCCTCGGCGAGTTGAACATCCATTCTGTTGAATCCGAGATGTGTTAGCAGGTCGAATGCGGGGGTATCCATCTGTTCCTCATCGAGTTTGAGCACCTCCTTACAGAAATCCATGCCAACGATCTCTGGGGTGAACAGGCCGCGGATCCCAAGCACCTTCGGAATCGCATCATCGATCTTGCTCAGTTCGGCTTCGGTGAATCCTAAGTCCATCAGCGTGCCTTGGCCGATCACTGGACAGTTGACCAGCGAACTGGTTCCTAGAACGTAGTCCATGATTCGCTCGACCTCGACTTTCGAGTAGCCCTGTTTACGCAGGCCGGCTGGCATCCCCGTCATCGGAATCTTGAGCATGCCCCCCCCGGCGAGATCCTTGAATTGGACGAGCGAGTACTGCGGCTCGACACCAGTGGTATCCGCGCCCATCACCAATCCGATGGTTCCTGTGGGCGCGATGACGGTCGTCTGGGCGTTGCGATAACCGTGCTCTTCTCCCTTCCTTACAGCCGCCTCCCAAGCGGCGCAGGCCGCTTCTTGGAGGTCCTTGGTGCACTTCTTGGGGTCGATGGCCACCGGTAGTACGCTCAGCCCCTCATACTCGTTGTCCGGAGCGTTGTACGCAGCACGCATGTGGTTACGCATTACACGCAACATCGGCTCACGGTTGTCCTCGAACTGTTCGAACGGCCCGAGGAACGAAGCCATCTCGGCTGAGGTACGATATGATTGGCCTGTCATGATGGCTGCAAGTGCTCCGCAGATGGAGTATCCGCGTGGGTCGTCATAGGGGATGCCCATGTGCATCAGCAGCGAGCCGAGGTTGCAGAATCCTAGCCCGAGTGTACGAGTCTCATAGGACAGCCGGGAGATATTCTTGGATGGGAACTGCGCCATCAGCACCGACAACTCGAGGGTGATGGTCCACAGGCGGATTGAATGCACGTAGTCATCGACATTGAACTTCCCTTGGTCCATGTCATGGAACTTCAGCAGGTTGAGACTTGCCAGGTTGCAGGCGGTGTCGTCGAGGAACATGTACTCGCTGCACGGATTCGATCCGTTGATGCGTCCACTATTGGGGCAGGTGTGCCAATCGTTGATGGTGGTGTCGAACTGTATTCCGGGGTCAGCACATGCCCAAGCAGCATATGCGACATCATCCCACAGATCGATTGCGGGCATTGTTTCCTTAGGAACCGGGTCGCGGCCCTCCTCCTTCGCTTTGTCCAGTTCGGTGCGCCAGTAGAGGTTCCATTCACCTCCAGACTCGACTGCATGCATGAACTCGTTGTTCGCTCTCACTGAATTGTTGCTGTTCTGGCCTGATACGGTAAGATATCCGGCACCTTGCCAGTCAGAGTCGAAATTCTGGAAGGTGACACTCTCCCACCCTTGGTCGGCAAGGTCGAGTATGCGCTTGATGTGCGTCGGAGGGATGTTCGCATTCATCGCTTGGTTGATAGCGCGCGCCAGTTGCTGGTTGCGCCTGGTGTCGAGTTTGTCAGCCGCGTCTTCATCCCAATCGTTGACGGCTGCGAGGATTCCGTTGGTGTGCTTTTGCAGCGCGGCTGACCCAGCAATCAACGCGGACACTTTCTCCTCTTCCTTCATCTTCCAGTTGACGTATTCACGGATGTCCGGATGATCGAGATTCAGTGTGACCATCTTCGCTGCTCTCCGAGTGGTTCCACCCGACTTGATCGCTCCTGCAGCCTTGTCGAGGATCATCAGGAATGACAGCAGGCCACTGCTCTGACCCCCACCAGAGAGTGGTTCACCCGCGGCTCGCAGATTGGAGAAGTTGCTGCCAGTTCCAGAACCGAACTTGAACAACAGTGCTTCACGCGATATCAGGTCGGTGATCGAGTCCGGCCCGACCAGCTTGTCTTCGATGCTCTGGATGAAGCAAGCGTGTGGTTGTGGCCGCTCGTACGCATTCTTAGAGCGAGTATCCTTTCCTGTGAGTGGATTGACGTACCAGTGACCTTGGGCCGGTCCTTCAATTCCGTATGCCCAGTGCAGACCGGTGTTGAACCACTGCGGGCTGTTCGGCGCCGAGCACTGGCTGGCGAGCAGGTAGCACATCTCGTCATAGTACGCGCGCGCGTCCACCTCGCTGACGAAGTAATCATGCTTCCAACCCCAGTAGGTCCAGCAGCCCGCCAATCGATGGAACAGTTGCTTGCCACTGGTCTCACGCCCGACCCATTCTTCCTCGCTCATCCCCTTGCGCATCTTCATATTCGGTGCGCTGCGCCAAAGCCATTCTGGAACATCATCTTCTGGGATATTCTCGAGGTGATCCACCCCTGGGACCACTCTGCGTAGATACTTCTGCGCCGCCACCATAGCCGGCACGCCCCGAAATCCCTCAGGAAACTCCACACCCTTGATCTCGTGAGCCAGACTTCCGTCAGGGTTGCGAATCTCGATGTCGTCGACGAACCAGTCGAACTGCTCCCACACCGGGCTGTCATGAGAGGTGAAACGGCGCTCGATGACAAGGCCTCTCTCCGCCTCTCCAACCTCGGTTTCACCCTTTGACTTGGACTGCAAATCTGTTCCCACCATGGCATTCTTTCCGCTCGCCGACCGTTGTCCACTTGCGAGGTGTCCACATCGTCCGAGCGGGATTCTCGTGCGCTATGGAGGGTCTTTAATGGTTAGTGATTCAACCGGCCTAGCGAGCCGGGAAAGAGTGCAATTGTCAGTCTCTCCGGTCAGGCAGAAACATGATTACAAGTCAGTTCACTTACTGTTTGGATGATAATTAACAGGCTCTTCATCTGTACGCGGTCAGCCTCTGTCCTTGTTCCTTGAGTTTTCAATTGAATTCGTGGAATGTGCCCGCTATCGATGCCCAGACCAATCAACGGTTCTCTGGAATTGTTTACAGAAAAGTAGCGCACCACGTAGGGTAACTCCTTTCAACGGGCGGCAACGGGGGCAGATTGTACGCCAGCGATGGCGCGGGAAGGTGTGAGATATGCTGGAGCCTGAACAGATCATGCACGCGCTGATGATCATCAACGGTGAATCTACCAACGGACTCGACGATTCAATGATGACTCAGATGAGCGACCATCTCGGCTGCGACGCCGAGGACATGGCGGCGGCCGGGGAGCATATCGAGAAGCACAGAGACGATGGCAACTGGGGGGGCCGGCGGGTTGCTGTACTCGAAAGGTCGCTGAAGAGAGTCGACGAAGGGTTGTCGACTGGGCGACTGCCTGAAGAAGGAGCGTTGTCTCAGGCGATTCGAGGACTCATGCAGGAACACGCGCCCGAAGACGAAGACGATGGCGAGGTGGACCCGTTCGAAGAACTCGGCGTGGTGAGCGGAGCGGCGGGTGCGTCAGATGCGGCAGGTGCGGAGGTTGCCGCCGATGACCTGCTGGCAGCGTTCATGGATGACGATGACGAGGAGGAGCCCATGCTGAGCGACGATACCCACTTCTTCGGTGAGCAGGAGGACTCCGATGAGGATGCCGATGCCGATGCCGATGCCGATGCCGAACCAGAGCCGGAAGAGGAACCAGAGCCGGAAGAGGAACCAGAGCCAGAATCGCAGGAGATGGCCCCCGTGGATGCGTACGAATTACTGCTCTCTACCTGCTGGGTGGATGGCATCCTCGACCCCGCCGAAGCGAAGTTGCTCGCTCGCAAGCGGCTTGAACTGACGATTCCCTTTGAGACCCACCTGAAACTGCTGCGAGAAATGCTGGAGCGGGAGTCATGATCCCAGAGCATACTCCGTTCTGGCATGCACTCGATTTGGCGTGGTGCGGCGACGGGGCGCTCTCTCTGCACAGCATCAGGTTGCTCGATGCGATGCAGCACATGCTGCAGATCAGCGATTCAGACCGTGCGCTCATCGAGTCCAAGTTCGAGGACGAGGTCGTGTTCGATTTGAATCGAGCCGGGTTCGGATGCGGTGATCAGGCGCTCGCTGGTTGGGTCGGCGCGCTGACCTTCCTCGACGATCCAGCAGCGGCCGATGTTTCGCGGGCGCTGGGCAGAGCGGCGCTGATGGCCGGACTCTCGCGCGAGCGCTGGAACGCGGGGATATCATGGATGGACCAGTTGACGCTCGGAGTCCCGTTCAAGGAGGGTGTCTGGCGTGAAGGAGGCGAATCTGGTGAACTAGCTCGCCTTCCCGCTATTCTGCTTCCGGTAGCCCGCGAGCTCGGTGTGATCACAGACGAGCAGTGAGAAGCGCGGACGCATCCGGAAGTTGGCGCCTACCCGTCGAGTCGGGCATCCCAGGTGATTTCAGCGGTGTGCTTCAGCATGTTCGATACGGTGCAGTACTTCGCATGACTCTGCTCGATGAGCCGTTCGATGAGTTTCAGCGGCAGATTGTTCCCGCGCACATGGTAGGTCATGTGGATGCGCGTGAACACCCGAGGGTTCTCCTCGGCGCGCTCGGCGGTCAGTGCGAGATGCGCCCCGGTCACCTCTCGTTCCTTGAGGCCGATGATGACGTCCACAAGGCTGCACGCTCCAGCCGCCTGCAGGGTCACCATCACCGGTGATAACCCCTCACCACTCCAGTCCATCTCGAATGTCGCGCCGTTCCCGTACGCGGTCATCTTCGTCCCTTCACGCCACTCGACGCTCGCTTCCATGACTCCCCCATTACGACCCGTGCGATGACCCTTCTGCAAACCCCATCTGACATGTGCCGTCGCATTCATGAAGGGGGCGTGGGTGGCGCGGTCGATGACCACAGGCTCTCCTCTCACTATGACCGATGGTCAACTGCGGATTCCCGACCACCCGCGCATCCACTTTATCGAGGGAGATGGCATCGGTACCGACATCACGCCGGTGATGCAACGGGTCGTGGATGCTGCCGTGCTGCAAGCATATGCAGGTGGGCGGGAAATCAGCTGGGTCGAGGTGCTGGCAGGACAGAAAGCGTACGATGCCTGCGGTGAATGGCTGCCAGCCGAGACCGAGCAGGCGATGCGCGACGGCCTGGTGTCGATCAAGGGACCGCTGACCACTCCTGTGGGCGGCGGCATCCGTAGCCTGAACGTAGCACTGCGACAACGTCTCGATCTGTTCGCATGCGTGCGCCCCGTGCGCTGGTTCGAGGGCGTGCCTTCTCCCGTGAAGGACCCCGGAGCAGTTGACATGATCATTTTCCGCGAGAATTCGGAGGATGTCTATGCGGGAATCGAGTGGGCTGAGGGAACTGATGAGGTGAAGCGTGTCATCGACTTCCTGCAGAACGAGATGGGCGTCGAGAACATTCGCTTCCCAGAGTCATCCGGCATCGGCATCAAACCAGTGAGCCGCGAGGGCACGGAACGCATCGTCAGGGCGGCGATCAACCATGCCGTTCAGCACGATCTCCCGAGCGTCACCCTGGTGCACAAGGGGAACATCATGAAATTCACGGAAGGCGGTTTCCGCGACTGGGGATACGCGCTCGCCCAGCGGGAATTCAGTGCTGTGGAGATTGACGGTGGCCCCTGGTGTTCGTTCACCAATCCGAACAGCGGGAATGAGATAGTCATCAAGGACGTCATCGCCGACGCCATGCTGCAGCAGGTGCTGACTCGCCCACGCGAGTATTCAGTACTCACCACGATGAACCTCAACGGGGACTACATCTCCGACGCGCTGGCGGCGCAGGTCGGCGGCATCGGAATTGCTCCCGGTGCCAACATCAACTTCGACACCGGGGTCGCTATCTTCGAGGCTACGCACGGCACTGCTCCCAAGTACACAGGTCTTGACAAGGTCAACCCTGGAAGCTTGATCCTCTCTGCAGAGATGATGCTGCGCTATCTCGGATGGGACGAGGCAGCAGAACTCATCATCGCAGGCATTTCGGGCGCCATCGGGGCGGGCAAGGTGACCTATGACTTCGAGCGCCTGATGGACGGTGCGACCCTGCTCAAGTGCAGTGAGTTCGGTGCTGCCATAATCGCACACATGTGAGTTGACCCCTATGGATTTCACTTCTCTCAATCTCTGTCAGCCTCTGCTGGATGCCCTCGACGAGATTGGTTACGTCTCCCCGACGCCGATTCAAGCCCAGGCCATCCCCTACCTCATTGAAGGCCGCGACTTACTCGGTTGCGCCCAGACGGGCACAGGGAAGACCGCCGCATTCGCCCTACCAATCCTCGATGCGATGGTCAAAGATTCGTGGGGGGGCTCACGCCGCATCCGCGCTCTGATGATGTGTCCAACACGCGAGCTTGCATCCCAGATTCGCGACAATATCGAGCAATATGCTCGACACCTCGACATCCGTTCGATGGCTATGTTCGGCGGAGTATCGCAGCGCCCTCAGGAGAAGATTCTGCACCGCGGCGTTGACATCCTGGTCGCCACCCCAGGTCGCTTGCTTGACCTCATCTCACAGGGATACGTTGACCTGTCCTACGTGCAATTTCTCGTTCTCGATGAGGGGGATCGCATGCTCGACATGGGTTTCATCCGAGACATCCGCAAAATTCTAGCACACATTCCAGAGAACCGCCAGAGTATGCTGTTCAGCGCCACCATACCGCGCTCGATTGTCGAATTGTCCCGTGATATGCTCCACGATCCGGTAAGCGTCTCCATCACACCTGAATCGATTACCCTCGAGGCCATTGAACAATCCCTGATGTTCGTAATGAAGGGCGACAAGCGTGGCCTCTTGACACATATCATCAAGGAGGAGCAAGCCGAGAAGGTGCTCGTGTTCAGTCGCACCAAGCACGGTTGCAATCGCATCGTCAAGCAGCTCGGACAAGACGGTATCGAAGCCCTTCCAATCCATGGCAACAAGAGTCAGGGCGCGCGCGAGAAAGCCCTCGGCCGATTCCGCAATGGTACCCTCCAGGTACTAGTCGCCACCGATGTGGCGAGCCGCGGCATCGATGTCTCTGATATCAGTCACGTCATCAATCTGGATCTGCCTAACGAGCCCGAGGTCTATGTGCACCGCATTGGACGTACGGGGCGTGCAGGCCAAGGGGGCATCAGCATTGCTTTCTGTGATGAGAACGAAGGTGAGTATCTGCGCGGTATCGAGAAGATGATTCGCCAAGACATCCCAGTCGATGAGGACCACCCTTTCCACTCTGAGAAGGCCCGGTCGCGCAAGGGCAACAAGGCGCCCAAGAGGCAGCAGAATCGGGGCCGTGGTCGGCGTTCAGGACGCGGCCGAAGCCGCAAATAACGCAAGCACTAGGCCCGTTACTGAGTTCGGTGAAGCACTCGTGGTCACATGAGGTGACTGAACAGGGCCGAGATTCAGACGATATGCACTGAGTGTTTCGTTGATACTACTAGTTCCGTTCTTTCAATCAGAGTGTCGCCGGGAATGCAGAACTCAGAATCGGAGCGAAGAGGCTACCACACCCTGAAGTGCGCGACCGCCCTACAGCGAGCGAATGGTGGTAGCTGCACAGGACGCGCTCATTCTGCTGCTGCACCCTTTGGCTGCGCTCGCGGTCATCTACCTGATGTACGACCAGCACCGTTGGCGCAAGCAGCGTCTGGAACTGCGCGGGGATGAGCGTCTAGCGGCCCGCGCAGGGCACGAGCAGCGCGGCGAGCGGCTGTTCCAGGCGGCGGTGGCAGTGGTCTTGCTCGGGTTCGCGGTCAGCCTGTTCAGGGGTATCTCAGCCGGCGAGACTCTCTTCTGGGCGCTGCTTCCCAACCATTACCACGGCTTCCTCGGCCCACTCGCGCTCGGCCTGTTCGCATTCCTGCGCCGCAAGGGGCAGATGGTCCGTGACCAACGGGAGGCCGGTGAGAAGTTCGCGCTCGAACTCCAGAGACACGGTCGCGCCAGTGACGTGATCATCATCCTGATGCTGTTCCACGCCTTCCTCGGCTTCCTTTACCTGCTTCAACTGCTGCGCTGAGCACGACTCGACCAGACTTCCATCCATCCGTCTAGGTTGCGTTGCACGTCTGCGACTTCGATAGATCTCTCCGCGGGCTCACCTGAATGGTGCATCGGCATCATTCGGCACCCGCAGGCGTTGGCGTGCCCTCCACCATCTGTGTCGAACAGGGTGGCCATTCGGGTGAGGTCGAACACCCCTCCATCAGGGTGGAGGAAGGAGTTGGTGTAGAAGGAGGCGGATATCGGCCAGCGATCGAGGTCCCCCAGCTCGCCGTCGAGGTCGCCATGCATGATCAGGCAGGCATCGCAGGCGTCTCCGTAATGCGCGGTCACCAGATATCCATTGGTCCGATGGCCGGTTCCCTGCAGCCGCACCACAGCCAGGCGGTCGACCACCTCACCATTCTCAGCCAGCAACCCGCGCACCTCATCGCGTTCCCGTCGCTTTCGCTCGATTCGCTTCTGAACCGCCGGCTCCGCCATGATGCTCTCCAGCGCGCGCCCCTCGACCAGCCAATCCAGAAGACCCAACGTGTATTCCGCATCACTCGCGGAGACGGTTTGCGACAACCAGAGCACAGGGTCGTCTGAGAAGAACTCCTCCTCGGTGATCTTGCCTCCGTCGATGCGGTCGACCATGCGCATCAGGGGTGCGAGCGAGGAGAGGTCGAACAGCGAGCGGAACAGGTCGTAGGCTACTCGCGCCGCGGAGTCCTCATCCCGCCAGTGGGCGTGACCTCCTTCTGCCTCCAGCGCCTCGACGAGTTCCTCGGTCGGCTCATTGGTGGCGTGATGGTCGATCCACAGTCCGCATTCGGGATGGAACGGGAGGTCGCACACGGCGGTGTTGCGGTCGATGTACTCGTCAAGGTAGCCACTCCTGATCTCCGCTGGGTGCGACAGGATGACCTCGGCTTCAGGCCATGCGATGCGCAGCACTGCAGCAGCCACGAGACCATCGAGGTCACCGTCTGCGACGATGCGCCTGATGTCGAGTCTGTCGAGCAGGGTGCGGGGTGCCATCGAGCCGCGGCTGACTTGACTTCGTGCATAGGTGTAGCGTCGCCGCTGACAGCGCTGTCACGGAACTGATAACGGTCGGGGCGGCTTGGAAGCACGATGGAGACGTCGTGCGGCTTCGTGCTGGTGAATCACGACTGTGTGCTGTTGCTGCAGTATCCGCAGGGGCACTGGGGTTTCGTCAAAGGCCATTATGAGGAGGCAGACGGCTCGTATCAGCAGACTGCGCTCAGGGAGTTGCATGAGGAGACCGGCATCGAGGACGTTCGCATCGTGCCGGACTTCGAGATGCGCACCGAGTATGTGTTCACGCACAAGGGCAGAGAGGTGCGCAAGCAGGTGTTCTGGTACGCCGCCGAGACCGATACCGTCGTCGTGACACTATCTCACGAGCACACCGGCCATCTCTGGCTTTCGTGGGATGAGGCTGCCGAGCAGTTGACATTCGACAACTCACGCAACGTGCTGGCCGCTGCCCGCGCCGCGCTCGAGGGAGCGTGAGGGCTCACTCCGGTTCACGCCGACCGATTGGCTCCCATAACGTCTCAGCCTCGCCGATGATCACACACACCCAGCGGGCGAGCACGAAGAACCAGTCCGACAACCGATTGACGTAGGCGAGCGCGAAGGGCCTGACAGAGTCATCCCCTTCCGCATCGACCAACGCCGCGAGGCAGCGCTCCATCCTGCGTGTGACCACCCGCGCCATGTGCAACTGAGCCACCGGTGGAGAGCCGGTGGGCAGGATGAACGAGGATAGCGGCTCGACCTCCTCCAACCACTCATCCATCTCTGTGAGCAGTTCCTCCGCTGCCGATTCGGGGAGCACGCGCATGCCCTCGGGTATGCGCTCGGGGTGAGCGGAGCATTCCGCTCCGAGGTCGAACAACTCCTGCTGCAACCTCGACAAGCGAGGTAGCAGGGTGCGCCTGACCCGGGCGACGGTCGCCCGATGTCCTCCGTCGGCGGCCACATCCGAGAATCGATCTAGTTCCATGCGAACCACGCCGACCACGCAGTTCAGCTCGTCGATGGTGCCCACGAGTTCGAGGCGCGCATCGCTCTTCGCCACCTCCGTGCCATCCAGATGCCTGGTCATTCCACCATCACCAATGCCGGTGTGCACCTTTGTGATACGAACCATCGCACAGCCCCGTACAGAGTGCTCCACCCTCCGTGGCTATCAAGTTCAGGGAGGGTAGAAAGATGGTGAAAGAGTGTTCAGGCGAGGTTGGCCGTGGGCTGCTCATCACCGCGCGAGCGAACCTTCTGAAGGATGAGCGAGCCGAACATGATCCAGAACAGCACCTCGACCAGCACGATCGCCCAGTACCAACCGCCTAGTTGCAGCAGCATCGCCGTGCCGTCGTAAGGTGTCCCGTAGTTGATGATGTAGACGATCTGCGAGAGGAAGTTGGCCCCGAGCCAGGCCATCACAAGGGCCCAGCAAAAGGATAGACCGGACTTTCCGACCTTATTCTTGATTGCTATCATCAAGAGTAAATCCGCTTGCAGAGTATTTGAATCTCCCCATGATACCCCCACGGGGTATACCCAATTATGCCCCGTATTACGGAATCTGGTATACCGTTCATTCCGACTCATCGCTCGTAGGTGCGAGTTTCCTGAGCCGTTTCTCGACCTCTTTCAGCCATGTGCTGTCCACCGCGTCCTCTCCACCGAGCCGAGCCAGTCGCTCACGGTGGGTTCGTTCGAGTCGACTATTCCTCAGGTGTGCGTGAATTCGAACCAACGCCGCATGGCTCATGGCATCGATGTATTCGTTCTCAGCGTCCCATGACCGCTCAAAGCAAGCGATCGCCCCAGGCGGGCCGTGCAGCAGCCCTCGCTCGAGTTGGCGCATGCCGGCCGCGGACCACATGCGCCCGGTGGTGCCGACGATCATCCCGCGGAAGAACAGGTAGATCTCCCCGAGAATCAGCAACGTGGCGAGCAAGAACGCGCCTAGCTGCTCCGCTCCACTGAACTGCTCCCAGCCGGATGCGAGCATCGCGATGGCGCCGAAGCAGAGCAACAGGCCCGAGAGCGGTGCCACCACGACATCACGCTGGGTAACCGACATGTGGCGCACGCCGGCGAGCACACCCACTCCGCCGAGTCCGCAGGCCACCAGCGCGCCCACCTGGTTCAGGTCAGCCGTCTGGGTCGGGGCCTGCTCGCCGATGAGCAGCAGCCCGGCGATGAGCAGCCACCCCCGTCCGTGCAGTCCTGAAATCTCGGGAAACGGTTGCTGCTTGCTGTACCACAACAGCACACCACCGATGAGCGCGAACAGCATCGTCCAGCCGAGCACACCCTCACCTCGCCCTATCGGCATCGTGGGGAGGAAATGAACCCCTCTGCGCGTCAGTCGGCTACTGGCTC
>Ga0310124_10002191_pt1 | contig 13516 bp, 14 predicted proteins | sample CB11b_AW_Bot5_MG_FD_203507 | JGI IMG/M metagenome (GOLD analysis project Ga0310124, IMG submission 203507) | Marine microbial communities from Western Arctic Ocean, Canada - CB11b_AW_Bot5 | ecosystem: Environmental > Aquatic > Marine > Oceanic | place: Canada: Western Arctic Ocean | collected...
ACGGCGGTGTCAAACTCAGCTTCACAGAAGCAGATCATCGACCAGCGCGCCGCCGAACTGGGACTGCTGAACGTCCGAGTCATCACCGAGAATATCAACGACTTCACGCCTGCGGCGACATACGATCGCATTGTCTCCGTGGAGATGTTCGAACACCTGCGCAACTGGCCGCTGATGTTTGCGCGGCTGGCCGACTGGATGCGTCCCGAAGGACGCGCGTTCCTGCATGTATTCTGCCACCGCGAGCAGCCGTATCTGTACGAGGACAACGGCGACGGCGATTGGATGGCGCGGCACTTCTTCACCGGAGGCATGATGCCATCAGACGATCTGCCGTCACACATCACGGGCCCGCTGAAAGTCGAGGCTCAGTGGCAGGTCGATGGCACGCACTACGCGCGCACCGCCAACGATTGGCTGGCCAACCTGGACCGGCAGCGTGGGCAGTTGCTGCCCATGTTGGCGCAGACCTACGGCCTCGGCGAAGCCCGCCGCTGGTTGAACCGCTGGCGCTTGTTCTTCATGGGCTGCGCCGAGTTGTTCGGCCATCGCCAAGGCAGCGAATGGTGGGTGGCGCACCATCGCTTGATGCACGCCTGATCATGCCGCGCCGCCGCTCACGACCGGCCGCAGTGGGGGGGTGGTTGCTGCCCTCGCTGCTCGCGTGCCAACCCGCATCAGAGGAGGAAACCGTGGAACACGCTCAGGCCGCACTGGATCGCACGACGGAGCAGCACGTGGGCACTGTCGCGCCCGGCAGCCCCGCAGAAGCGGAGGCGCTGGCCCGGTTCGCCGACCTGGTATCGGACATGTCTCCAGAGCGCACAGCGTCTCTCGTGCCTCAGGTCTACGCCGAGGACGTCTGGTTCCACGACACGCTCAAGGAAGTGCACGGAGCCGCGATGCTGGCAGAGTACTTCCGCCACTCTCTGGGCGGCGCCGAGCAGGTGACGGCGCGTGTGCTTGACGTGGCTCGATCCGGCGATGACATCTACGTGCGCTGGCAGATGGACATCCGTTTCAAGAAGCTCGCCCGGGGGCGGCTGACGACGTCGACAGGAATATCGCATCTGCGCTTCAACGGCGACGGCAAGATCGTGTTCCACCAGGATCACTGGGATGCGACGGCAGGCTTCTTCCAGTACGTGCCCGTTGTCGGCGGCCTGATCGGCTGGGTGAAGGGCAAGCTGTGACGGGCTTGTGTGGTTGCGCGGCCAGTATAAGAGCAGAGGTTTGGCTCGGCGCTCAATCTGAATCCCCACTATCACGTGTTGATGCCGGACGGCGGGTCGTACGCCTGCTGCAGCGGCGCGGCGTGCTGGAACAGGGCAACGTTGACCCACTGTGGGAGCAAGAGCCCCTGTTGGCCACCATCACCGCCGCCTCGGTGCAGGGACAGATCGCCATCGGTGAGCGCGCCGGGCAGCGGGTGCGCCGACGCCTGGCCGATCCCGAAGAGGGCATTCGCACAGGCCCCCTGTGCTTTGCTTCCCGTGGCTTCTCACTGCATGCGGCCCCCCGTGTGGAGGCCACCGACCGGGAGCGACTGGAGCGGCTCTGCCGATACGCCATGCGGCCCCCCCTGGCCGCCGGCCGGCTGCAGATGTAGGCCGGCCGCAACAAGAGTTCGACATCGCCTACGACGCCTCGGCTGCCTGAGGCAGTGACGCCCCATCTCAAAGTGACGGCCGATCTCAAGTCAACGGCCGGGGGGAAGGGGCTCGTGTGCCCCCGCAGGACGGTCGGCAGGTGCCAGCCGTCGCACCCGGCGCCTGATCTTCACCATCGACGCCATCGAACACACCCAACCGGGTTCTCAGGCCTGCATGCTGCCTTGAGTCACTAGCAAATACACCCTTTATGACGCTCCGCCTTGCGGTGGCGCTGGCCTTCTCCAGTTTCAATCCGGCCAAATTTTCTGGAATCTTCGGCCCGGCATCGGTGAACAGGACCCCCTTGCTGCGGAGAAGAGCTGCGAGGTTCATGACCCTGAAAGATCGAGCGGATTCTATGAAAATCAAACATGTCGAAAGACTGACGCTGAATATTCCATTTTACTGTGACCGCGTTACCCGAGCAATGCACCGGGCGCAGACCCACGACGAGCGTATCTACCTCTACCGGATAGAAACCGACACCGGCATCGTGGGATATGGAGAGAGTTATTCTCGACCCACCGGCGGTGCCGGGAGAGGTCCCGATGCCCACGGCATGGAGCGGCTAGTAGGACAAAATCCCTTTGCCGTCATGAACGACGATACGATAGGACTGGGGCCCCAGATAGCTGTAGTCGATGTGGCTGGCAAGTCCGCCGGTGTACCGGCGCATGCTCTGTTGGGTGCCAAACTGCGAGACCGTTGCCCCATTTCCTGGTGGGACCTTGACATGCCTCCGGCAGAGTGGGCTGATGAAGCCAAAGAATCGATCAAGCGAGGGTATACCTCTTTCAAAATGAAGGCGCGGCCCTGGTGGGACATTATTGACCAGGTAGAAACGGTCGGGGACGTCGTGCCCCACGACTACAACTTCGATCTGGATTTCAACGGCTTCCTTCTGACTCCAGCCAAAGCGGAGATTATGCTTCACCAACTTGACCAGCACGCCAACGTGGGAATGTACGAAAGCCCCTTCTATCTCTACAAAGACCTGACAGGTGCTCGCATTCTCCGTGAGCAGGTGCGCAAACCCATTATTGAACACTTCAACGAAGGTTGTCTACACGCCCACTGCTGCGACGGCTTCGTGATTGGCGGCGGACTGAGCGAGATTCGCCGACAAGCGGGGCTAGCTGCCGCTTTTAACAAACCTTTCTGGCTGCAAATGGTCGGTGCGGGCCTCACCACGGCTTATGCCGTACACCTGGGCGCAGTTCTCGCCCACGCGCAACTGCCCAACATTACCGCCCATGAGCTCTGGGAACACGATCTGCTGCAAAAATGCCTCCAGGTAGAAGACGGCTATATCGCGGTACCGGAGGCTCCAGGCTTGGGCGTCGAGGTGGACGAGGCAGCTATCGAGAAGTACAGAGTCGAGCCCGATGCGCCAACGCCAAAAACGCTATATCGTCAGAAAAACCGAATCCTCCGCATCAGTTGGCCCGGTGTCGGCAAAAAAAGGCGTGTTTGGGAGTTCACCGATGAGACCATCTACCAACGCGCCTTTTACCAGGGCAACCTCCCTGGCTTTGAGCGTGGCGTGACGCTGGAGGTCATCGAAGATGACGGAAGCTTGAGTTTTCGGAAGCTGCACGAAAGGCTGGTTGCGCGTGGTGTGTAGGATCAGACCAACGCCTACCTCTCCGGGATAAAGGCCCATCCGGGTTCACCTTCGGTTCCTGGTGCCACCCTGGTGCCATAACTGGGTGAATGGTGTAAATGAATGTTAATCTGGAGACTCCGACCATTACTTAGCTCGCTTCAGGACATCATGTTCCGGGAGCTACAGTCACGACTGGGACCGCCCCCCATCAGTGTGAGGTCAGCGAAGCAGCAATTGACCTGGCTCCTTTTCGAGGTATTGAGGTCCCACACCAACCTATCAAAGAAGAACTGCATCCGGAGTCAGCCCGCCAGCCCACCATAGATCTCCCGACCGCGGCGGAACAGGTCACGCACGTCTTCGCGTTGTTCATCGGTGTTGTACCGGCCGACCCTGTCGATCCACTTCAAAGACTCGTCGATGGAGTCGAGGAAGAAGCGGGCCGCCTCCGGACGTGACTCAGGCGGTCGACCACAGTGGAACCACGTGGGACTGGTGTGGGCGAAGATGGACTGATTGAAGCTGTCGCGAGCGTCGCCCCAGAGTCGGGCTGCGGCCCAACCGTCGCGTTCGGCGAACAGCTCACAGCGCACGACACCGTCACGGGCGCCCCCTCCGCCGAAACCTTGACGGTGGACGACAACGCCATCGGCAACGATCTCGGCGCCGACCACGGGGTAATGGGACGCAAAGCTGAGTTCTACCTCGAGTTTGCCGCCACCGTCGAGGGGAATCGTCGAGCCGATGGGGGCGTCGTTAACCCGCATGTCGAGGGCGGGGCCGTTGGTGATGTACGTGCGGCCTTTTTTCATGCCATCGATCCACGACTCGTACGAAAACTCCTTCTCCGTCTGCACGTAGACGCGGTTGTTGGAGCAGACGAACCAGTCCGTCCCCGTCGAAGCTGGGAGCCTCAGACCGCAGTTCAGCAGTTTATACCAAAGATCATATTCGGGATCCATCCAGAAGGGGTCGAACAGGTTGAAGGCGTCGAGTTTGCCCAGGGCGGCGGCAATGGGTGCCTCCATGCCACGGCCATTGTGACACCAGATGACGATGCCCCCCTGGTCGCGGGCATCATCGCAGCAGAAACAGAGGGGCGGGTAGTCGGGATCGAATTGGCCGGCCAGGGTATGACCGCGACTGACGGGTTGCACCAGGTTGCGGATGTTGAGAAACATCACGTGGCCATAACCGAAGCCCCACGGGGACTTGTCGCCGTAGTGACGATTTTCCTCGCCGATATCGAGGACGTGGTGGGCGGTGGTGAATTCGTTCATCACGCCGATGGGATACTTGTTGCTGGCATAGGGCAACTGGCGGCGGTCGAGGACGGAGACGCAGGTGACGTTGTAGCCTTCTACCGAGCAGTCAAGGCCGAGACGATCGTCGGGCCGTTTCTCATTCTCGTCGTAGTGGATGTGCGTATTGCCCGGATACCAGTGCTGCTGTTGCGGATGATGCCAGCGCTCGATGGGGATTTCCACATCGACGACGCCCGCTGCCGGCGTCTCTACAACGACGCGCTGGGGGCGATACTCGGTGCCCCGTTCGACCAGGATGTCGGCGCGACCACGGCCGACATGAACGGTGAATTCGCCGTTGGCGAAGAAGAATGGCGTGCCGGGGCCAATCTTCTGCATGGCACCGGCAGGACTCTTGTAGCCACCACCCGAGTCGAGGACGTGGACCTTCGCATCGATGGGTTCATTGGTTGCCGCGTCGACGATGGTGCCGTGTAGTGTGGCCATTTTTGATACGCCTCCTTCTGACTTCTCAGTTCAACGTATACGCCTCGTATGGCTGCTGGCAGGGGTTGCCACGTGACAGATACAGGCGACGTTCGCCGGCGTCGATGAGCAGGGACCAGACGCTGGTCCAGAAGCCGGTGTCGGGATGGTCGTTGGCATGTCGGCAGATCGAGTGCGGATGGTCCTCGTGGTCACGCAGGATGCCCTCGAGGGTGGCGCGCTGAATCGGCCTCGGCGTTGCCGCCAGCAAGGCATCGATGCGGCATTTGCGTGGGCCGGATTGGATGAGCTCGGGAAAATCCTCGTTGATCGGCGCCAGATCAGGGTGCACGCAGTGGTTCGTGTGCGTCACGACACCCGGGCCGGCGTTTGAGTCGCGTAGCACATGGATGTCCTCGATGGTGATCTCGAGATCGGCGGGTCCTTCTGGGGTTGCGAGTATGAGATTGGCCGGGATCGCCCGGTTGGCACGGCGTATGGCCTCTACCGCTGCGTCAAGTGAACGGGTTTCAAAGAGAGCGCGCACCGTGAAGTAGTAGGGCACGCCATGGAGACGTGCCGGCGCCGGCAGGCTGTTACTGCAGACGCCGATGCCGGCATCATTGACCCCCAGATAGGCGATCAGACCCGCCTGTGTTATCGACAGGAATGCGGGGGCATCCTGCGGTCGTCTCGTGAGGACGACCGAAAATGGATCCAGTGCAGGATCGTTGTCCCAGTTCTGCCCGACGATCGAACCACCGGCGCTTTCGGCGAGGGCGAAGGAGGTGCAGCCGCCATTCGCATCGGCGCGATCCGGCTGCAATTGGTTGCGGATCTGCAGCAGCATCAGCCGCTCGATATCGACGCCGGAGGCATTGGCCATGCCCGTCAACTCCTCCAGCAGGTGTGGCGCGTAGTGGCTGACCTCGTCAATACAGTGGCGGGCCACCTCCAGGGCCCGCTCCCGGGAGACGTCCGTAATCTTGCGTACGCGATCCAAGGCGATGGCGTCGAAGCCACGAATCTGCTCGCGAAGCGCTTCGCCGATCTGCTCGCCCATCTGCAGATACGAGCCGCTGACGGTGAGTTCGGGATATCGGGTGGCACGAGCCATCATGCGTCCTCTCCTGTGGTCCTGGTGCCGTCAATGGTGGCGACCCAGCTGAGTTTTTCCTCGACGAAGACGTCCCTGGTGGGTGGAAATGTATCGCCGTCGTCGGCGGAGCCGGTGGTGACGTCCATGTCATCCGGTCGATCCGCATGGTGGTGGTAGGTGAGGGGGGTACCGCAGGTGGTGCAGAATGTGCGGTCCGCATCGGTGTCGGTGTGATACGAACCCGTCGCTCGCCGGCAGGTGTCGCAATGACAGAGTACGGAGGCCCGTGGCACAGCGGACGCCTCCCAGCGGACGGTACCGTAGAGGCAGCCGCCGGAGATGGGTTCGCTCATGGCTGCTTCACCGCGAGAATCACCTTGCCGATCGTCGCATTCGAGGCGATGACGGCGTGCGCGGCAGCCGCCTCCTGCACGGGCAGTACGCGGTCGATGATGGGCTCGATACGTCCCGCCAGCAGGGCATCCCAGAATTGCGCGCGGAAACCGGCGATGATATCCCCTTTCTCCGCCACGGGTCGGCTGCGTAGCGTCGAGCCAATGAGGCGCAGCCGTTTGCGCAGCACCAGACTCAGATCGATCTGCGCCTCGTTGCCACCAAGCAAGGCGAGCAGCACGAGCCGCCCCTGGGGGGCGAGCAGTCTGAGATTGCGCGCCAGGTGGCTGGCGCCGGCGACATCCAGCACGACGTCGACGACACCGGGCGCGGAGGCGTCAGGGGCAAGGGCTGCACGGATGTCGTCGGCGAAGTCGACTTCTTTGTAATCGCAGACAAAGGTGGCGCCCAATTGGCGGCAGCGCTGCCGTTTCTTTTCACTGCCCGCCGTGGCGAGCACCCGACAACCTGCCTCGCGTGCCAACTGGATGGCCGCTGTGCCCACACCGCTGGCGCCAGCGTGGATCAACACCGTTTCGCCAGCGCCAAGTTGGGCCTCGTCAAACAGATTGACCCAGGCCGTGAGGAAGACCTCCGGTACGGCGGCGGCGCGTTCGAAGCTCCAACCCGCCGGGATCGGCAATAGCTGCCGCGCATCGACGGCGACGCGTTCGGCATATCCGCCACCGCCCAACAGGGCGCAGACGTGGTCGCCCACCTGCCAGGCCTGCACTGCACTGCCGACGGCAGCGATGATGCCCGACATCTCCAGACCGATGATATCGGACTCCCCTGGTGGCGGCGGATACTGGCCGGCGCGCTGCAGCAAGTCGGCGCGATTGACGGCCGACGCGTGAATGTCGACGAGGACCTGATTCTTCCCGGCGACGGGATCGGCCACATCCTGCCAGATGAGATCACGCTCCGGGGTTTGCGTATCTACGATGATCGCCTTCATTCGGTAAAAGGTGACGTACTCTCCGCCTCTCGCCAAACCGGATCCGAATGCTGGCCCAGTCGAGCCCACTTTATAGCAAGGCGCCACCCCCATCTGCGGATGGGGCAGAGGATGCTGATCTCGGTGGTCACCGATGACGGAAAGGGCCGAGATACGGCTGTCGGTGGAGCTGGCGCGGGCGATGTGCGAGCATCTGCTCCACCAGCTCGAGGTGGGCGCCGAGGAAGCGCAGTTGACGACGAACACGCTGCTGGAGGCAAGTCTGCGTGGTGTGGACAGCCATGGCATCGCCCTGCTGGCGGTGTTCGCCGAGCGCATTCGTTCGGGGCAGATCCACCCGGGGCGATGCCCTTTCGTGCGTCGCGATTCACCCTCGTCGGCGTGGCTGGATGGGCAACACGGGTTGGGGCCGCCACTGGCTACGGCGGCGATGGGACTGGCCGCCCACAAGGCTGCCCGTCACGGTCTCGGTGCCGTGTCTCTGCAGAATGGGAATTATGTCGGCGCCCTGGCGACGTACGTGGAAGCCCCGGCGCGGGATGGATTCATCGCCCTGGCCATGGCCAACGCGACACCACGGGTCGCACCTCATGGTGGTGCTGCGGGGCTGCACGGGACGAACCCCGTCGCCTGGGCGGCGCCCACCGTCGACGGGGATCCACTGGTTTTTGACGCCGCCACCGGTCACGCCGCCGCGCCTATCGTGCAGGCCGCTGACGAGGGCAGGCCGATCCCACAGGGCATGGCGCTGGACGGCGAAGGTCGGCCGACGACGGATGCCGGTGCCGCCGCCAACGGCACACTGTTGCCCGTGGGGGGTGCCTTGGGGTATGGGCTTGGACTTCTGGTCGATGTGCTCACAGGAGGGCTGGCAGCTGCACCCATGGGAAGAGAGGTACCACCCGTGACGGCCGTTAACGGTCCATACGGATGCAGCTTCTTCGCTCTCGTCATCGACCCGCAACAGTTCGGTGCCAGCGGCACGCTTGCCGCCCGGATCTCGGAGTTGTGTGCGTCGGCGCGACAGACAACTCCTGCAGTGGGCGTCGACGAGGTGCTGGCACCGGGAGATCGCGCCCTGCGGACCCGCGCCGAACGTCTACAGGGAGGCATCCCCTTCAGCTCCCGTGCCTGGCAAGGGCTGCTGCAGAGACTGATCGCCGCCGACCTCGACGTCTCGTCGGTCCCATAACGGCCCCACAGCCGGTTTTCACAGGCGCAATTCAGCTTGCCGGTGGGTGACGCAAGCCATACCTTAGCAACCACTTACGTTACCCTTGAATGCATCTTCCAGCGAGCGATCCCGTGGCCCAACGAGAGACACAGGTACAGGGTGTTCTCGTCGAGATTTTTGGCGAGCAATATCGCATTGGTGGTGACCCGAAACAGGTTCAACAAGTCGCCGCCTACGTGGACAAAAAGATGCAAGAAATCGCCGACAAGAATGCGCGTATGCCGAAGGCGCAAATCGCCATGCTGGCAGCGATGGAAGTCGCAGCGGACTTGTTCAAGGTGATGTCGGAACGCAAAGTGTTCACCGATCGTGCCCACGAAAGCGTCGAGCGCCTCACCCGCCTGGTCGAGGATCGGGCAACGCTTACCGATGTCGGCGAAGAAGACAGGACCGGTCAAGCCGATCGTTCGAGTGATCGTATCGCCGAGCGCCTGCAGGCGCGGCAGGGCGTACGCGTGCCACACTCTTCCCCCGTCGAATGAAGCAATGGTTTTCCGCGGCGTGGCGGCGGTCCTATGCGCCACGTGCAACGTTGCAGGCTGTGCCTCCACACCTGCTTACAATCAAACGGAATGTCCAACCTGGGAGGGTCTTGGCGCGATAGAGGTGAACCCCGCCGGCGCCATGGATCGACACCTGCGGGTGCAGGCAGACTTTCTCATCGGTCCCCCCGTCGAGGCCTGGCCGAAATCGAGCGCAAACGCATCGAGCTTCGGCACGAGGTGATCGGCCTCCTCAGTGGCCAGACCACCGAGGATCTCGAGGATCCATTACGGGCTGAGCAACTGCGGCAGCAGCTGTTGCTTATGGTCAACGAGAAGGTGCTGAAGAAGTCCAAGGTGAAAGAAGTCTTTATCACCGGTATGCATCTGCAGTAACCCCGACTCTACTCGCCCCGCAACAACCTCTCCGCTACAGCACACAGTTCCACCGCGTCCTGACGTTGTTCGCACTCGGCGATAATGCGCACCACCGGCTCCGTGTTGCTCGGCCGCAAGTGGATCCAGGGGCACTGAAATGTGCCTTCCATGTAGAGTTTCACGCCATCCTGAACCGGGTGTCGCAAGGCCTCGGGATAACGCTGCACAAGACCGTCGAGGGCGCGCTGCAAATCCTGCTCCGAACAGGTGACCTTGCGCTTCTCGATGCTGTATTGGGGCAAGGCAGCGGCCAGTTCTGTCAAGGGCCGACCATTGCGGGCGAGGGATTCGAGGATCAGGGCAATGCCGACGGCGGCATCCCGACCAGGATCCACATCGGTAAGAATCACCCCCCCGTTGCCCTCGCCACCGATGACGGCGCCCTCGGCGACCATGGCATCGACAACATGGACTTCACCGACAGGGGTCAGGATCACAGGGCACCCATTGGCTGTTGCCGCATCGGTGACGACCTGGGAGGTAGACAGCGTGGTGACCACCGGACCTTTTCGACGTTCGGTCACGACCTGCACGGCCAATGCCAACGTCAGGTCTTCGCCGAGAGGCTGCCCGGTTTCACCGACCAGGGCGACTCGGTCGGCATCGGGATCGGTGGCAAAACCAACCTGGCACCCAGCCTCTGTCACGGCGCGGCTCAGATCGACGAGGTTCTCTGCAATCGGCTCCGGCTCGTGAGCGAATTGACCGTCTGGCGTGTCGTGGATGAAATGGGCGCTGACAGCAAGGGCCTCAAACAGACGAGGAAGGAACAGAGCGCCTGTGCCATTGCAGGGATCGACGGCGACACGAAGGTGAGCGGCGCGGATCGCGTCGACATCGACGACATCGAGGATTCGACGCAGGAGACGACTCTCGACGTCGTCGCGCGCCACGCTCTCGACCCGGCCATCCCCCGTGCGTCGCTTCGACCGATGATAGGCACTCTCGACGCGGCGCCCGGCGGCAGCGTCGAGGAAAATACCGTCTGCACGTACCAATTTCATGCCATTCCAGTCCGCCGGATTGTGACTGGCCGTAAGAATGAGGGCTGCATGAGCCTGCAATTCCAACACCATCAGCTTTGCCGCCGGGGTAGCACAGACACCGAGATCGAAAACATGACAACCGGCCTCGGCCAGAGCTTTGATGGCGACAGCGGCAAAATTTTCGCCTGACGGTCGCGTGTCGCGAGCGAGGAGGATGCGAGCATTCATCGGCAATTCGGTGGCGAACGCATGGGCGAAACGACGGACCGTGTCATCGGTGAAAGACGCACCGACAATGCCACGAATTCCTGAGACGCTGATGATCAATGGGGGAGATGTCGTCATCGGCTACGCTCGACACAGAGTGTGTCTCCCCGCTGCAGACCAAGGCAGGCGGCGGCACTGCCGTCACGCACGCAGAATTCAAGCAGACCGCCGCTGCCGATAAGAGCTGCCGGGGATCCGGACTCGACATCAGCGTAGGTGCGGGCGATGCCCTCGACGGATACGTCGCCAGCGGTGACTCGTAGTTCGGCGGCTTCACCGAGGGCGGCGATATCCTCCTGTGAAATACAACTGATGGCATTGCCGAAGTGATCGACGTGGATGACGGCACCATCGATGCGGGACTCGGCGACTACCACCTGCGTCGTGGCCAGGCACAGGGCATCGGTGACGACGGGGCCGACTTGTTCCAGGGGAAAGCCTGCTGCCAGACGGGCCGCCGTGGGGGCGAACAGGTCACGACCGTGAAAGGTGTTACTTAGCGGCTCGCGACGCAGCTCTGGATGAGTGATCTGGAAGGCACGCGCAGCGGGACAGGCGAGGGCGAAAGAGAACAGGCCGTTGTCGGGTCCCACCCAACGGTAACCACCGGCATCGACGACGAGGGGGCGGCGCGTGCTGCCGACGGCGGGGTCGATCACGGCAAGATGTACGGTCTTTGGGGGAAACTCGAAGGCGGCGTTGCGCAGCACGTAGGCGCCGGCGAGAATATCCTGTGCTGGGATGTCATGCGTCAGGTCGACGAGTTGCAGCCCTGGTGTCGTCGTCAACAGCACACCCTTGAGGGCGCCGACATACGGATCCCGTGTGCCGAAGTCCGTTGTCAGAGTGACTGTACCGGGCATGGACCGAACGCTTCAGCCCGTGGCTGATTCATCGAGTTCGGAGTCGCCGATGGTCAGCGTTGCCACTGGGCTGGTATATTCGAGTGGTTTGACGACGGTCACCATACCAGGCCCCGACAGTTGGCTCACAAGGCTGTCGACGACGGTTGCCAGCGCCTTTGGCAGGGAACGATGAGGGACAGACCGGCGCCCTCACCTCGGACACCGTGGGTGACCACAGGATCGACGGGGTTGTCGCGGTCCAGGCTATGGCAGCCCAGGACCAGCAAGAGGGAATATCCAGATCGCATGTCGAGGCAAATGTAACTGCCCCGGGCCGCTTGTTCCACCGCAGATTCTTGACAGGGAGGACAATGGGCGTACCGTAGCCGGCCACGGATAACGCATGACACCCAACTCAAATGACGACTGGTCGATGATACGCGCCGTATTTCCATTCTGCATCACGCTGGCGGGGATCCTGCTGTTGGCGTGCCTGCCATTTGGTGCCGGTGCGCCCCGTCTCGACGGCCCACCTTCCTTGCGGGTGGACTTCGACAGTGCCACCGCCTCGGCGCACCTCACCTGGCAACGACCGCCAGCAACTGGCTTTCTGCGCTACGAGGTGGAGCGCATTCAGAATGACGAGTACAGGGTTGTCGCCCGTCTCGTCGACAGTTCGGACACGACGTGGACCGACGATGGACTGGTGGGTGATCGTGCCTATCGCTACCGGGTATCCTGTGTATTCGCCGCCGGCAACGAGGGCAAGGAGCAGCGTTTCCCGAGTACAGTCGTGGAGGGGGGCATCCATCGATTCGTCAGCCAGTGGCAGGTCTCCGCCGGTCTGCTCCCGACGCGCATGGTTTTCAGTGCTGACGGGGTACTTCATGTATTGGGCGTGGGCGCGGGTTGGGTGGAGCGCTATGATCGTGGCGGCAACGCCCTCGGACGGTGGCAATTCAACGACAAGGACAATGCCTGCCTCGAAACAGCCACCGTCGATGGGCCGTCGGCGGCCTTCGACGGCGATGGCAACCTGCACGTGGTCTACAACGTCTACCACGAGGGCGAACCACCACAGCCGCAGTGGACGAAATTCGACGCAGAAGGCCACCGCCAATGGACGCTGCCACTCAAGACCGTCTTCGTGCGCCACATCGCCATCGACGACAGAAGTGTCTTCATCGAGAGCATCAGCCACCTGCAGCAGTTCGACACGGAAGGGGAACTCACCGAACAGTATCCCGTGCCGCCGCTGATGGTGTCGAGTGTCGGATTCTGGAATGGCGCCTTTGCCGCCCTCGTCGAACCCCTCGGTTACGACACAGCTGGCTGGCAGGCACCGAGACTCGTCGTCTATGGCTCGGCGGCACGGGATGGTGTGGACCGAGTTTTCGGGCGTGATCCCCTTTCGTCGAATGATCGCGGTGCGGGGTTGTTGAAACGCCCGACGGACTTTGCTGCCGACCCGACGGGAGACCGCGTCTACGTCGTCAATGCCGGCCACGACCGCATCGAGGTCTTTCGCGAAGGGCGGTATTTGACTCGTTGGGGGGGCACGGCGGGTGCCGCCGCCTCTGCCTTTGGTTTCCGTGGCACGACCTCCGTATTGGCTGATGTCAGCGGTTCGAGGCCGCAGGACAAGGAGGTCGTTGCTGGCGGTATCGCCTGTGACCACGACGGATTCGTCTATGTGGCTGACACCTTCAACGGACGGATACAAAAATACGCACCGTGAAATCTGCCGCTGTCGCCGCCCTGTTGTTGCTGGCTCTGATGACAACCTCTGGCGCTGCCAAGGAACGCTACAACGTCTGGGCAAAGGA
>Ga0310124_10002192_pt1 | contig 13514 bp, 13 predicted proteins | sample CB11b_AW_Bot5_MG_FD_203507 | JGI IMG/M metagenome (GOLD analysis project Ga0310124, IMG submission 203507) | Marine microbial communities from Western Arctic Ocean, Canada - CB11b_AW_Bot5 | ecosystem: Environmental > Aquatic > Marine > Oceanic | place: Canada: Western Arctic Ocean | collected...
CAAAAGGGACCCGACCTAGAAGCCTGGCAATGAAAAGCGTCTAGCAGTCTGTTGTCCGGAGTAGGGGCTCTTGGGCCATAGATGACGCAACATGCGCGCGAGCTTCGGTAGTGAGCAAGACACTGGGGGCCAAATTAAGCGGCCCCGGGCACGATGCTTGCGAACGATATTCAGGCGGCGCGATTCAACTGCTCAAGGCGCGACGGGGGTATGGGTGCAAAGCCGGCATGTCACTGAGTGTAGCGAAGATCCTCGACAATGAGTTTAAGGGTTGCCGGGGGGAATGTCAGATAAAATCACATCCGGCCCCTTGATCCTGGGGCGTTTTCCACCGATGCTCAGTGCCCCGAACTGAAGAGGATCAGGCTTCATGATCGTTGTCATGCCCGACGCGCGCTATGCCGGTGGTGCAGATATTGAGCAGGCTGTATTCGGCGACCGGGCAGAGCTCCGTCTCTATCAGGCGACCGACCTGAACGATGTCCCAGCCGAGGCCTGGGAGGCCGCCGAGGCGCTGATGGTCTGGGGACGGCTCCGCTGCGATAAGGCGATGCTTGACCGGGCCCCGAACGTCCGCATGATCATCCGCATGGGGGTGGGTTTCGACGCGCTCGACATCGAGGAAGCCGGCCGGCGCGGTATTCCCGCCTCCAACGTGCCGGACTACGGCACCACCGATGTCGCCGACCACGCTATTGGTTTGATGCTGGGCCTGACCCGAGGCATTGTCCAGGTGCACAACAAGATCGTCGCCGACCCGGTTGGCAACTGGAAGACAATCGATATCCCAATGATGCGCCGGGTACGCGGCACCACGTTCGGTATCGTAGGCTGCGGCCGCATCGGCACGGCGGCTGGCCTGCGCGCCAAGGCATTCGGCATGAACGTTGTCTTCTACGACCCCTACGTGCCAGACGGCAAGGACCAGTCGGTGGGTTTTGAGCGGCGCGAGAGCCTGGAGGAGATGTTGCGCGAAGCGGACGTGGTCAGCGTCCATACGCCGCTGACGACGGAGACCAACGGCATGATCAACGGCCAGGCAATCTCCTGCATGAAAGAATCGGCCATCTTGATCACCACGGCGCGCGGCAAGGTCTGTGACCTGGATGCGGTCACCGACGCGTTGAAGAATAACCGCATTGCCGCCGCCGGACTGGACGTGTTGCCTGACGAACCGCCGAACCCGGACCATCCGCTGTTCACTGCACTGAAGGCCGGCGAGAAATGGACGGAGGGACGTGTCATCGTCACCTCGCACGTTGCCTGGTACAGCCCTGACGGCGCCCATGACGCTCGCGAGAAGGCGGCAAAGACCGTAATAAGCTATCTGGCAGACGGCGTGCTCCGCAACTGCGTCAACCAGCAGTTTATAGTCGCTAAAGGCTGAGGCAGCCCGTCAGTTCGTAGCCGGTCTTGCTACCTGCTGTCAGGTCTCCTCCAATGCAGCATCTGCGGAGGTGGGTTTTCAAAGATCAGCCAATGTCACTATGGATGCTCTGCCGCCCGCAACTAAGGAATATGCGATAACCGGATTTCTATCCGCCGAGATACCGTCAAAGCCACGGTCCTGGAGGAGCTAAAAGAGCAGTTAATGCATCCGGACGTTTACAGCGAATTCATCGCCGAGTTTAATCGGTAATGTAACCGACTTGCCGCGTCCGAAGATCCACAGCGCAAAAAAAAATACGCACAGGAGCTAAGAGAAACAGAAAACAAACTCAGCGGCTCAAGATATCCGGATCTCGCATCTGGAGCATTTTTTGATCATTGGCGATGACATCAAGGCGACTACGGCGTGGTATGTGGATGGCCTGTGTTTCCATGTGGGCGACAGCCCCGATTTCGGCGTCCCGGTCAATTGGCCCTATCTTGATGGGGGCGACGTCATCCACATGGCCCAGGCGCCCGAGGGCGCCGCCAGCAAGGCAAAGAGCAATCCGGCCAGCCGCGATGATGTTGTGCTCGGTGGGCGGCCAATCTACCACGTCGCTTTTCGCGCCAGCGTCCTTACCAAAACGCTGGTGCACCTAGCGGTACAAAAGGTCTAATCTATCGAACAGCAGGCCGGCGACCAGAGCCTCTATCAAGTCTTCCTTCAAGGCCCGAACGGCATTACTATCGGACCTAATTTCCCGGCCGAAGAGACCGAGGATCTGAAGGCGCCCAAGCTAGCCCTTGACCTTGAGGGCAAGAGCCACGAACTCTCTTGATGAATTATGCGAGGAGCGAGCCATGCCGATAAAAGTCCTAGGTCTGTTGCACTCTGGGGTGCGTATTCCGCCGGGAGATGATGATGTGACCAAGGCGCGCGCCGTCTATGGCGATCTGCTAGGCTTGGAGGTTGATGGGGAGCGCCCCCATATTCCGGAAATTCCCGGCTTTTGGGTAAATTTACACGCCGGCGATCGTGGTCAGCAAATCCACGTTTTCGGGGCCGACGGCCAGTCGCCCCGGGCTCGCTCCGCAACGCAGGATCCAACCCGTCCTCACCTCGCCTTTGCTGTCGAGGACATTGACGAGGCGAAAGCAGAGCTGACCTCGCGAGGTATAGAATTTTGGATCTTTGAGAGTTTAACAGGGGCTGCCTCCCTACAGGTTTTTTTCGAAGACGGTTTAGGCAATATGATCGAGCTGCAGCAGCCCCCCAGCTAGAGCAATTTTTAAGGTTGGCCGGGCCGTTGCGTACGATACCAGTCGAGGAGTTTTTCCCCCGTCCACATGAGCACGCCTGGTTTGTTGCGGATGTAGGCCAGGATGTTTTCGAGATAGCCAATGCGGTGGGGCACGCCTGTGATATAAGGGTGCAGGCTGATTGCCATGATTCGGGTAATATCGGCGCTCTCCGAATAAAGCTGGTCGAATTGAGCCTTGGTCCGCGATAAAATTTCATCGCCCTGATGCTGTTGCACCGCGATCATGGGAATGTCGTTGGTTTCTACCGTATAGGGGATGGAGAGCACCGATCCACTTTTGGTGGCAATTTCTACCGGCTGGTCATCGAGTACCCAATCGGCGACATATTCAATACCGGCAGCCGCCAGATGGTCGATGGTATCGTAGGTCTCTGTCAGGCCCGGGCTTTCCCAACCCCGTGGCGCCCGCCCGGTGAACGCGCGGATAGCCTCGATGGTGTCGGCGATGGCTGCCACCTCATCATCGACGTGGTGCATGGGCCGCTGAATAAAGCCGTGGCCCATGAATTCCCAGCCCGCCTCGAGTGCGGCGGTGGCAACCCGGGGGTAGCTGGAACAGACCGAACCGTTGATCGCCAGGGTGACGGCCGTATCAAATCGCTTTAGACAGTCAAGAAGGCGCCAGAAACCAACCCGCATTCCGTACTCGTGCCAGGCCCAATTGGGCAAATCCGGTTGTAGGGGCTGTCCCATGGGAGGCGTCAGAACGGTGCGCGGCATGGCCCGTTCTATATCCCATTCCTCCACGTTAACAATGATCCAGACGACCATACGCGCGCCGTTTGGAAGCACCAGGGGTGGCCGGTCGATGATCGCGGAATAGGGAATGCGGTCCTTAGGAAATGTCATGCCTTTCTCCAACGATAAGTCGATGGTTATTCAAACCCCAAGGTAAAGTTGTTTGACCAATTTATTCTCGCTTAGTGCTTTAGCACCCTCCCCAGAAAGCGCCATTTCACCATGAACTATTACATAGCCTCTATCGGCAATTTTTATAGCTTGATTAAAATTTTGTTCTGCCATCAGAACTGTCAGGTTTTTCATTTCCTTTAGTTCCTTGATTTTTAATATCATTTGGTTAACTAGGATTGGTGCCAAACCCACGGAGGGCTCATCAATGAGCAAAATATTGGGATTGCTCATCAAAGAACGCGCAACAGCCACCATTTGCTGTTCGCCGCCACTTAGGCTCCCAGCCTGCTGCTTCCGTCTTTCTTTGAGGCGGGGAAATGTAGTAAAGCAAAAATCCAGATTATCCTTTATTTTTTTTCGCGCAACTTCACGGTATGCACCCAACATAAGATTTTCTTCAACAGATAGAAGCGAAAATAGCCGCCGCCCTTCGGGCACCATGGCGATGCCTAATGCAACAATCTCTTCAGTATTCTTGCCAATTAGATTAGTTTTTTGCCCGTCAACGTCCAAACTGATTGACCCGCTGGAGGGACGAATTATACCCATAATTGACTTTAAGAGTGTGCTTTTACCATTTCCATTGGTGCCTAATAACACGACTGTTTCGCCAGGGTTAACATGAAGACTAACCTCATGTAGTACCTGAACGGCACCGTACCCCGCGCTGATATTTTCAATTACAAGTTTACTCACCCAGGTAGGCCTTTTCTACTGCGGGGTTCCCAATTGCCTCGCTTGGAGTTGCGTTCGCAATTATTCTTCCTGCATCTAAGCAAACTATTCTATCCGAGAAGCCCATAACGGCCCGCATTATGTGCTCTATCATAATAATTGAAATTTTTGTTTTATCATTTAGATCAATTAATATCCGTAGGATATCATCAACCTCCGAACTAGAAAGCCCAGCCATAGTTTCATCTGATATTAGCAATTTTGGCTTTGCGGCCATCGCCCTTGCAAGCTCTAGTTTTCTCATCTCAATTTGAGTTAGCCCTAATGTTAACTCATTAGATTTATCGCTTAGGCCCAATTCTTCTATGATTTCGTCTGCTTGGTCCTCTAACGACATGTTGTCTAATTTATTTGGACCTGCCGCAAATTCAAGCGGAATTAAAAGATTTTGTTTTACCGTCATACTACTGAACGGTTTAGGAATTTGGAAACTTCTAGCAATTCCCTTTCTCGTTCTTTCGTGGGCCCTAAGAGAATCCAATTTATCGTTATTAAAATGAATTTCCCCATCGTAGTCCCGGATGGCACCGGAAATACAATTAATTAGAGTGGTTTTACCAGAACCATTCGGTCCAATTAAACCCAAACGCTCGCCTGGTTCTACTTCGAGGTTGATATCAGTTAACGCGGTAAATCCACCATAAATTTTAGTTAGATTTTGTATTTTTAACATCGAAGTTAATTACCATTCTTCCGGTATTTTTTTATTAGTCCAAGAAAACCATTGGGCGCAAAAATTACAAAGGCCACTAAACACAACCCAACAATTAGAAGGTTTGCTGACGATGAAATTGTAACGGTTACAACTTGCTGTAAACCGCCTAGGATGAGAGCTCCTAATACCGGTCCTATCCATGTTGCGGTGCCCCCGATAAGAGGCATTGCTAAAGCGTTGACTGATATATCTAGGTTGAATGCAGAGACTGGATCGATGAAAGTCATGTAATATGGAAATACTCCGCCTGTAATGCCCATGATTGTAGCGCTTAATGAGGTGGCTATTAATTTTAACTTGAGTGTGGGTACCCCCATGCATTCAGCTGCCTCTTCATTATCTCGTAGGGCGGCAAGTCCCCTTCCAAATTTTGAGTTTTCAATAAACCTGCAAATTACAATTGTTGCCAGAGTGATCATACACATGATGAAAAAAAGCAACTCCTTGTAGTTGCCAAATAAAGCCTCAGTCTTTCCTACTATTAAGACACCCAAAATGGTAGGGTTCTTTGTCGGAAGCACGTATGCACCAGCCGCGCCACCTACATAATCCCAGTTGACAATTAATGTCTCAGCAACAACCAACAATGCGAGTGTCGCGATAGCAAAATATACGCCACGTAATCGCAAGGTAAGATAGCCGGTTGCAAAGCCAATCAAACCAGCAAAACATCCACCGGCTATGATTTGGGTAAAAAAGGTTGCATCGAATAATTCCAGTACAACAATTGCGGAATATGCTCCAATGCCAAAGAACGCGGCGCTACCAAAATTTACATAACCAGCGTAACCCCCTAGAATATTCCATGCTAAAGCCATAACCATCAGTTGGAGAATGGCAAATCCAGCAAAGAAGTAGTATTGGTTATCAACGTAGGCAGTGGCTAAATAGCTGAGGACTAAGCAGGCCCCAATTCCGAGGTAGAAGCGGTTTATTTTCATCCTCTTGTATCCCCTACCCGGCCTAAAATACCCGTCGGCTTAAACGCCAGCACTAGAATCAATGCGCTAAAAGCGATGGCTGGTGACCAAGAGGGACCAAAAAATGTTGTAACAAGACTTTCCAACAGTCCTAGCAACATGGCCGCAATTAACGTACCGCTTTGGGACCCTAGACCGCCGAGTACGACAATAGCAAAAACCTGGCCAATATACAGCCTACCAACTGATGGCTCGATTGGCATTATTATGACTAATAATGCGCCTGCTATACTGCATGTTGCCAATGATAAGCCGAAGGCAATCATCTTGATTTTTACCGGATTTATTCCCATCAACCTGAGGGCAAGGCTATCTTGCGCTACAGCTTGCATCGCACGGCCAAAAAATGTCCTTGAAGAAAATAATTGGAGTCCGATGACCATTACAATCGCGATTGCAAATGGTACAAACATACGAAAAGGGATATCAATGACGCCAAATGTCGCCTTGTAGTCAATGTAATCGGCGTGGACCATTTGGTAATCTACGCCAAAAGACATTATCAGTATTACTTCTACTATAAACATAAGGCCGAAAAAAAATGCAAGGCCACGCAAGGGTTCCGCCCCAATTTTTTCGAACCGCTCGTAGTAAATACGGTAAATTAATAACCCTAGTAGGAAAAATACAGGGGCAGATATAATTCCTATTAAAATAGGGTCGAGACCGTAGTGTGAATTAAAGATAAAACAAATAAATGCGCCGAGGATAATGAAAGCAGGATGAGCGATATTTACGATATCAAGCAATCCGAACGAGATCGATAACCCTATGCTTAACGCCGCATAGAAACCACCAAGAAAAATCCCAATCACAATGGCATTTAAAAGTAATTCAAACGAAAACATGGAAACGTTCCATAAATTTATGTTAGCGGGTGGTTCCCCACCCGCTAACATCCCTAACTGACGGAGTAGTTATTAACGCAAGGAATTAAATGTCTTCACAGTCCCCGTTGCAAACTCTTTTGGTTCCATGATTTTGCGGATCCCTGGCTTGGTAAACTGCTCGAGGTCTTTTTCCTTTTTAATATTTTGCCACTGAACGGTAAGTGTCCGGCCTTTTTCCCACTCGCCATTTTTACCAAACTTCACCTTGCCCACAACAGTGCTGAATTCCGTCGCATGCATGTACTTTGCAATGGCAGCATGATCAATTTTACCTACGGCGTTTACGGCATCCCCCAAAACTTGCAAGTATGCATAGGACCATGGAGCTAAATAATATCCAAGGGGATCCACCTTTCTGGAGGGGGCTACTATTTTGTAACGCGCCAACAGATCTGTAACGCCCGGGTATAGGCTCATATTTGGCTCTGGGACGTAAAAGTCATAGTTAAGTATACCGTTCAGTTTTGGGCCAAGTCCCTTCATAATGCCAGAGAATTGCAACCCAACCATTCCGCCGCCAAACGCTCTTGCTTTCGTTCCAACTTCGCTGACCGCTCGGGTCAAGCCTGCCGATCCATTGGGATAGCTGGCGATATAGATAATATCTGGATTTGTCGCGTTAATTGCGCGAATAATCGGAGTATAATCCGGTGTGCCTGGCTTATAGTTTTTATTGTAAGTAATTTTTAGACCCAGCCGTTTTGCGTGAGTTACAGCACCTTCTTTTAAGTTCTTCGCAAATTCTGCGTCAGCCGCAAGGAATGCAATCGTCTTGGGTTTCGGACTTAGCGACATCACCGTATCGAACCATGCTCGGGAGAAATCGACTGCTGGATCTGGGCCAGCTGGCAAAATTTGGAAATATTTGTCATACTTCCACTTTTTGTTGTTGTTTAATCCAAAAAGACCCATGAAAAGCAATTCTCTTTGTATTACTATCGGCATGGCTGGTGCAATTAAGTTGGTACCATAACCGGATACAACAAAGTCCACTTTATCTATATCGAGTAATTTTGCATAAATCCCTGGAACGTTTTTTGGATTTGTTTGGTCATCGTAATAAATTAGCTTCACTGGACGTCCGAGCAGGCCGCCCTTTTTGTTTATATCTTCTTCCCACATTTCCATTGACACCAGGGCCTGTTTGCCGCCCCCGGCGAGAGGTCCGGTTAAAGCCATGCTGAAGCCAATTTTAATGGGCTCCGCCGCCCGCGCCTGCATCGGCATAAGAACCTGGGATAAACACAGCGTAGCCGCTATTATCCCGCCCAACGCCAGTGTCCGGCGCTTTAAAGAAAATTTACCCAACATTGCCTATCTCCCCTGTTTGTTAGAGCCCATTATCTAATATTGATCATGCTTGATCATGCTTGATCAATTAGTTCTTAGATTAGGTGGTAATGGTTATAAACACAATGGAATTGGCCATAATGCGCAATGAATTTGCGCAGAGCAGGATTTGGGCTACACTATCGATGAGTGTGACCGGTTTGATTTCGCCGGCCGTGGGCTCGTCGAGCGGTCATGGCGTCCGGCCCGAAGAGACATGAGGGAGTGTTTCCGTGAAGCCTGCGCCATTCAACTATGTTAAGCCGTCCTCCATGAGCGAGGCGTTGGCGTTCCTGGGCAAACATCAGGATGCGGTCGTTCTTGCCGGAGGGCAGAGCCTGGTGCCCATGCTCAATATGCGTTTGGTGACCCCCTCCCATGTCGTTGATATAAGAGCGCTTCCCGGACTTAGAGAGATTTCGTTCGAAGCTGGTTGGCTGCGCATGGGCGCTTTGGTTCGCCATAGTGACGTGGCTGCCTCGCCAATGATTGCCGGTATGGCGCCATTGCTCCAGGAAGCTGTCCTTCATATTGGCCATCCGGCAATCCGTAACCGCGGCACCATCGGCGGCAGCCTTGCCCTGGCCGACCCGGCGGCTGAATTGCCGGCCTGCGTGCTGGCCCTGGGCGGCCGTATCGCGATCGAAGCCCGTGATGGCACACGCTATGTAGAGGCAGCCGATTTCTTCACCGGCACCTTCGAGACCGCGTTGCGCCCGGGCGAACTGCTTCGCGCCGTCGAAGTTCCCGTTCCTACGCTGGGTTACCGTTCCGCGTTCGACGAATTAGCTAGGCGCCATGGCGATTACGCCCTGGCGGGCCTGGCGGCGCATGGACGGATCGACGGCGGGCGTGTGTTCGACCTGCGCCTCGCCTTTTTTGCCACCAGCGACCGTCCGGTCCTGGCGGCGGCAGTGGCGCAGAAACTCGAAGGCGCGGATTTATCCGCCGCCAAAATAGAGGGTGCGGTGGTGGCGTTAGGGGACGATATCCAGACAATCGGTCAACCGGGCTGCGACGCTCAGACCAAGCTGCATTACTGTCGTGTCCTGGCTAAGCGGGTCCTTACCCGCCTGGCGGCGTAAGGCGGGGGAGGAGGCGGTATAATGGAACCCATGATCCACATCCAGCTTTCAGTCAATGGCAAGAAGGTCCAGGTCCAGGTGCCCGCGCGCCAGACCCTGGTTGATTTTTTGCGCTATGGACTGGAACTGACAGGAAGCCATATCGGCTGCGAGCATGGCTCCTGCGGCGCGTGCACCGTGCGGCTGGACGGCGATATCGTCCGTGGCTGCTTGGTGTTGGCGGCGCAGGCCGATGGCGCCCAGGTGGAGACCATCGAGGGTGCCTCGGATGATGGCTCGCTGGCTGACCTGCAGGCGACTTTCCATACTCGCAATGCCCTGCAGTGCGGCTATTGTACACCAGGAATTTTACTTACTGCTCAGGAACTTCTGGCAACCAACCCAGCGCCGACCCGGACCGAGATCCGCAAATTTCTGTCTGGTAATTACTGCCGCTGCACCGGCTATCAAGCCATCGTCGATGCCATCGAAAGCGTCGCCATAAGCCGCCGGGGGGCCGTCGCGTCATGACTGAAACTAGCTTGCATGCCATTCTCGACCGGCCGAACAGTTACATCGGGCGTAGCGTGCCCCGGCCCAATGTGCGCCGACTGTTGCAGGGGCGCGGCACTTACGTTGATGACATCCGACTGCCGCGTATGGTGCACGTCGCCTTTGTTCGCTCGCCTTATGCCCACGCTCGCATCGAAGCCATTAATACCGTTGCCGCGGTTAAATGTCCGGGCGTCGTAGCGGTCGTGACCGGAGCCGAACTGGCGACTTATTGTACGCCCTGGGTCGGGGTGCTCAGCCATCTCGAAGGCCTCAAGTCGCAGCCCCAACATGCCATCGCTGTGGACAAGGCGTGCTGGCAGGGCGAGGCGGTCGCCGCCGTCGTCGCCGAGACCCGTGCGCAGGCCGAAGACGGCGCCGAATGCGTCCAAGTGCAGTGGCGGGAATTGATGCCGGTGGTCGACATGGAACGGGCTTTGGATGCCGAAACATCTGTCATCCACGAAGATCTAGGCGACAACCTGGCCTGGGAACGCAGCTTCGAGGCAGGCGACGTGGACACCGCCTTTTCCACATGCACAGTGGTTGATGAGGTTTTTTCCTTTGGCCGCCACACCGGCGTCACACTGGAGCCGCGCGCTATTCTCGCCTCATTCGAGGCAGCCGAAGAACAGCTCACGGTCTACCACTCCGGTCAGGCGCCGCACATGATGCAGAATATCTTCGCGACACATCTGGGTCTGCAGGAGCATAACGTCCGGGTTATCTGCCGCGACGTTGGCGGCTCCTTTGGCATCAAAGTCCATGCCTATGCGGACGAAATGGCAGCCGTGGCCTTGAGCGTTATGCTGCGCCGACCAGTGAAGTTCATCGCCGATCGTCTGGAATCCTTCCTCTCCGATATCCATGCCCGCGACCACCGGATCCGGGCGCGCATGGCGATCAGCGATGACGGCCACATCCGGGCTATCGAAATTGATGACCTCACCGGCATCGGACCTTTTTCGGTCTATCCCCGGACCAGTGGCATCGAGGCTAATCAGATTGTCAATCTGACAGGGGCCCAATACACCTGTAAAAACTATCGCGCGACGACCCGTGTCGTTTTCCAGAACAAGGTGCCCATGTGCCAGTATCGGGCTGTCGGCCACCCCATTGCCACGGCGGTGACCGAAGGCCTGGTTGATGCCGCTGCAGCGGCCATCGGCATGGACCCGGTCGCGGTCCGCCAGCTGAACCTGATCGCTGACGATAGCTATCCGTGCAAGGCGCCAACCGGCCTCAGCTTCGAACGTCTGTCACACCAACGCTCTTTGAAAAAATTGCTAGAACTTATGGACTATGACGGTTTGCGTGCCGAACAGGCGCGCCGGCGCGCTGATGGCGTTTATCTGGGCATCGGCATCGCGACCTTCATCGAACTGACAAATCCAAGCGCCATGTTTTACGGTGTCGGCGGTGCGCGCATCTCCGCCCAGGACGGTTGCACCCTGCGCCTTGATGCCAAGGGCAGCGTTATCTGCACTTCGGGCGTCACGGAACAGGGGCAGGGCACGGAGGCTGTGATGGCCCAGGTCACGGCAACAGCGGTCGGCGTGCCTCTGGATAGAGTTCGGGTTATTCTTGGCGATACCGACGTTACCCCATACGGTGGCGGCACCTGGGCCTCGCGCGCCGCCGGTATCGGCGGCGAGGCGGCGGTACAGGCGGGCAAGGCGTTGCGCAGCCAAATCCTCGAGGTGGCGGGCATCGTGTTGCAGTCCGACCCGGCAAAGCTCGACATACGCGAAGGCCGGGTAGTGGATATGGCTGACGGCCGCGACCGGGTGGGCCTCGACGAAATTGCGCGCATTGCCTATTACCGCGCCGACACCCTTCCCAAGGATTTCCAAAGTGAGCTGGTAGCGACCCGGCATTATGTGCCGAAGCAATACCCCTTCGCCTTCACCAACGGTGTTCAGGCGTCCTGGCTAGAAGTCGACATTGAAACAGGCTTCGTCACCCTGCTTAAGCACTGGGCGGTGGAGGACTGCGGTACTGTGATCAATCCGCAACTGGTTGACGAGCAGGTTCGTGGCGGTGTCGTCCAGGGCATCGGTGCGGCTCTGTTCGAGCATTGCCTATACGATGCCCAGGGCCAGCTTCTCAATGGCTCCATGATGGACTACCTGACCCCCATGGCCGCCGAGATGCCTGACATCGAGGTCGCTCACATCGAAACCCCAACCGACGATTCTGAGCTTGGCGCCAAGGGCGCCGGCGAGGCTGGGACCGCAGGGGCGCCCGCCGCCGTGATGAACGCCATCAACGATGCCCTAAGGCCGCTGAATGCCCGGCTGAATGCTCATCCGGCGACCCCGGAGCGCATTCTCGCCGCCCTCGGTATTGTGACGGAAACTTAGGGGCCCGCAGGGCCGACCGGCTAGCCCGCGTCGATCACCGCGTTGACCCTGGGCATGACTTCCTCAGCCATCAGAACCATGGAGCGCCGTGCCAAGCCCTTGTCCATCCAGTCGTGGCCGGCATACAGCAGGGTGCCGAAATCGCCAACGGTCTCGCGGAATGCAAGGATTTCATCGACCACCTGATCGACGGTGCCGCGGATGACAAGTTGATCGACGATGGTTGCCAGGTCCAGGGCGTCGTCCGCCATGTCGGTATCGGTCTTGAATAGATTGGCGCGGCCCACGCGGAGCAGTTTGGTGAACAGCGAGTGATAGTAGAAATGGTAGGGACCCTGGGGATCGGTGGCATAACGCTCGGCGGTCGCCGCGTCATCGGCGACGAAGATGCTTTTGGCGATGCGCCAGTTGGCGGGATCGGCCGGGCGGGCGGCTTTAGCGCAGCCATCGGCATATTTAGACCAATGGGTTTTAACCCATTGGGGCTGTAAAAAATTTGCCGAAATCGGATCCCAGCCCCGTTCCGCCGCCGCCGCCACCCCTTGCGAAAATGGTGCCACGGCGGTGACCACGATGGGCGGATGGGGCATCTGATAGGGTTTGGACATCCTGCCCTGGGCAAGCTCGGGGATATGGGTCCGTCCCGTGCTGATATTCCAGAATTCACCTTCCAGGTCATAGGGTGGCTCACTCGCCCAGATGGCGAGAATATGGTTGATGGCCTCCAGGAACATGGCCGTGCGGTCATTATCCAGGACGCCCATGGCCTCGGCATCGGAAACCAGCCCACCAGGGCTGATGCCAAACAGGAAGCGGCCTTTGGACATGTGGTCGATCATGGCGACTTCGGCGGCGACTATGGCTGGGTGGTGGATGGGCAAATTAACCGTGCCCGAACCCAGCTTAATTCGGGTGGTCTCCTGTAACAGCCAGGCGATGAAGATAAGGGGCGAGGTAATATTTTCCGCCCCGTCGGTAATGTGCTCGCCGATGAAACCTTCGGCAAAATCCAGATCCTCAGCTAGCAGGACAAGCTCTCGGTCCTCCTGTAGGGTTTCCGTGAAACTGCGGCCCGGCGGATGGATCGGCATCGTGAAGAAACCCAGTTTCATCAACTATCTCCGCTACTGAATAGCCCGGGCCCACACGGGAATATCCTGGCCTGCGGGGGCGACAGGGATTTGGCCGAACATATCGCCGATGAAACCCCGGTGAAAGGCGCCATGTATCGCCAGGTGGGTGACGATCAGATAGCGCGGCAGACTGCCCTGATTGCCGCCA
>Ga0310124_10002195_pt1 | contig 13509 bp, 10 predicted proteins | sample CB11b_AW_Bot5_MG_FD_203507 | JGI IMG/M metagenome (GOLD analysis project Ga0310124, IMG submission 203507) | Marine microbial communities from Western Arctic Ocean, Canada - CB11b_AW_Bot5 | ecosystem: Environmental > Aquatic > Marine > Oceanic | place: Canada: Western Arctic Ocean | collected...
GAATCGCCACCAAGCCATGGCAAGCGCCGACCAGCGCCATCAGAAAGACAGAGACCACCAGTCGCGGCGCGTAGGGCCGCGTGAAACGCAGCAATTGGAGCAATTCAGTCATTGCGTGACCTCGGCACCCGCTCGCGCAAGCACATCATTAATCGCGGTCTCGACCTGAGAACCCTCCACCGACAGAATACAGCGCGGCTCATCGAACTCGTAACAGCGGTCTCCCTTGCAGGGCTTGCAATCCCAAGCCGTTTCGACAACCGCGCTCACCGTCCGCCACGGCCCCCAGATACGGGAGTTCGACGATCCAAAGATCGCGACCGTCGGGATTCCGAACGCCGCCGCCACATGAGCCGGACCCGAATCGCTGCCCACGAACAGCCGTGCGCCGGCAATCAGCGATTTCAGCTCACTAAGTGTGAGATTGTCGAGGCAGGTGAAATTGCCAAGGTCCGCGAACATGTCACTTCGGCCAGGCGCGGAGATGAAGACCGCTTCGAGGCCGCATCTGTCTTCGAGAAACTGCGCGATCTCGCGGAAGCGATCGAGCGGCCACTCCTTAGTGGCGAACAGCGCGGCAATGTGTAGCACGGCGTATGGCCGATCACGGCGTTGGGGTTCGGCGTGGAGTTTCGCCGGCGGCACATCGGACACGGGAACGCCCAGGTGAAACATCGTCGAGGCCAGATGTTCGGCGGTGTGAACAGGCGCGTCGTCCACACGGCCCAGAATGCCCTGGGCTCGCGGAATCTTGATGCTGTAAGCGAAGCTCTCCCGCACGTGTGCGAACCCGGCGCGAAACCGCGCGCCTGAAAGAGCCGTGCAGCGGGATGTCCAGGTCTTCCCATAGAGATCGAGACAAAGCGCCGGATTCAGCTTCCGTATCGCCCGCAACGTACTGAACGCCGGCAAGCGCGAGCCCTCATGAATCAGCTCGTTCGAGACATCGGTATTGCCGTCGAGCAAACCTCGGAACGACTCAGCGAGCACCACCGTGATCCGCAAATCCGGGCGCGTCTGTTTCAGCAACGAGAGCGCGGGCGTCGTGAGGACGATGTCCCCCAGCGACCGCAACCGCAGCACGACGACGTTCGCGCCTTCAGGTAGATCGGAAACAATGCCGGTCGGCATAGAGGGGGCGGCAAGACCTGATGCGGAGCCTTCGGTCGATACTAGCCGCGAGCTTTTTCGACGACCTTCAGAAACTGTCTGGCGGCCTCTTCAATCGCGGCATAGTCGCCCGACTCCAGGGCCTTTTTGCTAACCATGTCGGAGCCCACAGCGATCGCCGACGCGCCGGCCTTGAGAAAATCAGCGGCGTTGTCGAGACTCACTCCTCCGGTAGGCACCATATGTACCTGCGGCAGCGGCGCCTTCAGGGCCTTGAGGTAGCTCGGTCCACCCATGCTGCCGCACGGGAAGATTTTAACCATGTCGGCGCCGGCTTCCCAGGCGGTCATGACTTCCGTGGGCGTAAGCGCGCCGGGCATGATCGGCTTCGAGTACCGCCGGCACATCTCGATCGTTTTCACGTTCAGCGAGGGCGTCACGAAAAACTCCGCTCCCGCAAGCATGCACGCGCGGGCCGTTTCCGGGTCGAGCACGGTGCCCGCGCCGAGCACAATTCGGTCCCCAAACTCGTCGGCGACTTTCTCCAGAACCTTGATGGCCCCCGGTACGGTCATGGTCACTTCAAGCGCCCCAATGCCGCCACGATAGACGGCTTTCGCGGCCTCGATAGCCTGGTCAGCTGAATCCGCTCGTACAATCGGGACGATCCCGATCTCAAGGATCGAGGCCAATGTTTTCTCTTTTGCCATAATGACGGTGGCGCGGGCAGGGCTCCCGAAATGCGGAACCGGCCTGCTCGTTAACTCTCAACAATATCAAAGTTCCTACAAGAACCCATGAGCTTCCAAACGAAATCTCCGATCGACGGACCCGGCGTGTATCCGATTGTGGAGCGCGGCAAAGACCTCCAATATCTCTCCTTCCAGGTAGTGGAACTCGGTGGCGCGCTGCGTGAATTCACTGTCGAAAGCGGTGACGAAGAGCTCGCCGTCGACCTCTATTCCGGACCCATGCGCGTTGAAATTAAGTCCGCAAGCGGCAATCTGACAGCCGAAACGCGCGCGCGGGCCTCGATCAAGGAACCCGGCGAGATGCTCTACGTCCCCCGCGACGCCACCCTCAAGATGACGCTGCTCGATGGCGCAGGGCGCGTCAGCATCGCCGGAGCCGAAGGCAAAGCCGGCGTCGCGCCCCAGATCGTGACCCGCGAGCAGGTCGAAACCAAGCCCGTCGGACGCGAGAACTGGCATCGCACTCTCCACACCTACATCGCCGACAACATCGACGCCAATCGCCTCATCGCCGGCGAAACCGTGAACGACCCGGGAAGCTGGTCGAGCTGTCCGCCGCACAAACACGACGCCAACAACCCTCCCGGGGAAGTCCCGATGGAAGAGGTCTACTTCTTTCAAGTCGACCCAAAGGAAGGGTTCGGGTTCATGCGCATCTACACCGACCCCAATGACCCCAGACCGGCCTTCGACCACTCCTACGCCGTCGAGGACGGTGACACGGTCATCATCCCGCGCGGATATCACCCGGTCGTCGCGTTCCCGGCCTATACGTTGAACTACACTTGGATCTTGGCGGGCGAAGGCCGTACGTATGGAGCTTGGGCGGATGATCCCAAGTACGCCTGGATCAAGGAAGCCTAGGCTTCAACTTCCTCCGACAGCCACAGTGTCCGTAACCTAATGTCCGGCTCCGGCGAATCATCAAGTGGTGCGGCGGGTAAGGCGCTCGATCGTGACTCGGGCGCTGCTCAGCCCGATCCGCCGAAGGATAAACATGACGCCGAACGATTGCGCGTCCTCATGCAGGGCTATCAGCAAGGAGACGGCGCCGCCACAATCGAGTTGGTCGAACGCCTCTCGCCGATGTTGCTGCGGTTCCTCGCCGGGCCGCTGCAAACGCGGCCCTTCGCTGAGGACATGTTGCAGGACTGTTGGCTGCGCGTTCACAAAGCGCGTCACACCTATCGCTCCGAGAGTCCGGTCCTGCCGTGGATCTTCGCGATCGCACGCCACACCCGCGTCGATGCTTACCGGCGACGGCGCAATGCTGAAGGGCCTTCAAGGCGTCAGGGGCGTACTGGCGCGCCGTCGCGCTTAGTGACTCCCGCAGGTGGCTTGTCGCTTTGTTACGACTGCCAACCGGGCGTCCCGCACCGTTTCTTTTGCCGCCTCTTGGCATCGATTTCTTTGATAATTCTATCAGCCGGCTCGAAACAAATCTCACGTTGTTCGAAGACACGGCAAAAATAGCCTCAAATTCACCATGGCGTGGTATCGAGGCAGGCGTAGTCGAGGAACAATGAACGGCAGAAAGGAGGTCGTTGATGACCCGACTACGCCAGAGAATGATCGAGGATCTTGCGGCTGCGGAACTGTTCCCAGCCAACGATCCGTTCCTTCGTAATGTCGATAAGGCCTTCTCAGAGTTCAGTATCACGGTGGCGCACGAGGGCGCTCGATCTGGCCGCCGGAAGTTGGGACAAGTGTAGGCCGGGACCGTGCGGGGCTACAAGTTCGGCGCGGTGGACGTCTAGCCTGAATCGGAGTTGTTCTTTGTTCATTAGCTCGCTTGATGGCTTGTGTTTGCCTCAGGGGCACGATGGCGTGGTTCCGATGCTGAAGGTTCCACCAATGCTGATCCCGCCGAGGATGGATACGGTGGGTGCGTTGACAACGATATTGTCGCCGTTGACGGTGAGGTTTGGGCCGAGAGTCGCACTTGATGTCGCCTCAAAGGTCTGTGTGCCCGAGAGGGTCTGATTTGCGAGGACTATGTCGGGAGGGCAGCCCGCTTCGGGTATGGTCGTGAACGACCAAGTCGAGGACAGAGTCTCACCGTAGCCGTTCTTGGCTCCGATGCGCCAGTAGTAGGGTTGGTTGTGCAAGAGGGGCACGGAGGGCGTGAAGCTGGTGGCGTCTGGTGACGCAGTGGAACCGATATGGCCGGGAGTCGGCGATGTACCGAGGTAGACCTCGTAAAATTCCGCTCCGCTCGGCTTGTTCCAGTCGAGCGTTACGTTGACCGGAACGTTGGTGGCTCCGTCGCCGGGTGACAGCAAGGTCGCCGCCTCGGGCAACACGCCAGCCGCCCCTTGACTGAACTTCGTCACGAAAACATCTTTGTCTCCAGCCGAAGTTAGGATCGTGGTACCCACCCCTAAGTCGAAGTCAGCGACACTTTCGAAAGACCCCACTACGTGGGTGCCGCCGCTTGCATCGACCGCGACACCCCGACCATTATCCTGGCCTGTTCCACCCATTCGTCGGGCCCAGACGAAATCGCCCGCAGTGTCGAGCTTTGAGACGAAGATGTCACTGGAGCCGGCCGGGGTCAGGTTGAAGACGCCGTCACCGGGATCGAAGTCGGAGTCACCGTTGTAATTTAGGAAGCTACCGGTCGTATACACGTTACCGTCACCGTCTACAGTGACAGCAAAACCTAGGTCACCGTCATCCCCTCCCATCCGGCGGGCCCAGAAGTCACCTTCAGGCGAGCTGACAGAAACATCGTCAATGAACCAACCAGGAAAGTCGTTTACGAAGGCATCGACCGAGTCGAACCGAAAACGGATCTGGATATCCTGTCCCGCGAAAGCCGCAAGAGGAATCGGACCACTGCTTTCCCAGGTAGGAGCAGTGCTTGGCTCTGCAGCCGTGAGTTCGAAGACCTTCGTCGAGGTCGCTCCGTTATCGGTGAGAATATATACTTCTGTCAGATCAACTGGGGAGCTGACATACTCTTCGACATCTCGGAAATGTTGGAACTGAAGCGTCGAGGAACTGGGAATGCCCGAGAGGATAGGCGATGTGAGATCACCAGCCGTCACGGCCCCGGTGTTGTAATTACAAACGATTTCCTGACCGTAGTAGAAGGACGTCGTTCGCGAAACGTAACCTAACTCAGGAGATGCGCAATCGGAGTTGGAAGCGGCGTCCCAGAGTCCAGTCGCCGTCCAGTCACTTGTATCACCCTCAAAATCCTCGAAATATGTCTCGACTGGACCCGGACAAGGTGTGACGGAGTGATCCAGCGCGTAGCTTGCGATCTCATCGTTGTTGCCGGACTCATCGATTTGGACGAAATACGTTCCAGGGGGAAGCGCATCGACGCCGCAAGTACGGTCGATGAAGGAGAAGAGGCCAGGGCCGCCATCGTCGTTGAACTCGAGCTGGCTGAGGCCGGCGTTGCGCAGAAACATCGTGGCGTCTCCGGAGGCCCCAGAAGTTGTCAGTGTTATTTGGGACTCCTGAGTGAGGGTGAAAGTCGCCCAGTCCTCGTCACCGGCGGGGCAGATGTTGTGGTTCTGCGTCACGCCAGGCGAGAGCAAGCTCGCCTAGCCGCTCGTGCCGTCGGGCTCGAAGCCGTCCGGGCTGCAACCCTTGATGTTGGCGATCTTCCAGGCGCCGCGACCCATGGTCCCGGCAACCAGGACGTCATCGGCAGGATCGTAGTCCAGGTCGTAGACCGGCGCGTTGGCCAAGTCCGAGCCGAACTTGGCGTAGTCGGTGAAGCCGTCGGACTCGAATGTCGCGAATACTCCACCAAGACCAGCAACGAATAGGCAGTCATCGGCGCCCTCGGCGTACTCGAGAGCCCGAAAGTCCGTAAGGCCCTCGGTGACCAAGTCCCCGGTGATATTGCTCCACGTGGCCCCCGCATCAACGGTCATGAAGACGTTGGAAGAATCGATGACGAAGGCCTTCGCCCAGTCAGATGGATCGAGGACGATGTCTCGCACGAAGCCCGTGCCGGGGTAAGTTCCGGAAGCCGTCAACGAGCCGCCAGAAGCTGTGCGGATCAGAACGTCGCTTCCGGAGCCGACATAGAGCACGTCCGCGTTGGGAATTCCTGACTGGAAGCCTCCGTACGCGATCGGGTCGCCGCTAAAACCGTTGACGCCATCTGTGACCCCCGGCCCGTTCAGGTCGACGATGGTTTCGCCCTGGTCGGTCGATTCATAGGGGCCGTTGCTCACTCCGATGATGATCCGCGTGGGATTGACGGCGTTGAGCTCCACCGGGGTGACGAACTGGGTCGACAAATTCTCGCCTGGGCCGGAGAGAGTTAGATCCGGAAACGCGTCGAAGCCGACCTGAGAGTTGGATGCGTCCCAAGTCGATCTTCGGAAGCCCCCTAGGTTCTGGAAGCTGGAATAGCGGATCGACTGATTGGAGCCGACCAAGGTGATCGTGTCCACCGCTACATCGCCCCCGTCGGCGGTGGACTTGCTGAACCAGGTGGCGTTGTCAGGCACCGACTGGAAGGTTGTGCCCGTATCTTGGTTGCCGCTGAGAATTACGTTCGAGTTCGTGTCATAGGCGACGTCATGCATCTCGGTGGTCTGGATGTCGCCATTGATCGAGAACCAGTCGCCCGTGTTGGCGGCCGGGCTGGTGCGGCGATAGATGCCGCCGTCATCCACCTCGACCAGGTTTCCGTTCGCGTCGAAGACCATCTCCCTGGAGTCGGCGTGCGGCGAGCTGCTGTTGGCTGCGCCGCCGCCGGGAATAGCGACGATGGAATCGCTGTGGGTCAGGTGGTCCCACTGCGGAGAGGGAACTCCGCCGGTCGGGGCGATCGTCGTATCGCCGCGAATCGAGAAATGGATACCACCCTGAGATCCGGGTTTCTCCCTGGGGTTCAGGCCTTCGGTATCGCCGTTGCTCTCTTGTGTCAGGGGCAGATCCATGGCGACCCAAGTCGGCGAGGCGTCCATCGGATTGTCGGTGTAGCCGATGAAGCTCGCCTGGCCGTTGCGCAAGACTGCCGCATAGAGACGTCCGGTCACCGGCGAAACGGCTATTTCAATGTTGTTCACAGCAGATCCGCCGGCGGCGAGAGCCGTATCGAGGGGGCCCGTGGTGATATTCGTCCACGTGGCACCGATATCATCGCTCCGGTGGATCGTCGCCCGAAACGCGGCTCCGTTGTCAAAGACCGCGGCGTATATTTTGGTCAGCGTGTTTGGGTCCCCAACGAGGTCGAAGGCCGCGCAGGAGGCCGGGAGCGAGCCTGTTCCGCAGATGTTCGAGAAGCTCGCGCCGGTGTTGGCGCTCTGGAACACGCCCCGGTTGCCGAAAAAGCGGTTCGAGGCGGCCACGATGGTCGCCCCGCGGGGAATGACGCCGGATATGTTCGCCCCGCTCATCACTCCGCTGGGATTGAGCTGCGTCCATGTCGCGCCGCTGTCCGTAGTGTGCAAGAGTCCCACTAAGTTTCCGCCGGCCTGGCCGAAGCTGCTGAATCGGCCGAAGCCGGCGACCAAAGTGTCTCCGGTTACGTCAGTCGGATCGAGCTCGAGAGCCCCGATGGAGGTGGAAGGCTCGCTGTCCGTCAGCGGAGTCCAAGCGGGGCTTGCCGCCTGAGCGTTCGTGGTTTTCCAGATGCCGCCGTTGGTCGCGCCCGCGTAGAGGACGTTCGCGTTCGTCGGGTGGGCCGCCACCGTGTGAATCGCCCCCACAACCTGATCGTCGACGACGCCGGATCCCTGCTCCTGAACGTTCTCGACCTGACCGTCGGTGGCTGGGCCCGGACCTTGCGCCTGCCATGCGCCTCCTATCGGAGCATTCGGCGGCAGGGTCGCGGGCGGGGGAGCTTGGCCTATCGTCGCGGGCGCGCCTAGGGCGAGATAAGTGACTAGGACAAAACAATTACACCTTCTCGTTGATAGGGGCATAAGCGTATCCTGCGTGTTAAGGAGTAAGGAGCCATTAAAGTGGGTTAAATAATATCACGCCAGGATGACTGGGGGCCCAAACGGGCTCGGAGGGTTAGGGGGACGGGGCGAGTGTAACGATTGCTGTAACTATTCGGTGCTCCGTGGTGCGCTTCTGTGCACCATCAACTCAGCCTGATGTACCCCGATTCAATGACTTGCGCCCCAGTGCTGCGTGGTCGTCCGAATTCGGGAGCAGGAGGTCCGGAGTTCAAATCTCCGCGCCCCGACCATTTGTTTCAATGAGTTAGGTGTTGTCGGCAACAGCCGCGTTGCCCGATGTCCACACGGATGTCCACATAGACTCGGGTTCACTACCCCAAATCGCTCCAGAGGCCCTCCGCAACTCTTGGGAGCTTTGCGCTCCTTCTCACTCTCTGAGCATCCCCTTCAAAGAAAGTTTTTAGTGCCGGTTGGCAGAGTGAAGCCCAGCCCCCGGTACTTCCTATTCCTGAAGTCGCGTCATAGGTGAGTGTGCTGCGTTGGGCTCCCCTCTTCGTGGCCCTCGGCTGCTCAGAACGTCTCCTGACAGCCTCCAGGGTGCCCTATGGGACATTGTGGACTGTCCAACCTCACTGACAAAAACGAATGGGGGTGGGGGGAGTGAATCGAAAGCAGACCCTGCCGGGCCTCCTGTGGGCGTATTAGTAGGGAGTCTCTGGATCAGAAAAACAATCTGAAAAATTTTCTGGGGGTTGACGATCCTCCGCATTCGTCATTCGCTGTGCCAGAAACGAACAGCCTGCGCTGCCTGCAAATCGTCGAAAGTCCCGTTCAGGATGGCAGAGAGTCGCATCTTGTCCCACCCGAAATAGAGGCACTCGTGCCAAATCGGTCTTGCAAATGCCTTGGCCGCACTTAGTCCAAGCAACGCAGATCAACGTCAACTGTCTTCTCGAAGTTAGTAACCGACACCCCGGAAAAGCAACCGAAGAAGCGCGAGTTCCGCGCCTTCCATGACATGCAGGAAGCCCGCCAACAGGACAAGGAAAGGGACGGTGACAAAGGGCGTGAGCGATAACCCATCTGGAACTGAGCACCATGACCAGCAGCTACGACGACAGCACCCCCAGTTCACGAGTCACTCAAAGCATCACAGAAGTGACGGGAAAAGAAGAACAACCACTCCAATTGACTTCTCTGGAGCAGGCTTACATTGAATTCATCGTCAACGGCGTCCAGAGAGATAATCCGAGGCAGGCCCGAAATCGTGAACTCGTGATCTCCCGGCTGTGTGTCACTCGGGGCGATACAGGCTCTTATCAGAGCACTGGCCATCTCCATGAATGTTGTGTTGCCGGTCCACCCTGCTCGATGTTCTCGGCTTCGGCCCACATCTCAAATGTGAACTCATTCGTCGCCCGTGAAATCAAGCTCGTAGAGTGACATGAAGTTGGGTCCATGTGAGTAGACCGTGATGTCCTGACAGCCCCCTTGGTCCGGAATCCCGTCTTCGTCCAAATCAGCGGGACAGGTTACGGGAAGATCCACCGTCTGCGTGCCGAGGATGTTCACACCTGTTGTCGTAACTTGTTGCGTGCAATCCTCTGAATTGAATAGTGTGCAGTTCGGAGCACGAAAACGCGGGTGCTCAGTGCAGCTATTCCACTCGTACCAGCGATTCGAGCACTGTCCACATGAGCCTTCGTTGTCACAGAACTCTTGCTCGTGACACCAGCCATCGAACTGATGAGCGTCTCGTTTAGGGCCGAAGTTCGATGTCACGCCCCAATTGCCAAACGGTGCGGAGTGAAGCAACGACGGGCATTCGGTGCTGATCGGTCCCAGGACCATCCGAGCGCGGTTCAGTCCGGCGACCGAGAGTTGACAGATCTGTGCCGATGCGAGGATCGGAGATCCGACCAACAGTACGATCCCGATGGTTGCAAGACTCCTCCCGATTCTCGTCAAGGCGTTTTGATTCGAGCTTCGACCACGCCGTCCGGTCGGGGTGCCGCATTCTTGACGTAGCGATCAAGCCAGCGGGTCTTCTCCCACAGGACGTGCAGAACGGACTCGCGTGCCCGGTAGCCATGGCTTTCGTGGGGCAGCATTACGAGCCGCGCCGTAGCTCCGTGGCCCTTGAGGGCATGGTAGAAGCGCTCACTTTGTATCGGGAAGGTGCCCGCATTGTTGTCCGCGGCACCGTGAATCAACAGTATGGGTTCATTCGCTTTGTGCGCGTGCATGAAAGGGGACATCGCGAAGTAGATCTCCGGTGCTTCCCAAAACGTGCGTTCCTCGGACTGGAATCCGAAGGGTGTGAGACTGCGATTGTAAGCGCCACTCTGCGCAATCCCGGCACGGAATACGTCAGAGTGGGCGAGCAGGTTGGCCGTCATGAATGCGCCGTAGGAATGGCCTGCGATGGCAGCACGCTCACGATCGGCGACGCCGCGTCGAACCGCCTCATCGACGGCTGCTTTGGCGCTACCGACCAACTGTTGCACATAGCTATCGTTCGGCTGCTTGTCACCCTCTCCGAGAATCGGCATCGTAGCTCCGTCGAGAACGGCGAACCCCTGGGTCAGCCAGAACAGTGGAGAGTTCCCGGCCACCCGTGTGAAGCGATGAGGAGAGCCAACAACCTGACTCGCGGCGGCGGCCGTTTTGTACTCGCGTGGGTAGGCCCAGACCAGCAGAGGGAGTCTGCCTTGTTCTCGGCGGTAGCCGGGTGGCAGGTAGAGTGTCGCCGACAGATCCACACCGTCGTCACGCTTGTAGCGAATCAATTCCTTGCTCGCGTCCTTCAGTTGCGGCGACGGGTGAGGGACGTGTGTGAGTTGCCTTCGCACCCCAGTCTTAGTATTCAGGACGAAGTAGTTCGGGGGCTCTTTCGCGCTCTCGCGCCTGGTCAGTAACACGCTCGCCTCGTCATCGAGCGGCGCAACAGGGAACTCGTAGTACGGCCCCGTCGAGTGCCATACCCGATCGGTGGCCCCCGAGTTGAGGTTTCTCCGATCGACGAAAGGCCGATCTCCCTCCGGCGATGCCCCTTGCCCCACGTAGAGGAGCGAACTCCCGTCGTCACCGGCAAGCAACACGGACTGGCCGTTCTGATTTGGTCGCTTGACGGGATCACCCGGATCGCCGTAGCGGTCCTCGTATAGGCGGTCGAAGAGTAGCCGGGGTTCCTGTTGGGACTCGTTGGGACGCAAGATCCAGACCTTCTCCTGGCGGGTCTTCCACCAAGACTCTGTGAGGAGAGCAACATTGGTGTTCCCCCAATCGATCTCGTCCACCCGAAATCCGCCCTTGAACAGAGACGTGGGCTCGTCCGAAAACGGCGCTTCGAGCGTCAGTACCTCGTCGCGCACTTCGGCATTCTTGTTGGGGTCCCCCGCGTCGCGCGCTTCGGTCCAATACACGGTGGCGGCGGCGTCAGCGCGCCAGCCGAAGCTACGGGGACCTTGCGGCACCGCATCGTTGCCAATGGGTACTTTCTCGGCGGCCGGTAGGGCGGCCAGTTCCCGAACCGCCCTGCCCTCACGGTCCCAGAGCTGTGTCCTTCTCGGAAAGCGTTCCAGGCGCACGAGTCGCGAGAACGGACGTAGCACTTCCTTAACGAGCAGATAGTTGCCGTCAGGCGAAGCCTCCACGTCGGTATAGAGGCCCGGCTCACCGAGCTTTGTGATGTCCCCTTTGATCGTGACTCGCACGAGTTGGGATGCCGCGTAGTGCTCGAATAAGGCCTCGTCGTCCGCATTCTCGATCAGATCCTGATACGTTCGAGCCGGGGCCTGACTGGCTGCTGTCTCCTGGATGTCAGGTCCCGTTGGCGTGACGGGAGCTTTGGGCACTGGGCCAGCGTCGGCGGGCACAGTACGGCAAACGAGTTCGTGGCGTCCTGCAACCCATTGGAATGGCCTCTCGGGTAGCGCCGCGTTCAAACGGATTCCGGGAATGAGCCTGGCCTTTGCTGTGCGCGTCTCCGCCACCCAGAGTGTGACTTCGGCTTCGCCTACAACCGACAGAGCAAGATAGCGGCTGTCGGCCGACCAGCTGACTGCGTGGATGCGTGCCTTCACAGGCAGACCCGTGAGGCGAACCTCAGAACCGTCGGCGATGCTGAGCAGAGAAGGGTCGCCATTGTACTCCGTGCGGCTCGGGGCATAACGGCGTGGATCAATGCGAATGCCCGCGAGCCGAAGCTCGGGCTCGGCCAGTTCGTCGATCGTCGGCAGTCCCTCTCTCTGCAAAACCAGGAGTTTCTCTCGGTCCGGGCTCGGAAGCACTTCGGGCGTCTCCGGTGCATCGACGAGGTCGATCATTACCTGTGGCGGAAGCTGGTAGCGCGGAATCTCGGGTTCCTGCGAGAGGGCGGGGGGGCTCAGACAGAAGAAGCTGACGAGTAAGAATACGAGTGTTATCCGCATCGCTTCATCCCTCGAACTGGAAGATAGTAACTGTCTCATGCACGCCAAGTGTACAACCTGCACGGGTGCTGGTCCGTATGCCGAATCGTTAGAACCTCACCTGTCAGCCACTGAGGTGGCGGACCGTCCACGTTGACCACTTATCATGTCGGCGGGAGATCCCAGAACGTGCCGGTGATGCCGGTCACTCCATCCTTGTTCTGTGCGTAGCAGGCGGTGAAGATTCGGCCGCCTTCGATCTCGACGGAGGAACTGTACCCTTGGTTACTGTTTGGGGCGGCTCGCAGCAGCCATGACGTGTTGCTCCAACTCTTACCGCCGTCGCTACTCAATCTCGCGTACAGCCCGTACGGTTCGTAGCGCCGGCCGTATGTCAGCAGAATGCGGCCATCGGACAGCTTCGACAGTCGTGGACACGCTCCCGAAGTGATGTTCGTTTCGACGGGCTCGGTCCATGACTTGCCTCCGTCGCGCGATTGGTTCTGCCAAAACAAGCCGTTGCGGCCGTCCTGGCATCGACCAACACGATGCATCGCCAGCAGATGCCCTTCATCCAGTTCGAGGACACACGGCTCGTAGTAGTCTCGCGTGCTCTTGCTTCCCCTGGCCATTACTGTGCGAGCCGACCACGTCTTGCCGTTGTCGTCGGATCGGTACAGAACGTTGGACGAGACACCGGTCAGCCCTTGGTCGATATTGCCATGGCAGGGGGCCAGCAACGCTCCCTTGGCGAGTTTGATGGCGGTCGAGCATGTTTGTAGCTTTGGCGCGAACAGGACGTTTTGGTGGAGCGGCCAGGTTAGACCAGAGTTGTCGCTCCAACACCAAAATCCGCCCACATTACGGAACGGATACTCGCGTTCGTAGGTGTGTGGAATCGAAGCTCGTTGACTTTCCTTGGCCGGTATGACTTCGTGCATGAGCAATAGCCCGCCGACAACTCCATTGCCGAGGTAGATTGGTGCAAACTCCTGGCCGCCTCCCGCAGCGAGTTGGCTTGCGTTCTCGATATCCCAGTTCTCGCCCAGGTCGTAGGAGCGAATGACGGTGATAATGCTGCGGGGATGCGTATGGCGGACGGGCTCCTGACTGGGTGCCTGGCGGAATGCCATGAGCAATTCGTCACCGTCGAGTCGTACGACATGTGGAAACGCCGTATAGATTGTCGAATCGAACAGGACATCGACTTGGTGGACGGCAAGCGGCGTGTTGACCGTGATGGATCGATCCACCTCAGCGGCGCTGGCCACGGCTCGCTCGTGCAGTGAACCGTAGACCATGGCTCCAGCCGACGCGGCGAGCGCGGACTGTCTCAGAAATTGGCGGCGCGAG
>Ga0310124_10002197_pt1 | contig 13498 bp, 15 predicted proteins | sample CB11b_AW_Bot5_MG_FD_203507 | JGI IMG/M metagenome (GOLD analysis project Ga0310124, IMG submission 203507) | Marine microbial communities from Western Arctic Ocean, Canada - CB11b_AW_Bot5 | ecosystem: Environmental > Aquatic > Marine > Oceanic | place: Canada: Western Arctic Ocean | collected...
TCTTGGCATGGAACATCCTCCTTACCCAAGTATCGGGATGTCCACCAAACCGGGGTAACTCCACTTGAATCCCTCCCCCTCGCGGCTGTTGGAGTGCCAAAATTTGCCCGTGTGCTTGGACTTTAAGTAAATGATGGTGTCTTCGTCGGAGGCGGCATGGGTTGCGAACACGTTGCCCATTGGTGTGGAGAACGTGCGCGGCAGTTGGAGGCGGCGCTTGGCCTGCTGGTTTTGCTAGAAGGCTTGGTTGTTGGTCACAGATCGTGAGATCTCTTTCTCCACCCCAACCGCGTATTCACCCCACCCAAACTCCTCCTGAGTAGCCCGCACAACAACAACGCCTCTTGTCTAGGTCTGTGGTACTCCGCTCGCGCTCAGGAAGACTGATTTCCATCCAGTGTCGTGCCCATTCCTGGCTTCTTCGAGCGAGGCAACAGCTGCCGCGCAGGCGATGAGGCTCGCATCTCGTTACCGACTGCACGCCTTCAGCGAGTATATTGATAGAGTAGTATACGCGCCCTGAAGCAATGAATCACTTGAGAGTGCTCGAAGCTATAGCATGCAGTGCGGCATTGTCGTTACTATGCGTTGGTTCTATTGGGCTTACGATCAAATCGAGCAGAATCGAGCGTCTTCGATCATCGTACTAGACGTTAAACACCGTCTCACAGCTGCGCATAGTCCTTTATTCTCGTTGGCACGCAATTGCTATACCCTTCCCAATGGATGACGGCGCTCGCATCCCAGTCCTTCCAGGGCAATGCGATGCCGGAGATAGGGCCCACAGCAGCGGATAACGCAGTCCGAAATTATACCCGAGCATCAGGTCATGGCAAGCAGTGACGGACAGGCACCGAGAGCCCGGCCCTTGGGCCGCTATTCTACCATCGCCCTCTTGGCTAACCGCTCTAAGGCTCACAGCGAATCAGGAGGCTGGAATCATCGGGACCAAGTTCTTCTACATCGTGGGGCACCCGTGGTGTGGTTTGTGAGGCAGAAGTATCTGAATCGCCCCTGATGATGAAAAAACTGATTCATTGCTGACGGTGATTTCCATTTCCCGTTCAAATGAGCTAATGCAAACGGGAAGGTCGGCAGCTCAACACTACGATATGGGACCCATTCGGGGTCGCGTAAGCAAGGTTGGGGCCCCGGAATCCCGCCGTACAGAAAAGACCCCCACCCCCTCGTGGGGGCGGGGCATCTCCTGGGCCTTGGATAGCCGGTTGGAGGATGGGTCGTGGACCGGGGATTCCGCTGGCGGACAAGCGTGCAACGTCGCCTGGGAACGTGTCTTTGGGACAGTTGGCCCAGTCTGTAGTTAGAAGATAGTTAGAAGATCAGCCGGCAATGGACACCAGACACGTCGTAACCATTATCATATTCTCGTAGTTACGATCGTCTTCTGCTATGCCTGTTCCCCTTCTTCCATGAAGTAATAGCAGACCAGGTGCATCAGGATCGTGTGCACATCTTCGACACGGCCCATGTGGTGGCTGTCGGCGATGATGGCCAGATCGGCGGCGCCAGCGAGTTTGCCCCCACCGAACCCCGTCCAGCCGATGACCTCCATGCCGATCTCCTTGGCGACAGCTACAGCTTCGATGATGTTGGCGCTGTTGCCGGAGCCGGAAATGGCGAGAAGCAGATCGCCTGACTGCCCGAGATTGCGCAGTTGCTCAGAAAAGATCACCTCGTAACCAACGTCATTGGCCAGAGCCGTTATCCATGGAATATTGTCGGTCAGCGCGATGACGCGGAATCGCGGCCCCTGCCGCCCATAACTTGCCCCTTTGCCCAGATCGTTGGCCAGGTGACTCGCCGTGGCTGCACTACCCCCATTGCCACAAAGGAATAGCTGACCACCACGCTCCCGGACAGCGGCGACCCTGTCCCGCACAGCTTTGATCTGTGCCGGATCCAGCGCGTCGAGCGTCGTCTTCAGATCCGTCAGGTATTGTTGGATATGCTGCATATCTCTCCGTGTGTATTGATCGACTCGCCAAAAGCGGCAGCCGCTGCTTCCATCACCCCTTCCGACAGTGTCGGATGGGCGTGTACCGTGTGCGCCAACTCTTCCCAGGTGGCCTCCAAAGTGATAGCCAACCCGACCTCACCAATCAGCTCCGTCGCCTCAGGCCCGATGATGGCGGCGCCGAGAATGTCACCGTAACGGGCGCCGAAAACGAGCTTGATCAGGCCACCGCGCTCCACATCGCCGGAGGCCCGCGCCCGGCCACTCGCCGCCAGGGGAAACCGCCCCACCTTCACCTTGAGTCCCTGCGCCTTTGCGGCGGCCTCGGTAAGGCCGATGCTGGCCACTTGCGGATGACTGTAGGTACAACTGGGGATATTCGCATCGAGCGGTCGGGTCCGCCGGCCCGCCATGAATTCCACTGCGGCAATGCCTTCGGCGGCAGCGGCATGTGCCAGCTGCGGTGGTCCGATCAGGTCACCGATGGCATAAACATTGGGCAGCTTGGTTGCATAGCGACCATCCACTGACAGGGCGCCACGCACCGCGCGCAGTCCCAGCGCCTCGAGACCGAGATCTTCCGTATTGCCCGTGATACCCACCGCCATGAGCACTCTTTCGGCCTTCAACTCGAGCTCACCACCGTCAGCTCGCAACTGCACTGTCGCCGTTTTCCGCCGAGGTCCGGTCTCCACACCCATCACCTGGACGCCGGTGTGCACGGTGACACCGTCGCGCTCGAGGGCTACCCGAAGAAGCTGCGCCACCTCCGGATCTTCCCGCGGCAGGACCTGATCTTCCGCCTCCAGCAATGCGACAGACGTACCGAAAGCACTGTAGAACGAGGCAAATTCAACGCCGATCGCCCCCGCCCCAATGATGACAAGACTTTGCGGACGTGTGCTCAGCGCCATCCCCTCCCGGCTGCTGATCACACGCTCCCCATCGATATCAATACCGGGCAGAGATCGCGGTCGGCCGCCGGTAGCCAACAGCACGTGTCGGCACTGCAGCGTCTGTGGTTGGCCTCCGCCTGCGGGACGTACCTCCACCGCTCGTGACGGTGTCAGACGCCCGCGCCCGTGCACGACTCTGATTCGATTCTTCTTCATCAGACCGGCGACACCCGTCGCCAACTCCCCCGCAACCCGCCGACTGCGCGCGATGACGGCGTCCCAGTCGTAGCTCACCTCTCCGTCCACGCGCAGGCCGAACTCGTCGGCGCGCTGCAGCAGTCGCAAGACCTCCGCCTGACGCAGCAGCGCCTTGGTCGGAATACACCCCCAGTTGAGACAGACCCCCCCGAGATTGGGCTCCGCCTCCACAAGGGTGACCTGCATCTTCAGTTGGGCGGCACGAATCGCCGCCGAATATCCGCCGGGACCACCTCCAATCACGACCAGGTCGCGCGGATCTTCACTCTTGGATTCACTCACTCAGCCGTCCATCTTTGACGAGATTCTGACAAACCGTATAATGTAATTCCCCCTCCGCACAGCACCAATATCCCACCTGTGAGAACTTTTGTGACTGCCACAAGTGACGCGCAAGAAGATGCCCTTGTGATTTACAGTGACGGCGCCTGCTCCGGAAACCCCGGTCCCGGCGGCTGGGCGACACGCATGCGATATCCCGATGGTCGGGTGCGTGAACTCGGTGGTCCCGTAGCCGATACCACCAACAATCGCATGGAGATCCTCTCCGCCATGGAAGGTCTCAAGGCAGCCACTGCCGAAGGATTCGAAGGCCGGATCGTGATGGTCACCGACAGCGAGTATCTGCGCAAGGGGATCACGGAATGGATCCACAACTGGAAGCGCCGGGGCTGGATGACGGCCGCCAAGAAACCGGTCCTCAATCAGGACTTGTGGCGCGAATTGGATGAGATCAACAACCGGTCTGTCGAGTGGCGCTACACCAAGGGCCATGCGGGAAATCCCGACAATGAACGCTGCGACGAACTGGCGCACGGTTTCTCGCAAGGTCACGATATGGAGCTGCAGCACTAGAGATAATCACGCAGCCAGTAAACGAAAATCCCCACGTACTCCTTCGTCGCTCGGTGTGAGGAGAGCAGTGCATTGACATCCGGCATGAAGCGCATGGGCGACAGTGGCTTGTCGACGACGGAAAAATCCGTCGGCGCAGCGATGACATCCAACCCCTGATGCTCGAAGATGCCGACGCTGCGACGCATATGGGATGCCGAGGTCACCAGCAGAACTCGATGCCAACCCCTGGCGCGTAGGAGACGCGCGGTGAACAGGCCATTTTCGTACGTATTGCGCGAGTCGACCTCCAACAGCAACTGCTCCGGGAGGATGCCGTATTCGCCGGCCAACGCTGCCAGGCGCTCTGCCTCCGATACCTCCGAACCAGTCAGATAACTGATCACGCCGCCACTGAGAACAAGATTGGGGGCTCGCCCCGAGCGCAGCAGGCGCATGCCATGTAGCAGACGGTCAAAGGCGCCGCCAACATCGACCTGCAGACGCGGCGGCAATGGCGGCGACGTCGTACCACCCAGCACGACGATGGCATCGACCACGGGGTAACTGTCGACGGGTGCCGGGGCATAGTCATTTTCCAGCGAGCCGAGCAGCCAATCACCCACGAAGGCATTGCTGAACAGGATCACAACCACGATGCCGCCGTGAATGCACCGTCGTCCGGTCCGACGCCGTCCTCGATAGTGGAGCACACCCCCGACGACCCACAACGTCACCGCCCATCCGAGGGGGTAGACGAGGGGCGCGAGCAGTTTCGACAGGAAGATGAACACGGAGGGTCGGTAACCTGTGCCTTAGCGCAGCCGGCGCGCCATGTCCGTCGTATCCTGAGCCAGTTGATCGACACGGCGCGTGACGTCCCCACTGATAATTCGACCCTCGTCAAAGTCCTCCGTCACTGCGTAGACCTGACGGGGAACGATCCAGGCACGCAGGTCGAACATCAGACTCTGCACGACGGACAGAACACTCATGTATCCGAAACGCCCCCCCGCCGTCGCCATCAGACCGACGACCTTCCCTGTAAGGGCTGGCCCGCAATGCTCGATAACCGACTTCAGCGTGGCATTCATATTAAAATTGTAGACAGGAAAGCAGATGATGATGCCCTCAGCCTGCGCCAATCCGGTGCGGATGCGTTCGGCGCCATCAGAGCCTTCTTCACCATATGGGAGGATCCGCTGATCCTGCACGTCGAGGTGTTTCCCCGCGCCGCCGTGATGACGTACTCCGTCGAGGGCGGCTTGCGTGAGGATCTGCGTCTGGCCCCCTGGCGCGAGTCCCGCATTGAGGACGACGATACGTGCTGGTCCCTGGTTCGAAGACATATTTGCTCCGGATTCGAGTGCCAACCAGTGAATATAGGGCGAGACCGGTCTTGACCGCGGGGAACTGACACACCAGAATCAGAAACTCGCTTTGGAGAGTCAGCGAAGTTTCCCCTCCCTCAGGAGCCAACGATGCGCAAACTGCAGACCCTACTCCCTGTCCTACTCCTGGCGGGCGCCAGCTACGCGCAGAGGGTACAGGAACAACCCGCTGAGGTCCCCGAGACCGTCATCGCCAGAGCGCCGGGTCCCATCGTGGTGGATGGGCGCGCCGACGATGCGGCATGGGCGGCAGCGACACCGATCTCCTTCATATTCCCATGGAATGATATAACCACCGAACCGGCTCAGTCCACGGTGGCACGCATGCTCTATGACGACAGCGCACTATATCTGCTGTATGAATGTATCGATCCATACCTGCATGCCGAAGTCTATGAACAGGACGGGCCGGTATGGGAAGAGGATGCTGTCGAGATCTTCGTGACGCCCAACGCTCAGGATAGTTCGGCCTATTTCGGCTATGAGATGAATGCCAATGGAACATTCCTCGACTACATGGCCTTCAATGCCGGCGTCGGTGGCACGAAGAACATCCACTTCGAGTGGGAGAGCGAAGGCGTGGAGATCAAGACGACCTGGGATGGCACGTTGAACGATCATACCGATCAGGACCGTAGTTGGGTCCTGGAGATGGCCATTCCAATGGAGAACTTCCGCCACCTCGGGGGCCAGATTCCACCGCAGCCAGGGGACATGTGGCGATTGAATCTGAATCGCACCAAGGGCCACGAAGGACAGTTCAGCATGTGGTCGGATACGGGCACCGAAAAGGCCTCGTTCCATCACTCCGTCTACTTCGGCAAGGCCTGGTTCTCTCGTAAGTAATCGCGGCGCATAACAAATGGCGGCCCGTCCCGTGGCGGGTCGCCTTGTCTTATTCGGGGCCGAACAGCAACTCTCGTTCTTGTTCCGCCTGCTCCCGCCGAGTATCGGCGTCTTGCACCGACTCGGCCCCCATCGCCTTGTAGAACTCCTCGCCGTACTCCCGCGTCTTGATGACCACCGGCATCGGCACGGCGTGCCCGAGCACGAGGGCCTGTTGCTTGCTGTCCAGACTGGCCAACACCGAGCGCAGTCCTTCCGTGCCATTAACGCCTGTGAGCACCGCCGCAATGTCCTTCTCGTCGTTGAGCAGGGCCGTGATCCGCGTGCCAATCTGGGACAGCACTTCGTCATCGATACCGGAGGGCCGCTGATCGACGATGAGCAATGACACATAATACTTGCGCATCTCCCGCGCGATCGTACCGAAAATGGTCTGCTTCGCCGCCGATGGGTTGAGGAATTTGTGTGCCTCTTCGATGGTGATCATCAATTGTCGGGGTTTGTCCTCGGGCCGCTGCGTGGCGTAGAAGCGCTCCGATTTCTTTACGTAGGTCTCGTGGATACGGCGGGCGAGCACATTGGCAACGAGCAGATAGCAGAGCATGCTCGTCTGTTGGCCGAATTCGAGGACGACATTTATGCCGGCGTCGAGGTGCTCCATGATGCGATCGACACAGTCAGCCCCTTCCATTTTCTTGACCATGAAGGGGAAGTTCTCCAACCGTTTCAACTTTCGGTGCAGTGCCACCAATGACCCGGCATGGGCACCGATCTCGCCGGCAAACTCCTCGACATCCGGTCCCTCGAGACTGAGCAAAGTACGCAGCCATGCGTCCTTGTAGATCGCATACACGAGGTAGGCGGATTCGACGGCTGTGGGGTTCAGCTTGAGTTCGTCCTGTAGCGGTGCAATATCCTCGACGGCGATCTGGTCGAAGGAGATGTAGACCTCGTGATCGGGCTGGATGCCACGGGCGCGAGTCGATTTTGGATCCAGCGAAAAGATCGCGACACGATCACCGAATAGTTGCTTGAGTCCCTTAACAAAGGAGGAGGTCTGCTTTCCGGAGGACTCCTTCATGGCCTTCCAGCCATATTCGTTGTGCATGTCGAAGATCAGATTTACGGCGCGGTCGTAGTGGATGAGACCCGACAGGACCAGACGCGTCAGAAAGGACTTGCCCGTACCGGTCTTGCCGAAGATGCCATTCGAACGTTCGGCAAAACGCACCATGTCGATGCAGACCTGCGTGTCCATGTCCAGTGGCGAGCCGATACTGAAATACTTGCCCTCTGCGTCGCCCTCCTTGCCGAAGATGCGGGTCACATCCTCCTCTTCGGCTTCCTGCACGAGCGAGAAGTGGCTGGGGATCGCCTTCACGGGGCGCGGGCCATCGTCGAAGTCGCGCGACATGGGATCCTTTGGCATCATCAACATAGGCCGCAAGGAGACGATGTTGTAGGTCCCCGTTCCTGCCAGCACTTGCCGCAGCAGTTCATCGGATCGATCGGGCGGGTGCAGCAGAATCTCGGAGTTGGTCGCGTCGAGGCGCATGTCCGTGACCATCGAGAAGAAGTCATTCTTGTCCCCCTCTATGACGACAAACTTCCCCGCCTTCATGTCCTCCACGTTGCGCTCAGCATCCAGTTTCATCTCGAGTCCCTCCACGAGGGACCCTCTGGTGACGACGCCGACACGACCGCGCCTGTGTCGTGTACTGATGATATGGCCGTTGCCGTTCTGCTTTCCCATCACACCTGTCCCCATGACGTAATACGTCGCACGAGCGAACTGAGTCGATCATAATCGTCGCGCAACAATCGCGACAACTCGGCACCCATCCGCACCAGATATTGACCAGCCTTGGTCTCCCCCGCTTCATCCGCCCGTCCTTTCAGGGCATGGCGCAATGTGGCCAGCAGCAACTCGTCGGTAGGAAGCCCAGTCGCTTCGAGCAGGCTACGCAGAAACTGCGGATCCTCGGTTACCGCCAGCACCTGCTCGACAGGACAGGGGAAGACGAAGCTGTGGATACGCGCCGGTTGTGGGGGGAACAGATGCACCATGCTGTCGTCATGCAGATAACCAAGGACGAACACTTCGAATTGTGTGCGCAGCAGTTCGAAGATCTGCGGCTGTTCGGCGCGCAACTCCGCCTCCGTCTTGCCATAGGCCATGGGCCGTCGGTTTGGCTCACTCGACTGTGTGCTGGCATTGTGTACGACGCCGATGAGATCGCGACCATCGGACTCGACCCGGACGAAAGCACCGAAGTCAGGGGCGTGGTGCAACCGTCGTGCCTCGGCGATGAGGGTTGTTGTCGAACTCTCGACGACCTCACCGACGCGCCCCGTGGCAGCCGCGTTGGCGTCGATTTCCTGAGCCCGCGAATGCGGAACGAATCGCCCGTCACCGTCAACAAAACTCTCGAGGCTTCGCGTCCCTGTGACCTCTCCTTCCGTCATCGACACGTCCCCTATTCTCTCGACTCGTTCACTCACACGCCCACGGTGCGCTTGCGCAGACTCTTGCGTGACACCCGTGCGTCGATGTCGTGGCGCACGAAGACCTCCTCGAGATGCCGATAAAATCCCTCACGGTCGGTGCCCCGAACCACGGCTCGTTCGTGAGCTTCGGCGAGACTGACGGGATATCCACGGCCTTTGGCTGCCTGATCTACGATCGTGCCATGGACGAGTTCGAGCAGGTCCTTGTCTTGTGCCACGTAGCGTGGGATCTCGACACGACCCACTTCGTCGCCTGCATGGACATAGAAGAAGAAGACCTGGTGCGCGCCGTAATCCTGAAGTACACGGGATCTGTTTTCGAATACCGCCGAGCGCTCCCCCGGATTGAGGACACGTCGGAAGAGCACGGCATCAGACACCCCCTCGACGGGGGCGCAGGGCGGTACCTGTCCAAGCCAGGGACAACGCTCGCACTCGGCGGCCTCGTCCATCGGGCAGAGTCCAACACGGAGGGCGTTGACGAGTTCGGGACTGCCCGGTCTGCTGATGTACCCCGCGATTGGCACGCCGCGACTCTGCAACAGATCAAAAGCAGAGCAGAGGGCCGCCAGACTGGCCGCACGGAAATCCGGAGGCCGTGCATCGAGACCCCAGAACACGAGGGTGCCATCGGTGAGGGCCACGGTGGGGTGTCCCGCTGCTTGTGAAGCCGCCGCAAGTTCGGCCAACTCCGTCAACTCCAGCAGCGACCGGCGAAAGCCGACGAGTTCGCGATTGACCGCCGTCCGTCGTCCCCCCCACTGCGGAAACAGGTCTTCGTCGCGCCAATAGAGTGTGGGTCGACTGCTCAGAAGCGGCCGGTCGTCGGTGCCGTAATGCAACAGCACATAGCCGATATTCAACAAAAAACAGGGCGAGACTTCGTGACGGTCGGGAAAGATCTGCGAGCCGTCGGTTGCGGCCACACTGAGTCGTTCGGGGCGTGCCGGCGGCGCGATCCCCTGAGCCAGTGGACCTTGAAAGATCCGCGGGGTCTGCCACGGCGTGTGACTCTGGGCAAGACGCTCGTCCAGCGTCGCCCAGTCCTCGTTCCAGCGCTTTAGTTGTGCCAGCGCCGCCTCGACACGCTCTTCATAGGTGACGTTGCCGACCTCAGCTTGATCCGCAACCATCGAGTCGATCTGGCACCGGACTGCGGAAAGATCGAGCATGTACTACTGCGACTCCGCCCCGGTCCAGGTTTTGCCACCATCGGCGGAACGGCGAGTGACCTGCCGCCAGGAAGTAAGATCCTTGCCCTCGAGGCGGCGAATGTCGGCAATGTCGGTGACAGCCAGCTCGACGCCGACTTCACCTGTACCATCAGCGCGGTTGGTCTCGATGCGCAGACTGTCGAATTCAACATCGTCGGCCAACAGCAGCAGCACCGCGTGCTGCACCCGCATCTGCCGGCGTTCGAGCGCCTCGGGCTCAATCTCGAGAACGCGAAAGCGCACCTGCACCTGATGGAGGTCCGGATCACGCTGCATGCCATAGAACCGACCATAGTCGGCGACGATCAATTCGCGCACCTCGTCCAGATGGGCGCTGAGAGCGACACGCGGCCGACGCTCCTTATCCTGGATGCGGAGCCACGGAGCGGGCCCGGTAGAGTCCGTGATTTCGTCTGCCGCTGAGCTGCCCTCCTGATAACCCTCAAGCGAGGGACCCCAGATCCAGGCTTCGAGAGCAAACTTGACCCAACGTCCGTCACGGCCCACCTCTTCGATGCTTGCGCCTTCCAGCAGGGTGCCGATCTGTCGGCCTTCAGGGGCTGCACGAATATTTTCTTCTGGCTTGGCGACCTCGTAATCGCGGGCAGCACGAAGTTGTGTCACCCCGATACCACCGATGACCCCGAGTAGAAGGAGAAGAAGCTGTTTGCCTGTTTTTTTCATTGCCGAGCCAAGCTACCCGGGCCTTGAAACCCTGTCAAGGAATTTGCCCCAACCCGCTTGTCCAACAATGGCTTGGGGGCGTGGCCCGGCCATCCTACAACATTTTGGGGTAGGCCGATCTGACCGTGTTCGTTATCCCCCTCCTTGCTGGAGGCGTTCTGCCAGCAGGGTAACCCCAGCATACGCCAGGGTGAGGACGGCGGCGATGATGACCGCGAGGGCGACCAGCAGGGCGGGTTCGTGTCGAGGTGGGCGCGGCGGGCGTTGAGTCGAACCGAACATCGGCGACCTCGTGGAGTGTGGAGGTGCGGAATCAGGCCGATAAAAGACGATGAGGGTTCGTGCCATCGATGCCAGCTATGCAATCGATTGAGGAACTTGAGCCCTCGTGTAAGTTTCATATATTGAAGGACTTAACCCTCACCAATGCAACCCAAATCTCGCATATGCCACGACAGCCCCGGTGACCGAAAACGTCGAGTCCATGGAAACCGAAGACCTCGTACAGGCCATCCTTGATCTGGAACATGATCGGGAGGTGCAGGTAGAGGACACGGACCTGGCGCAGGAATTGTCCGACCACGTCAAAGAGTATGTTGACGAGCTCGTGCAATTGCGGGCAGGCGAGTCGGTTGGTGAAGGGCGGAAACGCAAAGGGCACAAGAACGTCGAGGTGCCGGAAGGTCCCGTACCGGAACTCATGGCGCTACCCCCCGGCGAGCAGGCCCGCTGGATTTTCATGGAACGTTACATCTCGCTGGAAAAGCACGAAGACATTCTGGGAATCAACCTCCAACCAGAAGCCTTCGCCGAGTTCCAGGAATCCTTCGACCGACTCATCAAGGATCTGCTGTTGCTTCCACGATCACTGGAAGCCGCAGGGAAAAATGACATCACTGGACTGCAGAAGCTCTTCGCCAGTTACGTGCCGATCTTTCGATATAACGAAATCACCGACGACCACGGGGTACTGGCCGAAAGCTCCGTGGCGAATCTGCGACAAGCATACCCCTCGTACTTTTACAAGCGGCGCAAAAAAACCAATTGGTTCGAGGCCCAGCAATTCTACACCGAACCTGTCCCTGGTCCTCGTTGGGTACTATGCGAAACCGAATATCACAACTGCACCCACCGGCGCCCCTACCATAAATTGGACAAATTTGCCAGGGACTGGGACCTGCCCCCGGAATTCGCCCATCAGAAAAGTATTGTCGAAGACATTTATGATCGTATCATCGTCGGTGAGGCCCTGGCCGAAGATCTGTTTGCGGGCGGCACAAACAACATGACAACGACACAATATCGGGTCCGCAAGTCCCGACGGCTCGTCTTTACCGTGCAGCGTGTGCACAAGATCACCTTGCATGGCAAGAGGGGAATCCCGCACTGGCGAGCGTCACGCCGTCTGTGGCCTGCCCTCCACCCCACCCTCGCCTTTCCGGAGACACCTTGAGGTTATGAGCGAAGCCCGCATCGGTGAGCTCGAAGAGCAGATCCACCAGGAAGAGAAACATTTCCTGATGGAGAAGTACGCTTCCTTGCTCTTGGATCGACTCGGGTCGGCCAACCAGGAGGATGGCGATGAGCCTCTCGACGGGCGTGCCGTGGAGTCGTTGCAGGTCGCCCGCCCCATCGTCAGCGAACCTCTGGCCGAGAAGATCGCAGAATTCCTCTCTGCCCAAGGCCATGAATTGGAGGGATTGGAGGACGAGGAGGAGGGCGGCGCCGAGACGACGTCGACGGACACTGAGGGGAACGAAGCCGAGTACGGTGGCCTCTTCGATGATAATGGTGAGGAAGAGGCGGAAGGGGAAGAGGAGGAACCATCGGAAGAGGACGAGGACGCGGGTGTCCTGTTTGGCAACAACATCTACTCCGGAAACGATGGTTCAGGTCGCCCCGAAGAGGTCTGATCAGCACAGACGCTAGAGAGATGCTGCGCGAAATGCTTCGATCACGTCATCCTCGATCTGACACGCCGCGGCGGCGACATTGGCCTCGAGTTGCGCGGCATTGAGGCTGCCCACGGGATTGCCGTGAATGCGTTGCTCCCGTAAGCAGAATTGCAGTGCCAACGCCAGCAACGACGCATCATGCGTCTCGCACCACAGGCGCATGCTCTCCGCCCGCTGCTGGTCCTGGTTCCATTGGTCTTGTGGCGCGATCTGTTCGAGGGGTGTCCCCGTCAGCCAGCCACGCATGATCGACCAACCGTTGAGCACACCAAGATCAGCATCTGCAGCTGCGGGAAGCACACGATCAGCCGCCGACTGACGCAGTAAATTGTAGTCACTGAAGCAGAGCATGGCGTCTGTACGTCCTGAGTCAATGACAGCCATGTGGAAGTCGTGGGGATTCATGCCGTAGCCGATCCAGTCAACCCAACCTCGACTCCGTGCCTCCTCGAGCCCCGCCAGGGCGCCCCCTGGTGCCAGCGTCGGCTCGATCGCGGGCGGGTCATGGAGGAAGAGCACGTCGAAGCGCCTGACGCCAAGGATGGCCAACTGATCTTCGACGTCGGCCAGCACCCGCACCATGCTGTAGTCGGGCTCCCCGTCGCCATAACCACCCCACAAATTGCCACTGTGACAGCAGACCCGACCACTGATGATGATCTCATCACGGCGCACGACACCATCCTGAATGGCGGCACCGAGTTTGCGCAGACTGTCACCATAACAGCGGGCGCAGTCAAAGTGATTGACGCCGAGATCGACGGCGTGTCGGATCAGACGCTTCGCCTCGTCATCGCTGACGGGGCCAAAGTTATTGCCGAAACCCTGTGTACCGAAAGGCACGACGGGGATCGATAATTCTGTCTTCCCCCAGCGGCGACGGGGACAGGATGCCGAAATCTCCATTTCTACGTTTCCTCGCTTGTGGTTTACTATA
>Ga0310124_10002198_pt1 | contig 13495 bp, 11 predicted proteins | sample CB11b_AW_Bot5_MG_FD_203507 | JGI IMG/M metagenome (GOLD analysis project Ga0310124, IMG submission 203507) | Marine microbial communities from Western Arctic Ocean, Canada - CB11b_AW_Bot5 | ecosystem: Environmental > Aquatic > Marine > Oceanic | place: Canada: Western Arctic Ocean | collected...
GAGGTCTCGATCGGCTGATGAACGAACAACTCGGCGTCCCCGTCCGTGTCACCGACGACCCGCTGACAACCGTCGCCCGAGGAACCTCGATCTGCCTCGAACACCTCTCGCAATGGCGAGATGCTCTCGAAGATGGCGATAGCGACCTGTGAACCACTCGGTGACTCTCAATGGGCGATCCGAGAATTGGTATTGAGGGCCTGGACTGAAGGTTGGGATTGAGGATTCGGTGGTGAGGTCAACGTCGAACTGGAAACCGCTGGCCGTCTGCCTGGCGACCGGGCTGATTCTCGGCGTCTTGCCGGAACCGGTTTCCGAGTCGATCCGCAGCGGCTTGCTCGATCTGGCCAGACCCGGACAACAGGCCGCCATCGCTGTCGCGGATCGCCTGGCCGCCTGGCACCCCTTTGCCAGCCCAACACAGACCGTCAACCCGGACACCGAAGAACTCGCCGCCCTGCGGCTCGAGATCCGGCGGCTGAGACTGGCCAACCTGCGGCTCTCGAAACCAGCCAACAACACACCCACAACGACTCCGACTCATCCGCCACTGATCACCACCGGCCTGGTCACCGTCCGAGTCCTCGGCCGCGAAACGATCCAGGCATGGGCAGCCGGTCGGATCCTGGACCACGGCCACCGTCTGTCGCCGGGCAGCCTCGTGGTCGAACCCGGACACTCGACTCTCGACCTCGGCGACGGCAACGGTCTCTCCAAGGGACAACCCGCCTACTCGGGCCGCAACGTGGCCGGTCGGATTTCTCGAGTCGGACACCTGACCTCGACTCTGCAACCACTGACCGATACCCGCTTCCGAGGCCTCGCCCGATTGGCGCGACCCGGACAGGATCGACCGGTCTTCTCGACTCAAGGCATGCTCGAAGGCACCGGGGACGGGTTCTGCCGACTGACACGAGTCCCGGCCACCGCCGCCGTGACCGTCGGCGACATCGTCTACACCGACGGCCGCGACCAACCTGACCAGTGGCCAATGGTCTACGGTACCGTCGTCGAAGCCCAATTGCCCGACGGAGCACCGCATTGGGACATCCGGATCCGACCAGCCATCGATCTCGATCAACTCAAACAACTCGACGTCCTGACCCGAAACCTGAACCCGGGCCGAAACCTCAGCCGGCCTCTGACCACGCCCGAGTCGACATCTTCGGGAGTCCTGGCCCAATGAACCCACTGACCATCGTCCGCCACCTGATGCTGCTCGTCCTGGTCTACGCCGCCCTGGTCGCAGAAACCACGATCGCACCCGCACTCGACCTCGGCGGGCCGACCATCCGACCACTCTGGATCGTCCTCGCCCTGGTCGTCGGATGCTGCCAGGGAAACTCCGTGCTGGTCTACGCCGCCCTGATCGGCCTGACCAGTGACTGCCTGCGAGGCAACGGGCCACTGGGCCTGGACCTCGTCCTGGCCACCGCCGCAGTCCAACTGCTGACCACCGCCCGGCCCGGCAGACCCGCCCGACCCGGCAGACCCGGCAGACCCGCCCGCTCGATCGCAACCGTCACACTCGCCACGCTGATTCTCACCACCAGCATCGAAACCGTCTCGAACCTCGTCCGAAACACAACCGCCCAGTTGGACTCCAACTGGCTCCTCGCCACCCTCCCCACAACCCTCGCCGCCGCCACCACCGATGCACTCGCCAACTCAGCTCTCGTACTCGCCTCCCTGATCCTGCTGAGAACCATCCAACAACCCATCGCCAAACTCCTGCTCCCCATACCCCTCACCAACTGAGACTCTCCCCCCCCCTCCACGTTCCGCCAAGAATGCTCAACCGTCCCACAACCGGCCTGACACCGCGAACCGACCCCGAGGGATCTCGTTGGGACCGAAACCCGGGTAACCGGCTGACCCTGCTGGGCCTGGTCATGGTCGTCCCATTGCTGCCGATCGGTTGGCGAGTCGCCTCGATCATGCACACCGACGACGACTCGCTGGCGCCTCGAAAATCTCCAGTCACCGTCACAACTCACCCCATCCCGACTCACGGCGGCCGTGTCCTCGCATCCGACGGCAGCGTGCTGGCATTTGACGAACAGCGGTTCGGCGTCCTGGTCCACTACCGCTGGCTCGAAACTCCACCCGACCCGACCTGGTTACGCGGCCAGGCACTGTCTCGACTCGACGCCCGGCAACGCCGCGACCCGGCCAAACTCGCAACAGCGTCGAACACCGTGCTCGCCAGACGCAGGGAGATGCTCGACGAACTGGCAGACCTGTGCGGAATCGGCCGCGACGAATTGACCGAGAGGATGACCGGCGTGCAGCGTCGAGTCGAACGAGTGGTCCAGGCCGTGCAGAAGAAACGCAGGGCAGCATCCCGCCAATCGCTCCACCCGCCGACCCCGTCACACACACCCGGCCAGGCACCCAACTTCATCGCATCCCTGTTCCAGGCACTCAAGACCGCCCTGACCACGCCTCCCAGACGCCCGGCTCGCGAACCGCTGGTGGTCACCGAAGAACTCGAGTACCACCGGTTACTCGACGATGTCCCGTTGCAGGCAGCGGCGTTGATCGAAGAGTACCCCGAGCGGTTTCCCGGGGTCCGATTGCGGATCGAGACGCACCGAGTCTACAGCCAGGGCAGCCTGGCCGCTCATGTCGTCGGCACCTGCCGCCGAAGAAGCGACCACCAGGGCATTGTGCCCGACCGAGAATGGGTCGGGCAAAGCGGAGTCGAGAAGACCTACGACCACGTGTTGCGTGGTCGAGCCGGCCTGCGTCGAGTGGTCACGAATCGGCAGGGTGAAGTGGTCTCGACCCGAGTCCTCGAACCGCCCCGCCGCGGCCGCGACATCCAGCTGACTCTGTCGCTCGGCCTGCAGCGCCAGGCTGAGGCGATTCTCGACGAAGCAACATCCTCGAGATCTCCGGGTGGGGCGATCGTGGTCATCGACCTGCACACCGGAGCCGTCCGGGTTGCGGCGTCGGCACCGCGTTTCGATCCCAACCTCGTGATCGCTCCCGATGAGAACACCTGGCAAGCACTGCTCGAGAACCCGCGTCGTCCGTTGTTTTGCCGAGTCACCGGCATGGCACTGCCGCCCGGTTCGGTCTTCAAGACGCTCACGGCCACCGCGCTACTCGAAAGCGGCCTCGTGCCACCCGATCACAGCATCTCGTGCCAGGGATTCCTCGACCAGCCGACTCGACACCGCTGCTACGTGTTTCGTCAGTTCGGAGTCGGCCACGGCCGAACCGGACTCGGCGATGCACTCTGCCGCAGCTGCAATGTGTTCTTCTTCGACGCCGCGCGGCGACTGGCTCGATCCGGACCCGCCGGACACAACAGCCTGCACCTCTGGGCCGCTCGATTCGGATTCGGCCAACCCACCGGCATCGACTTGCCCGGCGAATCGGCCGGTCGACTGCCCGACCCGCCCACTCGACCACTCGTCGCCGAAACCATGCAACTGGCGATCGGACAGGGTCCGATCACAGCCACTCCGTTGCAAGTGGTCCGCATGATGGCCGCGATCGCCAACGGAGGATCACTGGTCACTCCGCATGTCGTTTCCAGACTCGGACCCGACCACCTGGCACTGGCCACTCGAGCCGAACCCCGGACCACCTCGATCCCCGGACTCTCGAATCACACCCTCGCAACAGTCCGCTCAGGACTCAAACGAGTGGTCCAGGACCCCCAGGGGACCGGCTACAAGCGAGTCCGACTGGCCGGGATCTCGATCGCCGGGAAGACCGGGACGGCCGAGGTCGGTGGGAACCTGGAAGACCACGCCTGGTTCGCCGGGTACGTGCCGGCCGACAACCCCAGGCTCGCCTTCGTTGTCGTACTCGAACACGCCGGCAGCGGTGGCCGAATGGCCGGTCCGCTGGCTCGCCGGCTGGTGCAGTCGATTCAGGACAGTGGCCTGATCGGTTCGTCGCTGACCCAAGCCAAGTAGTCGCCTCGGACACACGCCGATTCCACCGCCAACAGTCCCAACTTGCGGCCCGACCCCTTGGCGACTCGCCCGGCGTGCTTCTAGACTCGGGGCATGAGTACTCGAGTGGTTCTGGCGATGAGTGGCGGAGTCGATAGTTCGGCGGCCGCCTGGCTGCTCAAGCAGCAGGGTCACGAAGTGATCGGCCTGTTCATGCGGTCCGGCGTCCACGCCGAAACCAACTGCGAATTGCCCGTCGTCGACAGCCCGGCCGCTCATCGGCAGGGCTGCTGCAGTGCCGCCGACGCCGCCGATGCGCGACGCGTCGCCGATTCGCTCGATATCCCCTTCCATGCACTCAACTTCCAGGACGCCTTCGGACGCATCAAGGACTACTTCGCCGACGAATACCTCGCCGGACGCACGCCTAACCCCTGCGTGATGTGCAACAACTGGCTGAAGTTCGGACGCCTGTGGGAGTTCGCTCAGCAAATCCAGGCCACTCACATCGCCTCGGGACACTACGCTCAGGTCGTCCCCGCAAACGAGTCAAACGATCCGACCCAACCACCCGCCTCCGTGGCCCTCGTCCGAGGAGCAGACCGCAGCAAGGACCAGTCGTATGTGCTCTTTGGCATCGAACCCGAACTGCTCAAGCATGTCCTCTTCCCGGTCGGGCATGCGGCCAAGAGCGAGATTCGTGACACCGCTCAGCGGGCCGGGTTGCAAGTCTTCGACAAACCCGACAGCCAGGAAATCTGCTTCGTGCCCGACAACGACTACGCCGGGTTCCTGAGACGGCATCGAGGCGAACTGGATACGGCCGGGCAGGTGGTCGATACGGCCGGTACGGTCGTCGGCGAACACGACGGGTACGAACGCTTCACCATCGGACAACGACGCGGACTGGGGATCGCTTTCGGAGAACCACGCTATGTCGTGGCGATTGAACCCGAATCGCACCGCGTCGTTGTCGGCCAACACGAAGACCTGGCCCGGCAGTCACTCGAAGCGGATCGGCTGAACTGGATTGTCCAGCAGGCTGGCGACGACCTGCCGCTGAGATGCCGGGCTCAGATCCGCTATCGACACGATGCGGCCGCCGCCACGGTCGAACGGACCGATGACGACCGTGTGCGAGTCAGCTTCGATGAGCCTCAGTTCGGAGTCGCCCCTGGACAGGCGGTCGTGTTTTACGACTTCCCCGAGAACAACCAGGTACTGGGCGGCGGCTGGATCCTGTAGCCATCAGCGACAGGCACCCGCTACGGGAGTGAACCAGTCCCCAGGCCACTCGCAAACTCCCCCCCCGTCGGCGACTGGAACACCCGCAAGTCGAATTCCCCCACAACACTCAACAGGTGATCAAAAATATCCGCCTGTAATGCCTCGTAAACACCCCAGTCCTTGTCGCAACTGAACACGTAGATCTCGATCGGCAAACCCTCGGCCGAAGGATCCAACTGGCGAACCAACAGCGTCATCTCGTTGTTGATCCCCTCGTGCCGACACAGGTACGCGACCAGGTACGCCCGAAACGTCCCCAGGTTCGTCAGCCGCCGCCCGTTGATCACCTCCGACGTGTCGATCCCATGTTCCGCGTTGTAAGCAGCCACCTCGGCCTGCTTCTTGGCGATGTAGTCCTCGAGCAACGCAAACCGTCCGAACCGCTCGATCTGCTCGGGAGTGCAGAAGTGAACCGAGTTCACGTCGATGGCGATCGATCGCTTGATCCGCCGACCGTCCGAATTCTGCATCCCACGCCAGTTCTTGAACGACTCGGAGATCACGCTGTAGGACGGCACCGTGGCGATCGTGCGGTCCCAGTTCTGCACCTTGACCGTGGTCAACGAAACAGCAATCACGTCGCCGTCGACTCCATGAGCGGGCATCTCGATCCAGTCACCCACCCGCACCAGGTCGTTGACGAAGATCTGGATGCTGGCGACCAGGCCGAGGATCGAATCCTTGAAGACCAGCATCAGCACGGCCGTCAGAGCGCCGATGCCCGCCACCAACCCCGATGGGTCGCGGCCGGTGATCGCCGCAACGCACAGGATCAGACCGACGATCCACAACACCAGCTTCAAGCCGCCGACGAACCCGCTGATCGGGTTGGCTTTTTTTCGATCGAGCGTGTCGTAGATGTCGACGGCGGCGTTGAGCAGTGCGCTGAGTGACCTGAGTACGACGACGATTAGCCAGACCGTGGTCAATCGCATCAGCACCACGTCCAACGCCAGGTTGCTGACGAACGGTTCGGCAAAGACCGGAGCCGCCAGGTAGAAAATCACCGCAGGCACCAGCCACGCCAGGCGGTCGAAGAAACCGCGTTCGACCAACTGATCGTCCCACTTCGTGCGGGTCCGGGCAGCCATCTTGCGGATGATGGCCAAAGTCAGATGCAGGGTGATGTAGTAGGCCAGCCAGGCCACCGCGACGATGACCGCGACGACGGTCAGCTTGGCCGCCCAGACGCCAAACCGGTCGCCCGGCAAGACTCGCTCAAGCCAGCCCAACAGCCCCGTCACCCATTCGGCAGCCGCGCCGTTTGTCGGGTCGGCCAACAACTGAATCTCTGATCGCTCCATCCTCGCTCACCGCCTCCTTGCTTCGTGAGTCGCGGACAGGATAACGAATTGACGCCGTGATGTGGACGGATTCGCAAGAATTCTCGAGGTCAATCGCTCGCCTGGCTTCGCCGGAACTCTCGTGCGATGACCAGGAACGCCAGGTAGTCGTAAAAACCATGTGCCACGATCGGCACCACCAGGTTTCCCTGGCCCGCCAACCCGCTGCTGTCGGGCAACCGATCCACCAAGCCAATCACACCCAGGTACACACCCACCAAACCAACCAGCACGGCGTAGGTCCGTGTCACCGGATGCAACAACGCGAACAGCAGATTGCTGCCAATCAGTGCCACCACGAACCCGATCGCCAACGGCTCGGCCGCATCCGCACCTGCCATCCACGGCTGGATCACACCGCGAAACAACACCTCCTCACACACTCCCGCCAACACCGCCAACACCACCAGGTCGTACCAGCGACACCCCGACAACGGGCGACCCAACATCTCGACCAGCATCTCGCGGATCCGACGCAAGGGCGGCCAATCCATTCGGTAGGTCACGCCGAATGCCAGCAACAAAGGACCAGTCGCCAACACGCCCCAGGCGATCGAATCAACAGTCCACCGGCAGGCCTGCCACGGGTTGATCCCGGACAGCCAACCCAACCCCAACCCGATCAGCAATACGATCAACTCGACAACGACCCCGGCACGCACGAACGTGCGAGGGTTGTTCCAGTCAAAACCCTCGCCTGGTGGCCTGATCGGCTGGTCCAGCCTGTCCGGCTCGTTCATCGATCGTCCGCTTTGTCGGCGCCCGGGTCACTCTTGGCCGCCCCATCCTTTGCGGCTGGCTTCTCGAACACCACGATGTGCTGCCGAGGCAGGATGCCGATCGTCTGCCGGAACTTCAGGCCGAACGCCTGCTGGCTGATCTCCGCCTTGACCTGCTTCTCGGTCATCTTGTGCACCAGCAGGATCGGCACCTTGGGATCCTCCATGCGGTACTCGACAAACGCCAATCGACCGCCGGGTTTCAGAGTCTTTGAGATCTCGAGGATCATCTCGTAGGGGAACTCAAACTCGTGGTACACGTCGACCATGATCGCCAGGTCGATCGAACCGGCCTTCAGGCGAGGGCTTTTCTGAGTCCCGCGGACGGGGGTCACGTTGGGGATCCGCAGCTTCTTCATCCGCATCTGCATGCGGGCGAGCATCTGAGGCTGCACGTCGACACCCATGACTCGACCTTCCAGGCCCACGGCCCGAGCCAGCAGTGCCGTCACCACACCGCTGCCACAGCCGATGTCGGCAACCGTCTGGCCCGGCTGCAACTTCAACGAACGGACCATCAGCATCAACTTCTCTTCACGCTCACGCTCGGCTCGCTCCAACCAACGGGCTCCAGCTCCGTTGAAGCCGTAACCCATCACCCGGGCAATCTCGCGACCCATGTAGAACTTGCCGATGCCGTTGGGATCGTGGCGCTTGTTGAACGTGTAGCGGAGGTCCTTGGCGAATGTGCTCGCCTTGGGCTTCGACTGAGCGACAACGTTTCCAACGAAGGCGGTCGTCGACCAAACGCTGACCGACACAACAACAGCAATTCGGATCCAGCTCATGACTCGTTCTCCGACTCGACCTCGACTTCTTCGGCGGCGTCTTCTTCGACTTCGAGCGAATCGCCGACAGTCGTTTGCCAGTCCGGTTCGCCGAGTGTCTCGGCTTCGTCGATCAGCAGTACGGGGATCCCTTCCCGCACCGGGAAACTCAACCGGCACTCCCGGCCGGTGCACACAATGCTCTGGTCAACGACAACCAGTTTCGCGTGGCATTCGGGACAGGCGATCAGGTCTTCCAGTCGCCCCAGATCAAATCCGCTCATCGTCTCGACCTCACTAAAACCCTCGAGCCGCCTGGATATCCGAAAAATCTCTCAACGAGTAGTCAATGCCGACGTAGTCGAGCACGCGACACAGGCTTCGCAAGGCAACACCGATCCCATCAGGGCCACTGAACCCGCCGAATTGCCCACCTCCCTTGAGATGAGGTTCGACTTCCAGAAAGAAGCCCGGTGCCCCGAGTGCCTGCATCTTGGCCTCGAGTGCAGGCAACCGCCCTTTCAGTTCTCTGAGCAGAGTGTCGTGCCCCGAATCGCCGACATCGGCGGGGACGAAGTTCTTGAGTCGTTCTTCGTCGACGGCTCCGGTCCACGTCAGGCTCGGATCAATCGTGTAGTCCTTGATGTGCATCCAGCCGATGTGATCGATCATGTCGACCAGTTCCGAGTGGACCTGTGTGCGGTCCTTGTTCTGAGCGGCCACGTTGCCACCGTCGTAGATGCAGACCATGCCGGGCTGGCCGACCTGCCGACACAGTTCGGCCAGCAACTCGCCGGTCTCACCGATCAGGTTCGGCTCGATCTCCAACCCGTAGACCAACCCAGCCGCACTGGTTCGTTCGACGATTTGCCCCAGTTGATCGACGGCCTGAGGGATCGAGTCGTGTGGGTCGGTCCCTTGGGGGTGGTAGAACGAGAAGCCACGGATCAGCTTGGTGTCGAGTGCCAAGGCGACGCGGATGGTGTCGGCCACTTCGCCGTCGAGGTACTCGTCGAAGGGGACGAAGACGTTGTGCGAGCCGTCGTCGGTGTCGAGTAGCTTGATCTTGCCGATCCGGGCCCCGATCCCCGTGACACTCATGCCGAACTCGGAGTGGAGTTCGTTGAGCCGTTTCAGTTCGGCATCGTCGAGCTCCACGACGTGTTTCACTTCACCGGATCCATCGACGTCGATGAATCGCGGGCTGTAGTACTTCAGGCCGATGCCGGCCATGACCGAGAGTTGTTCGAGAGCCGTCTTGTGGTTGGCCGCTTCGTCGGCAAACGCCGAAAGAAACACACGGGGTCGATCGCTCATGATATTCCTCACCAGACAGCATTCCCAAGCAGCAGCCAAGCAGTCTGCCGGCCACCATCAGACCGTCATTGTCGGAACGCACCCCCCCAGACGCAAGACACCCGGGACTGGCTCACCGCTTCTGACCTCCGCTGCCGACTGCTAGACTCGTCACCAAACCGCTCGGCGATCCCAACGGACTCGGTAACACGCATGATCGACCCCATCCAGTTCACCGGCGAAGACCGGTCCAATGCGGTACGCACCATCATCGGCACCCGCGAACCGGTCGCACTCCGCACGTTCACTCCAACTCAGGCCGTTCTCGCCCGATCGGCCGGGATCTTTCACTGGACCCCCGAAGGCCGACGACTCTACGACTACTCGTCCGGTGTCCTCGTCGCCAACCTCGGACACAACCCCAAGTCCTGGCTCGCTCGCTTCGCCAAACTGCTCGGCTGGAACGCCGAAACACTCGACGGTGGACCGGGCTACGCCGAAACACTCACGCTGACCGCATACAACGCGGTCACAGAAATCGAAGCCGCCGCCGTCGAGAAACTGCTCGAGAACGTCGCCGCCAGCCCCGGTGGCGAACGACTCGATTCGGTCTGCTGGGCCGCCTCGGGTTCCGAAGCCGTCCAGAAAGCTCTCTGGGCCTGCCTCCACCTCAGGCCACAACGAGACACGATCCTCGCCACTCGCTATGGCTTCCACGGCAAGAAAGGCCTGGCCGGAGCCGTCACCGGTTGCGAAACCGATCACGACCGCGACCCTCGCGTCCGCTTCATCAGCTTCCCCATGTCCGATTGCGACGACTACTCCGGCTACGGACAAGATATCGACCTGGCCCCCTACCAACAGGAACTCGATCAACTCTGGGACGAACTCGGCGAATCGATCGGCACGCTGATCACCGAGCCGTACCTCGGCGGAGGCGGCAGCTATCACCCGCCGCCAGCCTACCTCCAACTGCTCGAATCCTTCTGCCGCGATCACGATGTCCTGCTGATTCTCGATGAGGTGCAATCCAACTTCGGTCGCACCGGACGGATGTACGCATTCGAAAAGTACGGGATCGCACCCGACCTGGTCGCCCTCGGCAAAGGACTCGGCAACGGCATCCCCGTCAGTGCCGTCGTCGGACGCAGCGATGTGCTCGGTAGCCTCAACTACGGCGAAGCCTCCGATACCTGGAGCGCCAACCCGATCGGTTGTGCCGCCGTCATCGCCACCATCGAAGCCTTCGAAAACTCCGACGTCCTCGATAACACCCGACAACTCGAACCCCTGTTCCTCGAACAACTCGGACGACTCAAACAAACCGGTGTCATCTGTAAGGTCCGCGGCGAAGGCATGGTCTATGGCATCGAATGTGCCGACGTCGGCTCGACCAATGCCGCCGATGTGGCCAACGCCATTGTCGAAGCCTGCTACCTCGGACGCGACGAACCGGACGGGATTCACCTGCTCGGACCACTCGCCGGCACCGTGCTGAGAATCAGCCCGCCGATGACCATCACCGAGGACCAGGCCCGCGAGTCACTCGAACTGCTTTACCGCATCGTTGACCGGGTCGGACAGTCGCTCGCCAATTGACTCTCGCATTGACGAAACCCTGCTTTTCACCGATTATCTCGCGATTCCGAGCCCCTCGAAACCGCACCCCTCACAAGGCCCCCCGCAGGCCTTGAACGATGACATCATCACCCAAAGACCAGCGGAAACCCGATCGACTCGTCGCCGCACGTCTCGAAAAACTGCAAAAGATCAAGGACCTGGGCCTCGACCCATGGGGCCAACGATTCGACGACCACATCCCGATCGCAGAAGCACGCGACAAATGCCCCGACGAACCGGGGCTCGATGGAGACATGGTCCGAGTCGCCGGACGGATCATGCTCCGCAACAACCGCGGCAAACTGAAGTTCTACCACGTCCAGGACTTCACCGGACGCATCCAGCTGATGGTCTCGCGAGGTGATCTCAGCGACGAGACGTGGGAACTGATCGGCGCCCTGGACCTCGGCGACCTGATCGGAATCGACGGGACGCTCAGAGTCTCAAAGACCGGCGAAAAAACCATCTTCGCCAATTCACTCACCATGCTCTGCAAGTCGCTGGCTCAACCTCCCGAGAAGTTCCACGGAGCCAAAGACATCGAGATGCTGCTCAGGCAGCGGTCGATCGACCTGATCTACAACGACGGCGTACTCGATCGCCTGCTCCGTCGCACTCGAATCATCCAGTCCATCCGCCAGACACTCGTCGACGAGAACTTCGTCGAAGTCGAAACTCCAGTCCTGCACGCCGTGGCCGGAGGAGCCGCCGCGAGACCGTTCACTACCGAACACAATACGCTGGGAATCGACCTGTTCCTGAGAATCGCGCTCGAATTGCACCTCAAACGACTGATGGTCGGAGGCGTCGAGCGGGTGTTTGAAATCGGACGAGTGTTTCGCAACGAAGGCATCGATGCGACGCACAATCCCGAATTCACCATGCTCGAGCTCTACCAGGCCTACGGCGACTATCGCTCGATGATGGACCTCACCGAAAAGATCGTCGTCAACGCCGCAGAGATGCTCGGCGACGGCATGGTCCTGCCATGGGGTGACCAGCAAGTCGACTTCACTCCGCCCTGGCCACGAAAGACCTACGCCGAACTCTTCCGAGAACACGCAGGCTGCGATGCCGGCGATACCGAAGCCGTCGCCGAAATCGCCAAACAACTCGAAATCGATACCCAGGGCGTCCACCCCGATGTCGTGCTCAACAAGGTCTTCGAAGAAACCGTCGAAGATGCCCTCGTCGGACCCGTCTTCGTCATCGACTACCCCGCCAGCCTCTGCCCACTCACCAAACGAAAAACCGATGACCCCGAAATCGCCGAACGATTCGAACTGTTCATCCACGGTATGGAACTGGCCAACGCCTACACCGAACTCAATGACCCACTGCTCCAGGATGAACTCTTCCGCACTCAACTCGATGGCCTCGACGATGAAGACTCGATGGCCAAACTCGATACCGAATTCCTCGAAGCACTGAAAATCGGGATGCCACCCGCCGGAGGACTCGGAGTCGGAGTCGATCGACTCGTCATGCTGCTCACCAACAGCCGCTCGATCCGAGACGTCATCTTCTTCCCACTGCTCAGACCCGAAACTCAACCCGATGCGAAATCCTCGGAACCCAATCCGAAAATGAACGACCCGTCGGACGAAGTGACCAAGACAAACTCGACCGGATAGACCACACTACTCCAATTACAACGTCGGCAAAGGACTGCCATGTACAAGCTCCAGCTCTGCCTCCGCTACCTGCGGACTCGCTGGATCGCGATGGCCAGCATCGTCAGCGTGATGCTCGGCGTCGCCACCATGATCGTCGTCAACAGCGTCATGGCCGGCTTCGCTACCGAAATGCGCGAACGCATCCACGGGATCCTCGCCGATATCGTCGTCGAAACTCACACGCTCGATGGCGACCCTGATGCCAATCAACGCATGACCGAGATCATGGAAGTGGCCGGCGACTACGTCGAAGCCATGACCGCCACGGTCGAAGTCTACGGCATGATCAGCTTCAAGTACCGCGGACAAGTCATCACGCGACCCGTCACACTGATCGGCATCGACCCGAAAACCAAGGGCGAAGTCAGCCCGCTCGTCACCAACCTCTCGTCGTTTACCTCCGGACGACGCATGGGATTGGCACTCGACGAACAGGACGACTCGGCTTGCACCGTCAAAGGCGTCCTTCAACACAGCGACGCCGACACCGCAGGCTTTCAGGCCGGAGACCGGATCACTCGATGCAATGACACTCGCATCGACAATAACGAACAACTCGCCGAACAACTCAAGAACGCGATCCACCAGAAAACACTCGCATTCCAAGTCGTCCGAAACAACCAGTCACTCGACCTCACACTCCCCGTCCCCAGCCCCTCCTGGAATCTCACAGCACAGGCCCGCGGTCACCGACGCCTGATGGTCGAACTCGAACAACGACGACTGCAATGGAATCAACCTCAACCCGTCCTACCCGCCAACAACACTCAACCCCTCACACCGCAGCAGACACCGCAGCAGACACCGCAGCAGACA
>Ga0310124_10002202_pt1 | contig 13477 bp, 11 predicted proteins | sample CB11b_AW_Bot5_MG_FD_203507 | JGI IMG/M metagenome (GOLD analysis project Ga0310124, IMG submission 203507) | Marine microbial communities from Western Arctic Ocean, Canada - CB11b_AW_Bot5 | ecosystem: Environmental > Aquatic > Marine > Oceanic | place: Canada: Western Arctic Ocean | collected...
GTTCGCAATGCGAAGGTCTGCAGTTCGATTCTGCATGGCTCCACCACTTTTTCTTAACTTTGCCGTTTGTGTCGATTACCAAGCGGTCTTCATCAAGCTTCACGACGCGTAAATTACTGAAAATAATTGACGGACAAAGTGTCTTAACGTAATATTATTCGTGAGTAGAATAGTATGCTGATCAATAGAAGAAAAATGCTTCAAGGAATGGCAGCGGCGGCTGTTGCAACCCCACTGCTTCCGAGTCTCGTTCAAGCGGCTACCGGTAAGGGAAAGCCGAAGAGAATCATTTTCTTTTTGCAAAACCAGGGGTTCGATCCGAAGACCTGCATTCCGGCCGGTATGACGAACAGTGGCTCGCTGGCCAAGGCCAAGCTGCCCGAGCCAATTGAGGCTTTGGAACCCTACAAGGAGCGACTACACATCATCAACGGTCTGCACGGCATGCATACCAGTCCCTCGCACAGCGCATTTTTCGGCGCGCTTGGCGGCTATCGTGGTAGTGACGGGGTGCCGCCCAGTGGGCCTACCATCGACTACGAACTTAGCAAGGTTCTGCCGGAAACACTGCTTCCACACTTGTTGATCCACTGGTTCTTACTCCCCAGGATTTATTGATTATGAGCAACCCGAAGATAAAGGTCGAAATGACGCGCCGCCGTGCGTTGAAGATTGTGGCTGGATCAACACTCTTGGCGCCACTGGTCACGCGAGTCATGGCCAAGGACCAGGGGCTCAGGATGCCGCCGCGAGTTGTCTTTATTCTGCAGGGTAACGGCTTTTATCCGATTGAAGCCTGTCCTGAGTCGATCTCCTTTGTCCGGAACCAGGACCAGGAGAGACTCAGCGTCACCGATCTCAAAGGTCACAAACTTCCCGACGGGTTCTCTCCGCTCGAAGACCACAAACATCGTGTGAGCTTCATTCAGGGTCTTTCCGGTCGTGTCACGGGCGGCTCACATACCACGGGCAGCGGTGCACTCGGCCAGTACCGCATCGCCAATCCCAGTTCCGAAGTGACTCCACCAAGGGGGCCTACGATTGACTACACCATTGGTGAAGCCATGCCTGGGATCCTGCCCTGGCTTGGAGTGGGGATGATCGCGAGCCCGGACAAGAAGGCAACCATGGGGTGGTCTGCTCGTGGAGCCGAGAGAGCCCTGCCGGTCATTCTCGATCCGGAGTTGGCCTACAACTCTTACTTCGGCATTGCGACGGACGGCAAGGCAAACCGGGACTTTCATCTCAAACGAAATTTGCTCGACTACTTGCGTGACGAAACCCGGCGTGTGAGGGGTCAATTGAGCACGGCCGGGGCTGCCGAAATCGATGCCTACATCGACGCCTACGATTCACTGGCGAAACGTCAGGCAAGGCTTCTGAAGAATGAAAAACGGCTGCGACGTTCCGCCCCCGGTTTTGATGAGCGTTTCACTTCGGATGTCGCGACAAAGCGCATGGAAGCTCAATTTGAGCTCGCCGCCAGCGCGCTGATCGGTGGTTTGTCGAATGTCGCCACCATCACCTGCTCAGCTGGAACGCACGACCTGAATTCCAAGCCGTTTCTCGGTATTGGAGACAACCTGACCAGCCACACCATCGGACACATGCAGGTCCACAAGCGTGAAGCAGGTGGCTATCCGCACTACGTGAGGCGCCGAAAATATCTCATGGAGCTTGTTTCCAGCCTGGTCAGCCGGCTTGCCTCCATGCCAGAAGGCGATGGGTCGATGATGGACAACACGCTGATTGTCTTTCTGAGCGATGCCCCGGAAGCACATCATTCGGAAGGTTTTGAATGGCCGCTTCTGACCGTCGGTGACCTCGGTGGACGCCTGAAACTCGGTGGTCAGTACATCCAGTATCCGGGCTATGGCAAGCCTGGCCATCGCACGGTCGGGTCGTTCTACACCACCTTGCTCCATGCGATTGGGAAACCGCAGCCCGCATTCGGAGAACTGGACAGAAAGCTCGATGAGGAAATGCAGACCGGGCCTTGCCCGGAGTTGCTGGTATGACAAAGAAGACGGGTGTTTTCGGCGTTCTCGTTGGCATCTGGCTGGTGAGCAGCGCGTTTGCCAACGAGTGGCATGCCGAGTTTCGTCGGGCCGTCATCGTCTCCAAATCCGGACAGCCGCAAGTGCAGGCCGCATTGCAGAAACACGACTTTGATATCCTGTCCCTTGCTCCCGATACACCAGGCGGCGGCGAGAAGTTCCAGGCTTTTCTGGATGCGATTCCAACCAACGGAGTTGCCTTCATCTACATCGAGGCCATCGAGCAAGATGCGCAGCAGTCACCGCTTGTCGTCTTCGAAGATGCGTCCGTTGATCTGATGGACCTGGCTCGACAGCTTTGCAGCGCCGGTCAAAAGTTTGAAAACGTGAATCGTCACACCGCCTCCCGGCAGAACGTGGTTCTGATCCAGCAGCCTCTCGAAGCGAAAACGCTCAAGGGATTTCACAGAACGGTGACAGGACGCGGCGCAAATCACACCCTCGCGGCGGTTCGCAAACCGGACGCAGAGGTCGATCTGGCGGACATCGCCGCGGACTGGCTGAAGCATGAGGAAACGAAAGTCCTGCGCGACCTGCTTGCTCCGCACGCCGCATTGAACAGCGAAACATCTGAGCCGATTCAGCTCGGCCGTTCAGCAGCGACGGCGATCTCTCCACCGGAACGGCTTATCAGGGGCAGGAAGGCCGGTGACCACTGGATCAGTCCAGGCGGCCATGTTCTCGTCTGGTGTCCACCTGGAAAATTCGTCATGGGAGACGAGCAGTTTGAAGACGCGCCACCAACCGAAGTGATGATTGAACGTGGGTTCTGGATCAGCAAATACGAGTTTGCCCGCGGCGGCATGTTTAGCACGCCGCACGGCTTCCCCCCCAACCGGCCAAAGACGTCCACTCGGCTCACGATGCCCCGGAATGTCAACCTGACCCTCCTCCGTGGTGTGGATGGCGTCATCACAGAGTTCCTTGAACCGATTCCAGCACATGAGGGCTGGTCCTGGGATTTGCCCACGGAGGCGGAATGGGAATACGCCTGCCGTGCCGGTTCCACCAAAGCCTTTCCGTGCAAACTCGAAGACCTCTGGCAACACGGCAACTTTGCCGACAAGTCGCTCTACGACGATCGCGTTGGGGTCGGGTGGTTCAAGCAGGTTCCGGCTTCGGGACCGATCCATTTCACGTTCGCCTACCAGGGATCGGACGACGGCAAAGCGCATGAATTTGCCGACATCGGCAGCTACAAGCCGAACGCCTGGGGCATCCACGACATGCTCGGAAATCTGGCAGAGATCTGCGTCGGCTACTACCACCCCAAGCGTATGGCGACGGTGAACTACGAGAGCAGCATTTTGTCCTCTAATCGGAGGTTTGATGAAAACCTCGTTCTGCGGGGCGGCGCCTGGTGCCATCCGCCGAGCTACCTGCATGCCTCGTTTCGAAGCATGAGCGGCGCCGCGGAAGATTCCAGCCGGTATGTCGGCTTTCGTCCGGTCCTGCGCGAGGGGCCGCGACTCGCTCTCAAGCGAGACGAGCGGCTGGAGCTGATTCAAAAGCAGGAGGCGCAGCGATGAAGAGATCCGGTGTTTTCGGATTCTTGATTTCGCTCGCGGCGCTGCCTGTGGCCGCCCAGCCGGCGGACTCTACCAAGCCTTTCTTCCGGACGTATTGCATTTCCTGTCACGGGCCGGACAAGGCCAAGGGTGACATTCGTCTCGACGCTCTGCGTCTTCCCATCCGCAATGACGACGACGCGGAAATGTGGCACCGCGTGATGGAAGCGCTGCAATTCGGTGAAATGCCCCCGGATAACGCGAAAAAATTCCCGACCCGACCCGAGGCGCGAAGCATCGAAAAGCAGATTGCCGGAGCGCTGGCTTCTCGCGGTTCAAAATTGACGGACAAGAGCACGACGGAAGGCTACGGCAACCTCGTGCCCCACGACTTGCTGTTCTCTCCCGAGGAACGTCATCGCAGTGTCGATGTTGGCGCGCGAATTTGGCGCATCAGTCCGCAGACCCTGGCGTCAACCATTCACGCAACCGGGTTACGGGAATTCATCGGCAACCCGTTCGCGCACGACAAGCCGGATGGCAAGTTCAGAGATTTCAAAGGCAAGTACCTCATGAACTCGGTGGTCACCGAGCAATTGCTGGAATTGGTGATGCAGGCCACTGAGACACAGTTGAAGGAACTGCAAAAGAAAATTGATTCCGCCGATGACCGAGACCAGGCCGTTCGAGCAGCGCTGGTCAAACAGTTTCATCTCGCGCTTCGCCGCAACCCCACGGATGAAGACTTGGCGAGAGCCGAAGCCCTGATGCGCAAGGTCGAGAAAGAGATTGGCCCGGGAGCCGGCCTTCAGGCGGCCCTGGCTTCTGTCATCCTGCTGCCGGAAAGCATCTTTCGCTACGAAACCATCGACGAGGCGCAGGAACCCGAAGAACGCGGCCTGATTCCGCTCTCGCGCAGCGAACTGGCCGATGCGTTGTCGTTCTCCCTCACTGATCTTCCACCGCGCCCTGAATTGACACGGACCTTCGAGGACGAACGCCGTCCCGTGTCCGAGATACTGCGCACGGAAGCAGCGAGCACGCTGAGAAGCGACCGGAGAGCCCATGCCCATCTGCTGAAGTTCTTACGCGAGTACTTCGACTACGAAAAGTGTCAGGAAGTCTTCAAGGACAAGGCGACGCAGCACCATCACGACGGCGCCGCACTGGTGGGGGATCTCGACCGCCTCATCAAACACGTGCTCCAAACAGACAGGCAGGTGTTCCGCACACTCCTCACGACCAGTGAATTCTTCGTTCAGCCCACCACCGCGCTTTCCTGGAACCAGCCCCCCGGTTGGAAGATCAGCGACAAACTCGTCGCGTTGCCGCCCGATCAGCGTAAAGGCGTGTTGACTCACCCGGCGTGGCTCGTCGCGCATTCCGGCAATTTCGACAACGATCCGATTCATCGGGGCTTGTGGGTCCAGCGCAAGCTTCTCGGCGGTAATGTTCCTGATATTCCCATCACGGTCGACGCCCGGTTGCCCGATGAGCCGACCTGGACGCTGCGCAAACGTCTCCAGGTCACGAGGGCGGAGCAGTGCTACAAGTGCCACAGCAAAATGAATCCACTGGGGCTGCCTTTCGAACAGTTCGATCACTTTGGCCGCTACCGTGTGTTTGAATTTGACACCCCCGTCGAAACAACCGGCGCGTTTCCGCACACAGGTGTTCCGGCACTCCAGGGCGAGGTGTCCGACCCGTTTGAACTGATTGACAAACTGGCCGAATCCACACACGTGGAACAGGTCTTCGTTCGCCACGTCTTCCGTTTCTTCATGGGCCGCAACGAAACCCTCGGCGACGCCCGGACGTTACAAGATGCGCACAAAGCCTATGTCGGCAACGACGGCAGCATGAAAGCGATGGTGGTTTCCCTGCTTGCGTCCGACTCATTCATCTACCGCGCTGCTCCCCGCGAGGGTCGGTGACCGCAAACCGGTCATGAACTCGAGAGACAAATGAACTCGGCGCAATCCAGCAGAATTGCGAGCAGTGCTCAAGCGAATGCAAATAGTATGGTAAAGTATCCAATAATTGAGCTTATTATGTATTTTGGTCGACTGAGTATGAACTAAAGGCCGCTTTTGGTGGGGTGTGGAAAGCCACCACCGCCAGACATCTCAATTCACAAAGCTGCCGGTGCCGGAAACATCGAAGCTGTCAAACAGCACTTGGCTGCTGGCACGGATGTTAATGCGAAGGAGGAGGATGGATCGACTCCTTTGCATCAGGCGGCTTGGGAAGGTCACAAGGAAATCGCCGAACTACTTATTACCAAGGGTGCGGACGTGAGTGCGAAGGATGAGGACGGTTGGACTCCTTTGCATTATGCGGCTGATTATGGTCACAAGGAAATTGTTGAACTGCTGATTGCCAAAGGTGCAGATGTGAATGCGAAGAATGGTAGTGGTGAAACGCCGTTAGATTGGGCCAAAGTCGAAATCGCCGAACTCCTTCGCAAACACGGCGGCAAAAGAGGTGAAAAATTAGAAGTTGAAGGGAAGCCAACTGATCCAGTTGCCGAAGCTGCAAAACCAGAACCGCCGACTGCCAAAACCCCATTATGGAAAGCCGCCATGTTCGGAGAAATTGAACCGGCCAAACAAGCCATTGCTGATGGTGCGGATGTGAATGCAAAGGGTGAGAGAGGATTGACTCCTTTGCATTTTGCGGTATTTGCAGCTTTAGATAGTGGAGACAACAAAGTCATAGAACTGCTTATTGCAAATGGTGCGGATGTGAATGCGAAGGATGATAGTGGTTTGACACCACTTGATTCAGTCAAACGTTTATCCGAAGCGGCTGCCATCACCAAAAAACTTCGCGCCATCCAAGGCAAGACTGATGATATCCCTGTCGCCGACCTCCTGCGCAAACACGGCGGCAAGACGGGTGCAGAATTGAAAGCTGAAGGGAAATGAAACACATACTAATCACAACAATCGCAGCCGTGATGCTTGTGGGGTGTGGTGAGTCGCAGCAGTCGGCTCCTGCACCAGAAGCTAAGCCAGATGAACCCGTTGCTGAAGTGCCAGCGCAGCCATCGCCTCCTCCAGTAGAAGCAAAACCTGATGAACCAGTTGCCGAAGCGTCACAGCCAGAACCACAGACAGCCAAAGCACCAGACATCTCAATTCACGAAGCTGCTGGAACTGGAAACATCGAAGCCGTCAAACAACATTTGGCTGCTGGCACGGATGTGAATGCGAAGAATAGCGATGATTGGACTCCTTTGCATGGTGCGGCTCGATATGGTCACAAGGAAATCATCGAACTGCTTATCGCCAAAGGTGCGGATGTGAATACGAGGGATGAGGATGACATGACACCGCTGGACAATGCCGTGACTGCAGGCAAGGAAGAAATGGCTGACCTTCTCCGTAAAAATGGGGGAAGAAGTGCTGCATACGATTCCATTCATCTTGCTGCTATATTAGGAAACATCGAAGCCGTCAAACAGCACTTGGCTGCTGGCGCAGATGTGGATGCGAAGAATGATTATGGAAGCACTCCTTTGCATCGTGCGGCTTATTTTGGCTACAAGAAAGTCGCCGAACTGCTTATCGCCAACGGTGCGGATGTGAATGCGAAGGATAGGGAGGGATTGACTCCTTTGCATTATACGAGTTGGAATGGTCACAAGGAAATCATCAAACTTCTGATAGCCAAAGGTGCGGATGTGAATGCGAAGAATGAGGATGACGAAACACCGCTAGATTGGGCCAAACGACATCCCGAACTCGCCGACCTCCTCCGCAAGCACGGCGGCAAGACGGGTGAAGAATTGAAAGCTGCTGGTAAACCGACTGCACCAGTTGCCGAAGCCGCATCACCAGAACCGCCGACAGCCAAAGCACCAGACCTCTCAATTCTAGATGCTGCCGAAAAAGGGAATATCGAAGCCGTCAAGCAGCACTTGGCTGCTGGCGCGAATGTAAATGCAGCATGAAAAGGCATTTGTTCGCATTTAAAACCCGTGGCTTTACCTTGATCGAGCTGCTGGTCGTGATCGCCATCATTGCGATCCTTGCCGGCCTGTTGCTGCCAGCCTTGAGCCGCGCCAAGGCAAAAAGCCAAACGGCCCGTTGCCTGTCCAACATGCGCAACTGGAGCATGGCAACAGCGATGTATCTGGATGATTACGACGATTTGCTGCCGCTCTTTGGCGATTTATCCACAGATTACACGAAGGCATTTTGGCACGCCAAGCTGGCCCCCTACGTCGCAATGCAGACCGATGACGGGAAGTTCTTCACCCAAAGAGAGGTTTACAACTATGAACTCCGCAAGTGCCCCGGCGGGAGCGCGAGGCTGGTTCCGTTTTCGCGTTCCAATAAATCCTCAAGCGCGTGGAACTGCTGGATCGGGGCGAACTTTGGCGCCTATGGCGACCCGCTCAGCGGCCCGTTCTATTATGGCAACCGGACGCCGCCACTGAACGTCTCGCGCATTCGGAATCCGTCCGCTGCGATGATGTTCATGGACACGGTGACACACTACGTGTATTCGCCGGTGGATCAGGCCTACCGGTTCACCGCTGACTTCAACCGAGACGGGAAAGCGGACACGATGCCGCAGTATCCCGAGACGCCGTTCAACTTTGGCCGCCCGACAGTTCACAGCAACGGCTCCAACAACACGCTCCTGGATGGCCACGTCGAGCGGGTCTCCTTTAAGGCGCTTTGGGCGATTGACGGGAGAAAGCGCGTGGTTCACTCATTCTGGTACATGGAGGACTAGGACTCCTTTGCATGCTGCGGCTTCTGAAGGTCAAAATGAAATCGCTGAACTGCTGATCTCCGAAGGTGCTGATGTGAATGTGAAGAATGATGAAGGCGAAACGCCGATAGATATGGCCATCCGTTTAAAACGAACCGAAGCCATCGACCTCCTCCGCAAACACGGCGGCAAGACGGGTGAAGAATTGAAAGCTGAAGGGAAGTAACCAACCCACCTCAGCGGCAACAGATAAAATGCCTTGAAAACTGCGTTTATCAGGGTGACGGTTGCCTCACCATGGAATCACAAGACATCGCAATCGGAATAGTCGTATCCGTGGTGATGGGGGTGCTTATGTTTTCACTTCTCAAAATATTCTATTTTTCCAAATGGCAAATGGACACACTCCATATAAAGTGCTCACAAGGCGATTTTGAGCAAGCTTGTGCGATGGATTTTCAGGACAAAGGTATCCAGAAGAAGAAGCATTAAACCAATGATAGGTATTCTGTCCAAACGAATTTTGCATTTGTTTGCCTGCCTGTTCTGTCTCTTTCTCTGGGCAGTCTCTGGAAGCCTTGCCGACCAAAGCTTTACGCCGCCCCGCATCAAAGTAGCTGAGGGTTTTGAGGTGCGACTTGCGGCATCCCCACCATTAGTGGGGTATCCGATGATGGCGTGCCTTGATGATCGAGGGCGCCTGTACGTGGCAGAAAGCGATGGCCGAAACTTGACGACAAGGCTAGCCATTGAGCGTGAGTTGCCCCGTTTTGTAAGGCGACTGGTTGATCTTGATGGGGACGGGGTTTTTGACAAGAGCACCATCTTCGCAGATCAGATGACCATGCCCGAAGGAGGTCTTTGGCATAATGGGGCACTCTATATTATTTCCGCCCCTTACCTTTGGAGGCTTGAGGATGTGGATGATGATGGAGTTGCTGATAAACGTGAGAAGATCCTTGGGAGCATGGAATTTGATGGTAGAGCAAACCAACACGGTCCCTACCTGGGCCCGAATGGAAGGTTATATTTTTCAGGCGGTCATTTTGGTTATAACCTCGTTGGTACCGATGGGACCCGCTCCGGTTACAGTCGTGCGGCGGGTGTTTTTTCCTGTTGGCCGGACGGAAGTGATGTCCGGGTAGAGGGGCAGGGAGGAGTCAATCCTGTTGATATTGTCTTTACTCCGAACGGAGACATGCTTTCAACCTGTGCCATATTTGACAGTTTTGGCGGGAAGCGGCATGACGCCTTGATTCATTGGATGTGGGGAGGGCTGACTCAGCAAGTTTATGGGAGTCCATTGCTTCCAGAGACAGGGTTTCGTCTTCCAGCAGTTAGTCGCTGGGGGCAAGTGGCTCCAGCCGGTTTGATGCGCTACCGTGGACAATCTTTCGGTGAAGCATATCGTGATACCCTGTTCGCCTGTCAGTTCAATTCACATAAGGTGGTCCATGTACGCTTGGAGCCACGGGATGGATCTTTTGTGACGGTTGAAAACGATTTTCTTTCATCTGCAAGTGTTGGTTTTCATCCCGCAGACATACTTGAAGATGCTGATGGATCCTTGTTATTGCTGGACACTGGGGGCTGGTTGAGCTGGGGGTGTCCGTTTTCAAAAAATGCCAAGCCTGAAATCAAGGGTGCCATTTATCGCATTCAACGAAAGGGAAGCCCGGTTCAGAAAGACCCACGTGGTCTGGCTCTTGATTGGGATTCACTTGAGCCTAAAGAGTTGGTTCATTTGTTAAGGGATTCCAGACAGGCAGTGAGGGATAGGGCGATGGAAACCCTCATTGAAAGGGGTGAAGTTATCCTGGATGAAATTGCGAGCGCTATCTCAAGTTCGGCGGAAACAGCCTTTAGGAAGCGATGCCTCTGGTTGCTTTCAAGGCTAGGCAGTAAACGCGGTCTAGAGGTGCTTCAAGAGGCTTTGTTAGATCCGGACCCCGGTATACGTCAGGTGGCTGCCAGATCGCTTGGACGATTAAAGGATATGTCAGCTGTTGAGCCATTGGCTCTGCTTCTCGATGATCCGAGTCCATTCGTTCAGGCTTCAGCCGCAACGGCCATCGGGCAATTAGGCGACAAAGCGGCTGTCCCGTCGTTATTTCATAACCTGGATTCCAGTGATCCCCTCCAAACACAACACGCCTTTGTGTATGCCCTTATTGAAATTGGAGATCCGGTTGGTGTAGTTTCATACTTGTCGGACGACACACATCCATATAGGCAGCGTGTTGCGCTGAGAATTCTGGCCGCCCTCGGTAGCAATCTGGATGTTGGAAGGGTCGTGCCTTTGTTGCGTTCATCAGACAGTAATATTCGCCAGGAGGCACGCCGGGTGATTTCTGGCCAGAAGGAGTTGAAAGACGAAATCCTTCAAGTCTTCCGTGAACTTGTCGTAGAACATGAAACTCTCGCAGGCAATGAGCAACTTATCGAGGAAATTGTCATGGCCTACGCGCAGGATGCGAGTTTCCAAGCGATCCTGTTAGAGATTCTGGCTTCCGAAAAGGTAAAGCCTGAAGTTCAGGGTCAAGTGCTGGCTGCCCTGGGTTTTCTTGACGACTTCCCTCAACCCCTCCACAAATGCGTTCTTCTCGGATTGGATCGTAGTGCGTCGGAAGTAAGGGCGGAGGCCCTGAGCATTGCTCAGCGATTCGATATGAGTCAGCCCGTTTTGGTTGCCGTATCCATACTTGCGAAAAACGAAGAGGAGTCGCCCGCGACACGTGCGAGCGCTATGCGGGTTCTTGCAAAACACCAAGGTTACCTTTCCGATGCATCCTTTACATTTCTGGTAAGACTTCTCGAAGATCAGCAGACACCAGTTATACTGGGAAGGCAGGCTGCCCAAGCTTTGGGCTCACTCCGACTACATCTGCTGGAGGAACCGCAATCGGATGCGTTGATTCAAACCATAGCCGGGGCTCATTCCTTCTATCTGCCCGGCTTGGTCAGGCCTTTTGCCCTTGGGCGTGAGCCGAATGCACCGCAGGAATCTGTCATTGATGACGCAGGATGGAATCATCTGGGTGAAAAACTCGCGGCAGCGCTCAAAAAAAACCCCGGACTTACTTCGCTTCAAGCCGGTCAACGTCGAGAGATCATGAAGGCCTACCCTGATGTTAACAAAGGTGCTCACACGGCGCTATCAGGAGTTTTAATGAATGGATTCCCTAGTCAGAAGGAACAGGAGTCTGCGATCAACTCGCTCCTGAATGTTCTGGACTCCGGAAATGCATCTCGCGGGCGTGTTTTGTTTCATGATCAACGAGTTTCCTGTGCTGCCTGTCATCGGATTGAAGGTCAGGGTGGTCAACTGGGTCCAAACTTGACCAAAATCGGGGGTATTCGACAACCCCGTGACTTGTTGGAAGCTATTCTTTATCCCAACTCGACAGTTGTTAACGGCTATGAACACTATGTTGTGGAAACAGTCGATGGAGAATCATATGGCGGAATAATTCAGCGTGAAACCAGGGATGCCATCTACTTGAAAAATGCGAATATGCGCAATGTGCGTGTTGCAAGGAGTCAAATTCATCACGTTACGACTTCGTCGATTTCGATTATGCCATCCGGACTAAATCAAGTATTGTCGCGGCAGGAGCTATTGGATCTGGTCGCGTTCCTGGAGACCTGCCGGTGATATTCCCTATTTTTTAGTGAAACACCTCCTACTCACAACAATCGCAGCCGTGGTGCTGGTGGGGTGTGGTGAGTCGCAGCAGTCGGCTCCGACAGCAGAAGTGAAACCAGTCGAACCTGTTGCTGAAGCTGCAAAACCTACAACCCCACCCAAAGCAGTTTCAGCGAATAAAGGTGCTGATCCTGCCCGAGGGATAAAACCAGAACCGCCGACAGCCAAAGCACCAGCCCTCTCAATTTACCTTGCTGCCATGACGGGAGACATCAAAGCCGTCAAACAGCACTTGGCGGTGGGCACGGACGTGAATACGAAGGACAATTTTACTGGGTATACTCCTTTGCATCGTGCGGCAAGTAATGGCCTCAAGGAAATCGTCGAACTACTTCTTGCCAAAGGTGCGGATGTGAATGCGAAGAATGATGGTGGATTCACTCCTTTGCATTATGCGGCTTCACGTCGTGACAAGGAAATCGCTGAACTGCTAATCGCTAAAGATGCGGATGTGAACGCGAAGATGGAGGATGGCGATACGCCGCTAGATTGGGCCATCGAAATAAACCGCACCGAAATCGCCGACTTCCTCCGCAAACACGGCGGCAAGACGAGTGAAGAATTGAAAGCTGAAGGGAAATGAAACACATACTAATCACAACAATCGCAGCCGTGGTGGTTGTGGGGTGTGGTGAGGCGCAGCCACCAGAACCGACGACAGCCAAAGTAACAGACGTCTCAATTCACGAAGCTGTCGCTGAAGGAAACATCGAAGCCGTCAAACGACACTTGAATGCTGGCACGGATTTGGATGCGAAGAATATGGTTGGACTGACTCCTTTGCATTATGCGGCTGCTAACGGTCACAAGGAAATCGCCGAACTGCTAATCGAAAAAGGTGCGGATTTGAATGCGAAGGATGAAGATGGCGGAACACCGCTAGATGTGGCCATCAGTTTCAATCGCACCGAAATAGCCGACCTCATCCGCGTAATCGGCGGCAAGACGGGTGAAGAATTGCAGCCGCCCAGTCAATTGCTCCCAATCCCGGACAATCTCGTGGTCCTGACCTTCGACGACGGCAACAAGTCCGACTTCGCCAACGTCCCCAAGGTCCTCAAGAAGCACGGATTTGGAGCAACCTTCTATGTCACCGAGGGATTGGGCTTTCTCAAGAACCCGCAGAACTATCTCTCCTGGGAGCAGATTCGGCAACTCCACGAGATGGGCTATGAGATTGGAAACCACACCCAGCATCACCGCAACGTCAGTCACTTGAAATCAGAGGAGTTAGCGGCATCGCTCGCACACATCGACAAGCGTTGTGCTGAAAACAAAATCACCAAGCCGGTGACTTTCTGCTACCCTGGGTTTCATAACAATCATGCCTCCGTGAAGGTTTTGGAGAAGCATGGTTTTCTTTTTGCCCGACGCGGCGTGGGGCCCGAATACAAAGACCCCGGCAAAGGAGCGAGAGGTCCGGCCTATGATCCCAAAGTCGACGATCCGCTCCTTGTTCCCACCACCGGCTACGCAGGACC
>Ga0310124_10002203_pt1 | contig 13473 bp, 9 predicted proteins | sample CB11b_AW_Bot5_MG_FD_203507 | JGI IMG/M metagenome (GOLD analysis project Ga0310124, IMG submission 203507) | Marine microbial communities from Western Arctic Ocean, Canada - CB11b_AW_Bot5 | ecosystem: Environmental > Aquatic > Marine > Oceanic | place: Canada: Western Arctic Ocean | collected...
CCTCGCACTGCTCCCGGTCTGTGCCTTCAGCTACTTTGCCCGATCCGAATGCTCCAAGGAACAGGCGACTCTCGGCAAGGAAGCCGTCGGGATCATGGTCACCGGGCCCAACGGCGAGAGACTCACGTTCAAACAGTCGGCCCTCCGCGCCATCCTGAAACTCCTACTCTTCAAGGCCTCCTTCATCGCCGGGTTCACTCCCAAGAAACAGGCCCTGCACGATATGGCCGCCAAGACGCTGGTGGTCTTCCGAGGCGATCTCGACCGCGAATAGGACGCCGCGACACCACGACAGCCCGAGACCGTTGACACCCCACCGGGACGATCTACAATTGCAGATCGAGCCGCGTCGACGGCCTGACACCTCAGCGTCGGGCAACGTACGCGGCCTGCTCAGGTGGCCCGGCTGGCCGCCGTCGGTTCGAACCCCACGCCGGGGATACGGACGACTCGTAGACGATGTCGCCCCGACGTCCGACAACACCACCCCCGCCCCTCTCACACCACCCACGACAGCACCATGGTCGCCAGGAACTCCAAGGACCTCTTCGACGAAAGCACGATGAGCTTCGGGGACCACCTCGAAGTCCTCAGGATCCACCTCTTCAAAGCCCTGATCGGGCTGTTCGTCGGAGTGATCATCACGCTGGTCTTCGGCGATCGGCTGGTCGCTGTGATCCGCTCGCCGATCGACGACGCGCTCAGAGCCCAGGGGATCACCAGCCAGGACGACATCTCCGGCTTCAATCTCTGGGACCAGATGCTGGCGTGGGTCACCGGAACCGAGCTCTACGACGGGAAGTCTGAGATCACCGGCGAGGGTGTCAGGGTCCTGGCCACGTTTCCCTCGCTCAAGGAAATCGACCTCTCGGGAACCGCCGCCGCCACCGCCGACCTGCAGACACTCGACCAGGCACGCCCCGACCTGTTGATCCAGGCCAACGCCGTCGCCGTCGCCGGACTCGCCGATCTCGTCGAGTTCGGAGTCCGGTGCCAGCTCGACGAACAGCATCGGGTCATCTCCGTCGCGCTCTCCGGACCCGAGGTCAACGACGAACACCTGCAGAGACTCGAGCCCGTTCGACTCAAGGACGTCTCCACACTGGACCTCCGTGATGCCTCGATCACCGACGACGGACTCGCACTCGTCATCCGACTCAAGCAACTCCAGCGACTCAACCTCACCGGCACCGATGTCAGCGACGACGGGATCCAGAACCTCACCACGCTCAAACAACTCAAGACCCTGCTCGTCTCCAGCCCCTCGGTGACCGATGACGGCCTGCAGACCATCTCCGGACTCAGCCAACTCGAAGAACTCAACCTCGTGGGAACCTCGATCACCGACGCCGGACTCCACCACCTCAAACAACTCACCTCGCTCACCTCGCTGGCCGTCTCCGGTGGAGGAATCAGCGACAAGGGCATGACGGCGATCGTGGCAGGGTGCCCCAATCTGGTGAGACTCGAATTGGCCGGCACGCGGATCACCGACGCCGGACTCGAATCTCTCAAGGGACTCAAGAAACTCGAAATCCTCAACCTCAACGTCGATGCCAGTACCGCCAGCCAGATCGGCAGCGAAGCCTTCGTCTCGGTCAGCGAACAGTCCAGCGTCATCGTCTACGTGCAGCCCACGCAGATCGCCGAGGTCCTGCACCAGTCCAACCCGGGGCGGTTCGAGAAACCTCTGGCGGTGCCCAACGAGAGACCCGTGCCGCTGCAGCTGGTGGCCGAAGAATTCGCCGTGTTCCGCACCACCGCCGATCGCATGAACCGGCCGATCACGCTCAACGTGCAGGAAGCCTTCATGACCTACCTCAAGGTCGCACTGATCGGAGGACTGGTGCTGACCAGCCCGTGGATCTTCTACCAGGTCTGGCTGTTCGTCGCCGCCGGGCTCTACCCCAACGAACAACGCTACGTCTACGTCTTCCTCCCCTTCTCGCTGGTGCTGTTCTTCGGTGGCATCACCTTCTGCTTCTTCCTCGTCTTCCCCTTCGTGCTCACGTTCCTGCTCGGATTCAACGAATGGCTCGGCGTCACGCCCCAGATCCGACTCTCCGAATGGATCTCCTTCGCCGTGCTGCTGCCGCTGCTGTTTGGAGTCAGCTTCCAGCTCCCACTCGTGATGCTCTTCCTCGACCGGCTCTCGATCTTCGACGCCGCGACCTACCGCGCCAAGCGGCGCGTCGCCGTCCTCGTCATCTCGATCATCTCCATGATGCTCACGCCCGCCGACCCGGCCAGCATGATCCTGATGATGCTCCCGCTGATCCTGCTCTACGAACTGGGCATCTGGCTCTGCCAGTACATGGCCAGCCGAAACCCCTTCCAGCCCGCGACACTCTGATCGTTCCCCTCCACAGGACTCACCAGGACGACTCCCATGACCGACTCCCCCCGCCTCCCCTCGCTCGCACTCGCCGGACTGCTCGGGCTGGCCGCCGGAGCCCTGCTCGTTGGTAAGGGAACCGGTGCCGAGGCCGAGGCCGAGGAGACCGACCGCAAGAGCCCCCAGGTGTACGAACTGCGAACCTACACCACCGCCGCCGGAAAACTCGATGACCTCCACAAACGGTTCGCCGATCACACCATGAAGATCTTCGCCCGGCACGGCATGAAGAACGTCGTCTACTGGACACCCGATGACCCCAAGCTCAAGACCAACACACTCGTCTACCTGCTCGCTCACAAGAACCGCAAGGCGGCTGCCAAGAGCTGGGCGGCGTTCCGCAAGGATCCTCAGTGGAAGAAGGCGTTTGCCGAATCAAGGAAGAATGGGCCGATCGTCACCAGGGTCGTCTCGAAATTTCTCAACCCCACCGACTACTCGCCCGTCAAGTGACCCCCGATGGCACCTCCGACCCTCGCCTTCAACGGCGACGCGGCCAACGGCCACCTGGTGCTGCTCGACCAGACCCGGTTGCCCCAGGACGTCATAGAACACGCCTGCCGGCAACTCGAGGATGTGGTCGAGGCCATAAAGAGCCTCAGGGTTCGTGGCGCTCCGGCGATCGGTGTCGCCGCCGCCTACGGGGTCGTGATCGGGTTGCAGGCGGCTCGAGACGCCTCGCGGAAGGAATTCGATGAGCGGCTGGACCAGGTCGCCTCGATCCTGGCCGACAGCCGACCCACCGCAGTCAACCTGGGATGGGCACTCACGCGACTGACCCAAACCGCCGGAGCACACCCCGAACTGACTCCCCCCGCCGCCCACGACCGGCTGCTGCAGGAAGCCGCCGCGATCGAGGACGAGGATCGGCAGACGTGCGAGGACATCGGGCGGCACGGAGCCGCACTGCTGGCCAACCACACCGGCGTGCTGACTCACTGCAACGCCGGAGGACTGGCAACCGCCGGATCGGGGACCGCTCTGGCCGTGCTGTTTGCCGCCGCAGATCTCGGACAATCACTCCAAGTCTACGTCGATGAAACCCGGCCGCTGCTGCAGGGGGCCCGCTTGACCACCTGGGAACTCACCCGCTACGGCATCCCCAATACCCTGATCTGTGACTCGATGGCCGCCTGGGCCATGCAGCAGGGACGAGTCGAAGCGGTGATCACCGGAGCCGACCGGGTGGCCGCCAACGGCGATGCCGCCAACAAGATCGGGACCTACGGCCTGGCTGTACTCGCCAAGGAACACGAGGTGCCCTTCTTCGTCGCCGCACCACAAAGCACCTTCGACCTCTCGATCGAAAGCGGACTGGAAATCCCGATCGAGGAACGAGATGGAGACGAGATCACTCGCGGATTCGGACGGCAAACCGCTCCCGAAGGAGTCGATACCTGGAACCCCGCCTTCGATGTCACACCCGCTCGACTGATCACCGCGCTGGTGACCGAGCACGGAGTGATTCAGCCGGTCTCCCGGGAAAGAATCGCAGCTGTGCTGGACCATGACGGAGACCGGTGATGACCCCGTGCCGCGTCCTGGTCATCGGCGATTCCCCTCACGCCCAACCGCTGCGCGAGGAACTCCAACACGATCCCAACACCCAGGTCCAACTCGAAGACTCGCCGCTGCCCGACCTGGTGGTCCTGGCCGGAGCCGACGAACAAGACCTCGCCGTGGCACTCTCGTTTATCGAAAGCGATCGGCCGCTGGTGATCGTCGCCGGAGAACACCTCGGGCCCGCCGTGCTGCACCGACTCGCTCTCGTCGCCGCCGATTCCCAATCACCGGTCGGCTGCTGGCTGCCGGCCGTCAGTGGACTCAAGAAGACCGAACTCTCAAACGAAACCCCCGCCACCCTGAGACTCGATCGAGCCGACTCTCGGCCCGCACACAGCCTGCTCTTCGATGACCTCGCCCGACTCACACGACTCGCCGGACCCTTCGACCAGGTCACCGCCACGCTCGCAAACGCAGCCACCGTCACCCTCAGCGCTGACAACGGAACCGTCGCCGCCTGGACACATCGACCCACCTCCGGACCCAACACCGCACAACTGCTGCTGGGTGATACCGCTCTGGAACTCGATGCCCCCAACACCGCAGGCCCCCAATTCGAGTGGACAGAACTTGCCGGAAACGCCAGCCATCTCGAGCTCGATGAACTCGTCGACGTGGTCGAGACCTACGCCGCGATCCAGGAATCCGACCGTCGACGACGTGCCATCGACCTGCACCACGAACCGACGTCCGAACGGACCGTGTTCAAGAGCCAGATGGCCGCCGTCGGCTGCCTGCTCTTGCTGCTGACACTGCTGGGACTCGTGGTCCTGCTCCTGCTGGGAGCACTGCTGGACCCCACCAAGACCCGCAGCGGGCGTGCCGATCGAGTCGGCTTTCTGCTCGTGGACAACGACTTCCAGCAACGCTCACAGAACCTCTCAACGAACGGAAATCAGCAACTGGAACTGATCGCCGGACGCATCGAACACGTCCAGGTACCCGTCGTCGTCGCCGCCTCCAACAACGCGACACTCGATCAGAAACGACGTGACGAGATCGAAGCGGAACTCGATCGCCGAGGAATCCGGGTCGCACCCGGACGAGTCGTCATCGATGCCCCGCCGGCCGCATGGACCCGCACACTGCTGAAAATCGCCCGCATCGCCTGGATCGCACCGCTGGTCCTGTTTCTCCTGCTCCAGGGACTCATCCTCGCCACGCGCGGCAAAACAGCTCGCTCGAAACAACCGGTGGACAACCCAAGCACACCGACACCAGCTGACCCTTGAGATCCCCCGCCCCCTGCCCCCTGTCCCCTGCCCCCTCGCCCCTGCCCCCTGGCCCCCGTACCCGCTCGATTGACAATTTGGGTCTCGACAGCCCCACACCGGCTGTCCTATAAATCCGCGGTTCGAAGCGACACGCCCCCCCCGATACTCTCCAGCGTGTCATCCCGTCCACAGACCGATCCAGGGTGTCTCCGATGAACCGTGTCGCGTGCTGCACCGGAGGTTTGATGATGCTGGTGGCGCTGGCCGGTTGCCAGTCGTCCATCTTCAAGGCGGACCTCGGATCTCGCTTCCACCTGCCCGCCTGGGCCGGAGGAACCCCCCAGGTGCCCAACCCACCCGATTCCCTCGACGGACCCGAAACCGGACAGGCCCAGGTCGAAGCCGCCACCGACCAGCCACCTCAACCGGACTCTCTCGAAGCACACCTCGCCGCCGGACGTGACGCCTTCGCACAGTCGCGAGACGCAGCAGCCGCCAGCCACCTCCAGGCCGTGCTCAAGGAACAGCCCCAGCACGTCGAAGCCCACCACCTGATGGCCATCATCACCGGCCGACAACGAGACTACACCGCCAGCGATCTCCACTTCGAAACCGCCATCGCCGCTGCACCACGTAATGCCAACCTGCTCAGCGACTATGGCTTCCTGAAACTCAAACGCTTCGACCTCCAAACCGCCGAATCCCTGCTGAGACGGGCGCTGAAGATCGAGCCCCGAAACTCATTCGCCCTCAATAACCTCGGCACAGTCCTCGCCCGACAAGGACGGTACGACGATGCCCTCGAGACGCTGAGACAAACCGGATCCGAATCCGAAGCCCAGGCCAAGATCGCTCAACTCTTCCCCAAGGGACGACCCGCGATCGACCCCACCGCAGCAAACACCGCAGCAAACACCGCAGCAAACACCGCAGCAAACACCGCAGCAAACACCGCAGCGGGCTCGATCACAGCCGACTCACCCCGGTCGCTGCCCGAGTTGTCCGGAAACGGATTGCCGGCCCGCAGAGAATTCCAGGCCCCCTCCTCAGCCACGACACTCCCCGATAGGCCATTGGTCCCCTCGGCGATCGGCAACTCGACGGTCCCGTCCCTGCCAACCGCTGCACCCCAACCGCTTACGGCCGCCAACACGGCACGCGAGTTGATCCCGGCAGCGGCTTCGGACCTGCCGTCGCGGCCGATCCCATGGAACTCATCAGCCAATCCGCTCGAAGTCGACTCCGGACCGATCACCCCGGCCGGGGCCACGCTCCCCGCGCGACGGATCACCCCCGAATTCTCACAGAGCGCGGCCCGACTCGGACTCGGCATCGGACCCGGCTCACTGGTGCCCGGCAACACCACGGCCGTCCCCCCCAATGAAATCGCCTTCCCCCCCCAACCACTCGACTCGCCCCCGGCACTGACGCCGATCCCAGGCCCAGCGGCCGCCGCAGGCAACTCCGTCGATCCGCTCACTGAGTTCGAACGGGAACTCCAGAACAACTCCACCGACGACCGCGATGCTCTCAGGCGACGGCTCAATACTCCGGCCGCCTCCAACAGCCCGATCATCACGCCGACCCGGACCACTCCCTGATCGAGCGCTGCGGCCCTGCAACCTGCCGCCGGCCCGCTGGCTCAGCCGGCCAGCAACTGCTGCTCGATCGAATCAACGACGTCCTGCACCGACCAGGACTGCGCGCTGACCATCACCGGAGAATCGGTCGCGAGCCAGTCCTCGACCTTCGATACCGCCGACATCACCGTGCTGTGATTGCGGCCTCCGAAGAACTCGCCGATCTCGCTGTAGGCCGCCTGGGTGTGCTTCCGCGACAGGAACATCGCCAGCATCCGGGGCTGAGTCAGGCTGCGGGTCCGGCGCGACGACTTCAACTCCTCGACACCCACCCCGAACAGCGAACAGACCGCCCGCTGGACATCCCCCAGGGCCACGATCCGGATGCAGTCGCGTTCCAACTCGGCCAACACCCGCCGCGCGACCGGAGCCGAGACTCGCTGGCGGCCCGAGGCGATCGACCAGTTCTGCAGACAGTGCAAGGCCCCCTTCAACTCGCGGACGCTGTGCACAAACCGTCGAGCCACCACCGCCAGGGCCTCGGGCGTGAACCGTACCGCCATCCGCTCGGCCACTCGACCCACGATCTTTCGCCGAGTCACCAGCTCGGGTGGCTCGATCCGGCAGACCAGGCCCGCCATCAACCGAGAACTCAACTCCTCGCTGAACTTCGGCAACAGCCTCGGATGCTGGTTCGCCGTCAAGACCACCTGGCTGCCGTGAGCCTCGAGCTGCTTGACCGTGTGCAGGAACTCCTCCTGAACCACCTTCTTCGCGTCCAGGAAGTCGACGTCGTCGACCAGCAATACGTCGATGCTGCGAAACCTCTGGCGGAAACCCGGAGTCGACCGCTCGCGTAACGCCGCTGTGAAGTAGTTCGTAAAAGTCTCGGCCGTCAGATACGTCACTCGCAACGACGGATACATCCTGCGGATGCGACGATAGATGCCCTCCAGCAAATGAGTCTTGCCGACTCCGACATGACCGTGAATGTACAGCGGACTGAGACCCTCGGCCGGGGCATCGCAGATGCGGGAAGCCGCCGTCCAGGCCAACTGGTTGCTGTCGCCAACAACGAAATCGCCCAGGTCCGCAAATCGACGACGTGGCTCACGGCCCGCTGCCCGACCTCCAGCCCGACCCCCAGCCTGATCCGATTCCGGATTCGACTCGACCGATGACGCCGCCCCCGAGTCGATTCCACCAACCGCCTCGGGCATCACGCTCGGATCCACGTCCAGCCGCACGCGAGCCGCTGGGCCCAGCACGTCAGTCGCCGCCTCCTGCAACGACTCGCGGAAATTCCGCTGGAAAAAATTGACCACGAACGGACTGCCGACACCGTATCGCACCTCGTCCCCGTCGACTGCGACCGTGCAGCGACCCAGGAACCAGTGCTCGTAACTCTTGGCACTGACCCGCTCGGCCAGCCGCTCGAGAATCCTGGCGGATTCACTCGCGAGACTCGGTTGTGTCGTGCTCGTTTCGGGCTGCATCGTGCACCCCCCCGGGGTCGACTGCGCGTACGGATCGCGGTCCTGGCAGCGACGCACTACCCCGGGCGAGAGTCTCTGGCACTCCGTTGCCTGGGCGCGTGGCGCGGTGGAACTTCCCGTGTTCGCAGTGTCGTTGGGACGTGGTCTGGAAGAGCTGCCGGAGACGAGGTTGAGTAAGAGAGACCTGCCGCCGACACTTGCTCTGTCGTTCAATCAATCAGTCCCGCCGATCCTACCGGCCGCTCTTTGAGTGTCAAACCTGAGGGATGGCAAAATGAGAAACAATCACCGAATTCGTCACTCCCCGACTCGCGACCTCTACATTCCGCCAAAAAAACGACCGGCCAGGCACTGCCGACGATCACGCCCGCTACCGACATGTTGACAACATGTCGATGACTCCAGTCCACTCGCGGCCGCACGCCGACAATTCAGATGCGACAGCAACCCGGCCGGCAGGGGCCTGCTTCCGGAGGCGGACAGTCCGCAGCCAACGGCAGCGCATGGCCGGACCGGACCGCCGGAACACTCAGCAACTTGTCCAGCTCGCGCGATTGGCACTCGGGACACGTCGGAACCGTCGAGCTGCGCACCAGCAACTCGAACTCAACGGCACACCCGCCACAGCGGTACTCAAAAATCGGCATTGACGCTGGCCCTGAGTATTTCGTGAGACGACCTCGCAATCGGAATCCCGCTCGAACGTCGCCACGGCCGAACCCGCGGCGACGGCGTCGGCACAGTCATGCCCGGCTGACGGTAGGACGGCTGGGTCCCGGACCGTACCAGGGGCGGCCACTGGGGCCGATACGCAGCCTCGACACCGGACGGCTCAGAACCCACCGGCACCTCGATGATCAGCATCTCGTCGTCGGAAACCGGAGACCGGAACGAGTCGAGCACAAGCACCGTGAACAGCACACCCACCGCCACGCCCAGCACCCAGCTGGGAAAACTCGACTGCTGAGGCCTCAGGCCACGACCCTCGATCGCGATCTCGACGTCTGACCACAGGCCGGGAGACTCGACCACCGCGGAATCGTGTTTCAGGTGCTGGAGATGTCCGTGAGCTTCCTGCAACTCGAGCCACGCGCGGCAGCAGTCCGGACACGCCTTGAGGTGAACCTGCAATTCGGGACTCAGCCCCGTCTCGAGGTCCTGGCCGACCTCCAGTGCCAACTCGTCTCGTGCCTGGCCACAATGTATCTTCACCGCCGCTCTCCTCCACCCGAAGATCCCGATCCGGCACGAGAAGAGCCGGGTTCAGACGGCAGAGCGTCCTGTTCGAGCCGCTTGTGCCACAACTTCTGGAATCGCTGACGCGCCTCGGCCAGTCGCCAGCGAATCGTCGCCTCCTTGCGGTCCAGGATCCCCGAAATCTCGGCCGTCGAGAAGTTCTCGAGGTCTCGCAACACCAGCACCGTGCGGTACTTCTCGGGAACCGACTCGAGCACCTCGCGGACCTCCTGCTTCAGATCGAGATCCTTGCGAGGATCCTCGACCGCCGGGTCCGGAGTCCGCTCGAAGGGACTCTCGCTGAATAACGCCGGCCGGCCACGACGCTTCACCTTCCTCAAGTGATCCAGGGTCAGGTTGACTCCGATCCGGAACAGCCACGGCCCGAATCGCCGCGACGTGTCGAATTGACCCAGGCGGGTGTAGGCCCGCAGAAATGTCTCCTGCGCCAGATCCTCCACCTGCCAGGCGTCATTGATGAATCGACCAATCACACGCACCAGCCGACGCTCGTACAGACGCACCAACTCCCCGTACGCCGCGGTCCTGCCACGCCGAGATTCCTCGACCAGACGCGACTCCGACAACAACGAGGTCTCGGGGTCGTACTGGCTGACGGTTTGAGTCTTGATCGCCTCAGTCACGTCCCACCTTGCTTGTCCGGTCCTCTGTACGTGATTTCCACAAAAGACGTTGGGTCCGGGGATCACGAATTCCTGCAAAGCCACCCCGGACACCGCACCACCCGATTCTAACCCCAGCCCCGCACCCGCCGCGACCCCCCATCCCCCTGTCGCACCGCTTCCACGAGCCGCAATGAACCCTTGAAAGCTCTTCTCCGCTCGAACACACTCTGGGCACACACCCCGCACACACCCCGCACACCGACCATAATCCCTCATCCGGTCACAACCGATCATGTCCTCAATCGCACGCCACAGTCCCGGACTCGTACTGCTGCTGGGCCTGGCAACGGCCCTCTGTGGGTGCGGATCCCAAGGCGACCCCGCCTCTCCCACCGCCCAGGAGCCAGCCGGCACCAGCGCCCCGGCCGAGGTCCCAGGCACCGCCGGGCCCCAACTGGCCGTCACCCAAAAGCAGGTCGCCACCGATCCCGACGGCAAGCCCGTTGTCCTGTACCAACTCTCCAACAGCCACGGCATGCAGGTCGATGTGATCAGTTGGGGAGCCACCGTGGTGGCACTTCGAGTGCCCGATCGCGACGGCCGCTTCGACAACGTGACGCTGGGGTTTGACGAGACCGAGAGTTACTTCGAGCCGGGACCCTACTTCGGTGCCACCTGCGGACGCTACTCGAACCGGATCGCCAAGGGGGCCTTCTCGATCGGTGACCAGGACTTCCAACTCGCCACCAACAACGACCCCAACCACCTCCACGGTGGCGACCAGGGCTTCAACCGACGAGCCTGGAGCGGCAAGACGATCAACCTGGAATCCGCCGTCGGGGTCGTGCTGCAACTGGTCAGCCTCGATGGCGAAGAGAACTACCCCGGTACGCTCACCGTCGACGTCACCTACGTCCTGACCGAAAACAGCGAGCTGAAAATCGACTACAAGGCGACCACCGACAAGACCACCGTGCTCAACCTGACCAACCACTGCTATTGGAATCTCGCCGGAGCCGGCCAGGGCAACATTCTCGAACACCAGCTCACTCTCGACTGCGACAACTACCTGCCGGTGGACGAGACGCTGATCCCCACCGGCGAAACTGCCACCGTCGCCAACACGCCCATGGACTTCACCAGCGCGCAGCCGATCGGTTCGAGAATCGAGAAGGTCAGCGGGGGCTACGATCACTGCTACGTGATCAACGGAGCCGACGGGACGCTGAAATCGGTGGCCGAGATCTTCGACCCCGCCAGCGGACGCGTGATGGAAGTCCTCACCACCGAACCGGGCATCCAGTTCTACACCGGCAACTTCCTCGACGGAAAACCCGCAAACGGGGACTACCAGAAGCACGGCGGCTTCTGCCTCGAATGCCAGCACTTCCCCGACTCGCCCAACCAACCCGATTTTCCCAGCACGCTGCTCAAGCCCGGACTCACCTACACCCAGACCACCGTCCACCGCTTCTCGGTTCGCGGCGAAGGGTCGCAGGCCCAGCCCGGTGAGACGCAGACCGACTAGCTTCGCCCAGGCCGCTCATGCCGCTCATGCCGCTCATGCCGCTCATGCCGCTCATGCCGCTCATGCCGCTCATGGATTCGCACCCCCCGTCCGAAACGCCCGCGAAGACCGAACCCTCAGGCCTGAAACGGCCAACGTGGAAGACGGGGGCCGCCTGCTGTGTGCTGGGACTGGTGATCTTCGGATGGGTCCTGTTCGGACCCGGTGACGACGATCCCGGCTCACCATCGAAGCCGACCCCGCCGCCCGTGCCACCGGTCGCAAAGACTCCGTTTACCAATACCGCGAGCAACGAGTGGGTGGGTGCGGCGGCCTGTGCCGAGTGCCACGTCGAGATCGCAGACCACTACAAGTCGTCCTCGCACGCGACCGCGCTGACCCAGGTCTCGCTCGATTCCGAACCGCCCGACGGCGAGTTCGATCACGCCGCCTCCGGTCACCATTACCGTGTCTATCGCAGCGATGGACAACTCAGGCATAGCGAGTCGATCTCGCTCGGCGACGGAAAAGAGCACGTCCTGGCCGACCATCCCGTCTCGATGGTTGTCGGCACCGGACACCAGGGCCGCACCTACCTGGTCAACCTCGATGGGTTCTTGTTCCAGAGCCCCATCACCTGGTACACCACCGATGACCGCTGGCGACTGTCGCCCGGTTACGACCGACCCCAAAACCCCTCGTTCGAACGCGCCATTCCCGGTGATTGCTTGATCTGTCACACCGGACGCTCCGAATCCGTCGGCGGTGCCTTCCACAAGGTGAAATTCCATGAACAGTCCATCGGCTGCGAACGGTGCCACGGAGCCGGGTCGCAACACGTGGCGAACCAGCAGAATCAAGCCGGCTCGGGTGGCGACTCGAGTGGGGGTTCCGCCGATACCTCAATCGTGCATCCGGGCTCGCTGTCGCGCGAACGACTCGAGTCGATCTGTGCACAGTGCCACCTGCCGAACGGCTCCGCAGCCAACATCCGTGGCCGAAAACTCACCGACTTCCGACCGGGACACCGACTGGCCGAATATCGTGCTCACTATATTCTCGACAAATCCGACGGCGGCATGACCGTCGTCGGTCACATCGAGCAACTCCAGAAAAGCCGCTGCTACACCCAGTCAACGAAACTGACCTGCACCACCTGTCACGACCCGCACCGACACGTTCCCAAGTCCGAAGCCGCCGCCGTCTTCCGAGCCAAGTGCCTGGAATGCCACAAGCCCGACGCCTGCGGGCTGCCCGCCGAAGGTGCGCCTCGACAGGACGTCGCAGACCGCTGTGCCACGTGTCACATGCCCGCGACGACCACCAATATCCCTCACGTCGCCTCGACTCACCACCGCATCGGCATCCACGACACCCAGGCCACAAACTTCGTGCCCAACCGACGCGCCTTCTCGCCCGGTACCCTCAAACCACTCTACGACCTCTCGCACCTCCCACCACTCGACCAGGACCGCTGCCTGGGACTGGCCTACCGTCAACTGGCGAGCAAGCAGAACGACCCGCAACTCGGCTCGACCTTCCGCTTGCGGGCCCGCCGGATCTTGCAGAGGACCTACGACGCGGGGCTGCAGGACCCCCGGCTGCTGACCGCACTGGCCGACCTCGGACAGGCCTCCGACCCCTTCACCGCCGGTCGACTGGCCAGGCGAGCCCTCGAGCACGATGCCGAATTGACCAGCCTGGATCGAGCAAACTCGCTGGGCATCCTGGCCAATTCTCTGATCGCAGCCGAGAAGTTCGACGAGGCCATTCCCGTGCTCCTGCGACTCGTTTCGCTGCACCACAACCCGATTGCCTGGTTGCAACTGAGCCAATGCCGGATGTCGACCGGAGAC
>Ga0310124_10002204_pt1 | contig 13473 bp, 11 predicted proteins | sample CB11b_AW_Bot5_MG_FD_203507 | JGI IMG/M metagenome (GOLD analysis project Ga0310124, IMG submission 203507) | Marine microbial communities from Western Arctic Ocean, Canada - CB11b_AW_Bot5 | ecosystem: Environmental > Aquatic > Marine > Oceanic | place: Canada: Western Arctic Ocean | collected...
TTTCTCAAGAGCAGCGGGCTGCGACTCTCCAACCCCAGGGCCGATACCTGGGACATGGCGTACGTCCTACTGCCCCGGAGCCAGGATTACTCCCTGGCCAAGCTGGCCGCCGCTCTGGGAATCGACCATCCACGGCCACACAGGGCGATGGAGGACGCGGCGGTCACCCGCAGCGTCTTCCTGAAGCTGTTCGAGCTGGCGACGGAGCTGGACGTCTTCACCCTGGCCGAGATGGAACGCCTGGCCTCACGGTCATCGTGGGTGCTCGCGTATCTGCTACGGCAGCTAGAGCTGCACACGTTGTCCGCGGGGCCTTCCATGCCGTCTGCCACGGGACCGTCCCGCGTCGGCGTCACGGGCATCGACGTCCCCGCGCTGAGGGCCAGGCTGCATGGCAACCGCTCGCTGCGTCCGAACCGGACGGTAAAGAGCGTGGACGCCGAGCAGGTTGCGTCCGTGCTCAGCGCGGATGGCCCGCTGTCCGAGGCAGTGACCGGCTTTGAGGAACGGCCCGAGCAGGTCGCCATGGCCCGCGCCGTGGCCGAGGCCATCGGGCAGGGAAAGCGGCTGATGGTCGAGGCTGGCACCGGAGTCGGGAAGTCGCTGGCCTACCTAGTGCCGGCTGCCATCTACGCCATAGAGAACAACGTGCGGGTTGTGGTGTCGACCAACACCATCAATCTGCAAGAGCAGCTCCTGAACAAGGACATCCCCGACGTGATCGAGGCGCTGGACGGCGTGGATGGGGTATCCGCCGCCGACCTACGAGCGACGTTGCTGAAGGGTCGGGCCAACTACCTGTGCTTTCAGAGATGGGGCCACCTGCGCTCCGGCGAAAACCTGTCCGAGGACGACGCGCGGATGCTGGCCAAGGCGCTGGTGTGGCTGCGTACGACCGCCACCGGCGACCGGGCCGAGCTGAACCTGGGTCCTCGCAACGCGGCCGCGTCGTGGGAACGGCTGTCCGCCCAGGGCGCGCCTGACTGCACCGGCATGAGCGGCGTCTGCTTCCTGCGGTCGGCCAGAGAGCGGGCAGCGTCGGCGCACCTGATCGTCGTCAACCACGCGCTGCTGATATCCGACCTGGTGGCGGGCCGGGCCCTGATACCCGACTACGACGTGCTGATCGTGGACGAGGCACACCACCTGGAAGAGGTGGCGACCAAGCAGCTAGGCTTCGAGTTGAGCCAGGCCGGCATCGACGACGCCCTACAGTCGCTGGGCGGCGATCGCGGCCTCGTCGGCTCAGCCGTGGCGGCGCTTCGGGGCTCCTCCGCCGCTCAGACCCGCCGCGAGACCATAGAGGAGGTGGCTGCAAGGGTAGCGGGCCGGCTGCCCGGCATCCGCGACAGCGTCGCGGCGCTGTTCGGCGGGCTGGCCGGAGTGCTGAACGGTCGGGACGGCGGCCGCTCGCGTAACGGACAAGAGGTGCGCGTGACGTCGTCGACTAGGGCCCAGCCGGGCTGGTCCGAGCTGGAGATCCGCTGGGAGGACACCAACGCGCTTATGGGAGAGCTCGCGCGCGACCTGTTGGCCCTTGACGCGGCCCTGGAGGGCCTGGAGGAGGCCGAGGTCGAGTCCTACGAGGGACTGGTCTCCGAGACGCGGAACGCTATCCAGGGACAGGTCGATCTGCAGGTGCGCCTCGCCGAGTTCATTCCCAAGCCCCAGCCTGACGGGGTCTACTGGGTCAGTACCGCCCGACGTACCGGGGAACTCAGCCTGCACTCGGCACCGATACACGTCGGCGAGCAGCTCGAGAAGCTGCTGTTCAGCCAGAAGCGTTCGGTGGTCCTGACAGGGGCCACGCTGAGCGCCAACGGGACATTCGACCACATGCGCGAGCGGACCGGCTTCGCGGACGCCGACGAGCTGCTGCTGGGGTCGCCGTTCGACTACCCAAATGCGGCCATGCTCTACGTGCCCGCCGACATGCCGGAGCCGAGCAACTGGGCGTACCAGGGAGCCGTCGAGCAGGCGGTCACCGATGCGGCCGTCGCCGCGGAAGGCCGCACCATGGCGCTGTTCACCTCTCATGCCGCGCTGCAGGAGACCGCCCGCGCCGTTCGTGGCGGCCTTCAGTCCCACGGTATTGAGGTGCTGGCCCAGGGCGTCGACGGACCTCCCCATCGGTTGCTGGATGCCTTTCTGGGAAACCCCAGGTCGGTCCTGCTGGGCACGTCGAGCTTCTGGGAGGGGGTAGACCTGGCAGGCGACGCCCTCAGCGTGCTGCTGCTGGCGCGGCTGCCCTTCGCCGTGCCCACCGAGCCGGTGTTCGAGGCGCGGTCCGAGCTCTTCGAGGACCCCTTCGAAGAGTACGCAGTGCCTCATGCGATAATCCGGACCCGGCAGGGTTTCGGCCGCCTGATCCGTACAAGTACCGACAGGGGCGTCGTCGTGATCCTCGACCGCCGCATCGTGTCGCGAAGGTACGGGGAGGCGTTCCTCCGTTCCCTGCCACCGGTGACGCTCCGAAAAGACAAGTTATACGAACTCCCCGGGCAGGTCCGCTCGTGGCTGGCACGGGGGAGTGGGGACTAGGGACCAGGGCTGGGGACTGAGGAGAGGTCCCTTCGCCCGCAAAGGCTGAGCTTGTTCATTCCGATCGACCAACCCTTCGACCTGGAGAGCACGCTGCACAGCGGTCAGGCGTTCCGGTGGCGCTGGGACGGCGGCTGGCACCACGGCGTCGTGTTCAGCAACGTGGTCAGACTGCGTCAGGCCGAAGGCGGCCTGGAGCTCTCCTGCGAGCCTGACGACGAGGCCGCCCTCTGGCCTCTGCTGGAGGACTACCTGGGCCTGGACGTAGACCTCGCACGTGTCTACTCGGCCCTGGGCGTCGACAGCCGCCTGCGCGACGCCATCGCCCGCTACCACGGCATGCGCGTCCTGCGGCAGGATCCCTGGGAGTGCTTGGTGTCGTTCATATGCTCGTCGGCGTCCAACATCCCGCGGATTACCCGGAACATCGAGTCGATCTGCCAGGCCTACGGCCGCCCCGTGGGGACGGGAACAGCCATGCGCCACGCGTTCCCGACACCGGATAGGCTGTCCCGCGCCGGCGAGGCGCCGCTTCGCGCCCTGGGCCTGGGCTACCGGGGCGCCTACATCGCGGAGACGGCGGGCGCGGTCGCCGGGGGCGCCATCGACCTGATGTCGCTTAGGGAGGAGCCCTACGAGCAGGCGCTGGAGACATTGACGGACCTGGCCGGCGTCGGCGACAAAGTAGCCAACTGCGTGCTGCTGTTCTCGCTGGACAAGCTCGAGGCCTTTCCCGTAGACGTGTGGGTCGACCGCGTGCTTCGGGAGTGGTACCTGGACGGCGAGGCCGAGCCCGTAGCCCGGCCGAAGATGCGGCCGTGGGCGCAGGCCCACTTCGGAGCGTACGCCGGATACGCCAACCACTATCTGTTCCACGACAGGCGGCTGCGGGGTAAGGGGCTGGGAACGGGATGATGGACGCAGAGCTGAAGAGACGGCGGGACATCGCTCAGCAAGTCGATGCCCTGCTCGGGCCGCTTCCCGAGGTCACGGCCGTATACGTCTTTGGCTCGGTGGCATCGGGGCACGTTGACGAACGATCGGATGCCGATATCACCTTCGTGTGTAGCCCCGAGATATTGCCGACCTCGAAACGAAAGGAGGTCCTGTCCCGGACCGGACCCGATGGACCTTCGACGAGGCGCCTGGCGGAAACCCGATCTGGGACTCCTGGGGCAGGGGGTGGATGGACGGGGTTCTTGTCGATTCACACTACCAGACGGTGTCCGCCGTCTCTGAGGTGCTCGATGCGGTGATCAACGACGGCGCCATCACGACCGCGAGGGTGCCGTTTCGCCCGTACACCATGGCCGTGCCGGTCCACGTCGCCAAGAAGTTCCTGGGCAACGCACTGAAGTCCCGCCGCGCCGCGCAGCCCCCCTACCGCAGGAGATCGAGCATGGCCAGCGGGCTCGTGGCCAGCAGTCCGGCGTCGACTGGTAGCGCCACGCCGGTGATCCAGCGCGCCTCGTCGCTGGCCAGGAACACAGTGGCCCATGCCACGTCCCACGCAGTACCCTCGGTGCCCAACGGTGCCGCGCGGCGCCTGAGGTCACGCTGTTCCTCGGTCATGCTTCCCGCCACCATCGGCGTATACAGGTAGCCGGGAACGATGGCGTTGACCCTGACGTTGTCGCGCCCGTGCTCCACCGCCATGGTGGTCGTCAGCGCGAGTATGCCGCCCTTGGACGCCGAGTAGGGGGCACTCTCGAAGGCGCTGCCGGACCTAAGACCCAGGAAGGACGACATGTTGATGATCGATCCGCCCTCGCCCTCGATCATCCTGGGGACGGCGTGCTTGGACGTAAGGACCATGCTCTTCAGGTTCACGTCCATGACCCTCTGCCAGTCGTCTTCATCGACGGTCACGACGTTACCCTTGACGACGATCCCTACGTTGTTGACCAGGATATCCAGGCGGCCGTAGCGATCGATGGCGGCCTCGACCATCCGCAGGCAGTCGGCGGAACTGGTCACGTCGCCCTCGAACACGGACGCCACACCGTCTTCCTCCTCTATGGATGCGAGGGTCTCCCGTGCCCGCGCGGTCTCGTTGTCCACCAGCAGCACGCGACCGCCCTCTTTTGCGAGCAGGATAGATATGGCCTTGCCGGTACCGACGCCGGGGCCGCTGGAGCCGGCGCCGGTCACTATCGCCACCTTGCCTTCAAGTCTCGGCCTTTTCTCAGCCATCCAGCACCCCTGGTCCGCTACGGGACGATCAGCACCAGCTTCCCGAAAAAGGTCTGGGCCTCCATATCCTCGTGGGCCTTTGCCGCCTCTTGTAGCGGGTAGGTCTTGTGTATAACTCCTCGGATGACGCCCCGCTCAGCCATCTGCACGATATGGCTCAGATCGCCGCTGCGGCCCATGAACACTCCCAGGATGGTCTGCTGCTTGAGGAAGAGCGTCCCCATCTGCAGCTCGGCGCGGTAGCCGGACGTGACGCCGCAGATCCCGTAGCGGCCGCCCGGCGCCAGCGCCGCGGTGGCCGTGGGCCATGCGTCGGCGCCCACGTGGTCCAGCACCACGTCGGCGCCTCGGCCTCCGGTCAGGTTCCTTACTCGTGTCGTGACGTCTTCAGTCGTGTAGTTGACCACCGCGTCGGCGCCCAACTCGGTGGCCATGCGCGCCTTCTCGTCGGTACTGGTGGTGGCGATGACCGTCGCGCCGACCACGTTCTTGGCCACCTGGATGGCCGCGGTGCCGACTCCGCTGGACGCCGAGAGCACCAGCGCCGTCTCCCACGGCTTCAGGTCGGCCTTGCGGAGCAGCAGCGACCACGAGGGCATGAACACCGTCGGCAGCGAGGCGCCCTGCTCGTAGCTCACGGAGTCGGGCAGCGGCACCGCGTTGACCGCGGGCACGCTGACGTACTCAGCGTAGCTGCCCGCCGTGGTGGAGCCGATACGCCCTGACGAGGAGCACAGCTCGTCGCTGCCCCCGGCGCACTGGGCGCACCGGCCGCAGGTCAGACGGGGGTTGATGACGACGCGGTCGCCGGGCGCGAGGCCGGTGACCGCGCTGCCGGTCTCGACCACGTCGCCCGCCGTGTCTCCGCCCAGGATGTGCGGCCCGGACAGCGCCACGCGGGTGCCCTTGACGCCGGCGCGGGTGAACAGGTCGAGCCGGTTGACGGACGTGGCCCTGACCCGGACCTTGACGTCGTTGGGGCCGACATCCGGCTCGGGCAGGTCGCCGCAGGTAAGGGCGTCGACCCCGCCGTGCTTCTCGATGTAGACCGCCTTCATGTCGGCCCCGCCGATCGGCGCTCAGCTTCCAACAAGGGGTATCACCTCTTCAACGAATTCGTTCATCCGGTCCACGGTCTCGTCCAGGGTGGGCCTCTGGAATCCCAGCACCAGGTGGCGGACACCCAGTTCCTCGAATGCGCGGATGTCCCCGGCGACCTGCTCGGGGGTGCCGGTAAAGCAGGGGCGGCCCCCCGCCGGCCGCATGGACGCGCGGGGATCATCGTACCACCCTGCGCTGTACCCGATGTCGATCTAGGCCGGATCGCGGCCGGCCTCCTCCGCGTAGTGGCGTAGCCGCGCCAGGGCGTAGGAAACCCGCTCCGGGGTGTCGACCGGATATGTGGAATTGGTGCCGATGGGATACCAGCCGTCGCCCAGCCGGGCCGCGCGTCGAAGCGCCCGCGGGCTCTCCCCGCCGATCCAGATCGGTGAGTGCGGTTTCTGCACCGGCCTTGGGCCTAACTTGATGTCGGAGAAGCTGGCGTATCTCCCGTCGAAGGTCGGGTTATCGGACGTCCAGAGTTCTCTGAAAACGCGGATGTACTCGTCGGCCACGTCGCCGCGCTCGTCGAAGGGCGGAGCGCCTATGGCCTCGAACTCCTCCTGCATCCAGCCGACCCCGCAGCCTACGATCAGGCGACCCCCTGAGAGCACGTTTATGGAGGCCAGCATCTTCGCCGTCAGCACCGGGCCACGATGCGGCAGCACCATCACCGAGGTGAGCAGCCGGGCCTTCTGCGTCCGCGCGGCGATGAAGCTCAGCAAAGTGAACTGGTCTAGGCAGTCGCCCGAGCCGCCGTACTCTCCGCTCTCGCCCTGGGTATGATGACGTGGTCGCTGACGGCGATGAGGCCGAAGCCCATCTGCTCGCCGCGGTCAACGAGGGTCGCGATAGCGTCCGGCGTCGCCGGCAGGCCGCCGGTTGGGATGTTGAAGCCGTATTCCATACGATTCACCTGCGTATTGCATTCGCCGGGCAGGGGCGGGTTTGATGGTCATTGACAAGGTACTTTTGCGGAGTCCCGGGCTGTCACCCTGAGCTATGCGAGGGTCTGGGGTGGCGGGGATGGCCCCCGCATTCGCCCCGTAATTCGCTGCCGTGGACTTTGCTGAAGACCCCACCCAAAATCCTGCATCCCGATGCGGCATCGGGACTCAGGAAGACATCGCGTCGGAGGGTAGGCTATAGCGTCACGGGAACGCGGTCAACCTGGCCGGAAAGCCTGCATGGTGGGGCCGCCTGGCCACACCCACCCTCACTTGGTGGCCGCGTTGGGCTCCTTCAGGAAGCCGGCGATGGTGTCGTAGTAGGCGCGGCCTCCGACGACGTAGGTGTCGTTGTGGTCGGCTCCGTCGATTGTGTAGAAGCGTTTGGGGACGGTGGCCGCGTCGTAGATCTCACGCCCCATGGCGATAGGCACCGTGCCGTCTCGGTCGCCGTGGAGTACCATCAGCGGCGAGCGGACATCCTTGATCTTGCTCATTGAGTCGTACCGGGTCTTGACCAGCTTCCCGACGCCCGGGAGGAACGGGTAGTGGTGCCGCGCCATCGCCTGTATGGATGTAAACGGCGACTCGAGAAGGACTGCGTAGAAGTCGTGCCTGGCAGCCATCTCGACGGCAACGGCGCCGCCCAGGGACCGCCCGAAGAGCACGATCCTGTCCTGGTCCACGTCGTCTCGCGACCGCAGGTAGGCCAGTGCGGCCTCGGCGTCGAGGTAGGTGCCGTCCTCGGAGGCACTGCCGTCGCTCAGGCCGAAGCCGCGGTAGTCGAAAGTGAGCACGTTCACGCCCAGGTAGCGGTGCATCTCTTCCAGGTTCCGCATAAGGCCTGAGATGTTGCCGGCGTTTCCGTGGGATAACAATAGCGTCGTGTCGCTACGGCCGGGAACGAACCACCCGTGCAGCTCCACGCCGTCGGCGGCCGTGAAACGGGCCTCGTCGAAGGCCAGGCCCCACTCGCCGGGGTCGGTGACGATGCCCCTGTCTGGGAAAAAGACGAAGTAGCGATCGATCAAGTTCGTGTACCGGGCGGCGCTCACAAGGACACCAGCACAAAAGCCGTGACGCCGGCGATGCGTAAGCCCTTCGGGATGACTTTCCGGGCGAGCAGTAGCGCCTCATTCATGGGGACGTCGGGCGTTGTCAGCTCTCGTTGCTAGCGGATTGCAGACCGCGGCGTTGCGCCCTGGACCTATTGTAGGATACAGCGGCGTTGTTCTTCGTTAGTGGGGGACAAAACGCAGGACATGAGTAGACCGCATGGCAGTCGTGGTACGGTCGATCGTGAGGATCGACCTGCACCGCGGGCCTTGCTAAGGCAGCATCGCGCGGTAGACTTCCTGGCCCTGGCGGAACAGGTCCACGACCTCGCGGCGCTGGGCGTCTTTGTAAAACTTCCCCTTCTTGTTCACCAGCTCCAGCGACGCGTCTATCTCCGCGATGAACCGGCGCGCTGCGTCCTGCTTGTGTGGCCCGTCGCCGCCCGCCCGCACGTAGACCGGGCTGGTGTGCGCGAAGATGGGCTGTAGGTAGCTGTCCCGGGCCTCGCTGGACACACGGGCGGCTACCCAGCCGTCGGATTCCGCGACCACGTCGGCCTCCAGGCGGCCCTCGGTTGAGCCCTGTGGGTACGACTCCGCCGCCACGACGGCGCCGTTGGACACGACCTCGACGCGGCTTATAGGGTAGTGTGACTTCCAGTTGACCAGGGTGGAGAGCCGCCGTTCCGACGAGGCCTCGACCTCGGCGCCCGGCGCCTGATTGTCCACAGAGAGCGTCAGCGCGGGCCCGTTGGTGATGAAGGTTCGGCCGGCCGTCAGGGCCTCGACCCACGACTCGTAGTCGAAGGGCCCGTCGCTGTGGGCGTAGACGCGGTTGCCGGAGCACAGGAACCAGTCGGAGCCCGTCGACGCGGGCAGCCTGATCCCGGCGTTCAGCATCTGGTAGTAGATGTCGTACTCGGCGTCGGCCCAGTAGGGGTCGAACAGGTTGAACGCGTCGACCTTCCCCAGCGCAGCCGCGACCGGTGCCTCCATGCCTCGGCCGTTGTGGCACCAGATCACGATCCCGCCCTGGCGCCGGGTGTCGTCGCAGGCATACGAGAGCGGCGGGTAGTCGGGGTCGAAGGCGTCCACCAGCATCCCGCGGCTGACCGGCTCCACCACGTTGCGGATGCTGAGCAACATGATGTGGCCATACCCCATGTTGTCGCCCTGCTCCTCGAGCCACCTCGCGCCGTGGCGGTTCTCCTCGCCGCACTGGACGTAGTGGTGGGCAGACGAGAACTCAGTGAGCATGCCCGGCGGGTACTTGTTGCTGGCGTAGTCGAGGTCCCACCGCCTGAGGACGCTGATGGCCGTCATGCGCAGATCCTCGACCCGGGGATCGAGCCACAGGCGCTCGTCCGGCCGCTCCTCCTTCTCGTCATAGTGGATGTGGGTGTTGCCGGGGTGCCAGCCCTGGTCGCCGAGCTCCGACCACCGCTCCAGCTCGACATCGATCGCAACCGTCTCGCGGGCGGGCATTTCCACGTCGACGACCGCGGGAACGTACTCGGTGCCGCGCTCGACGACGACGCGGGTGAGCCCTCGGGAGACCTTCACTTCGAAGGTGCCCTCGGAGTAGAAGAAGGGGTCGCCGGTGCCGACCTTGAGGATGGAGTCCCGCGGGTGGACAAAATTCCCGTCCGAGCTTGTGACCCCGACCTTGGCCGGGATCCGCTCGCCGGTGGCCTTGTCGGTGATGGAGCCGGCCAGTGTGGCGCCTCCCGGCGAGAAGGCTAGCCGTCCGAAGGTCCTGACCATCGCAGCGCCTCCCTGGTGGAGTCCAGTGTGGCTTGGTCCGTATGCCGCGCCCGCCGCGCCTGAGGAGGAGAAGCCGGCGCGTCAGCCAACGTAGTGGGGAAGGCGGGACTCGAACCCGCACGCCTTTCGGCACGTGGTCCTAAACCACGCTCGTCTGCCAATTCCGACACTTCCCCGTGTCGAGGGCGCGGCCATTATAGCCCGGCTTTGCGGCGAGTGTCATTGAAGCAGTGTCGCCTGGGAAGATGACCGCGGCGGTCAATACTGGCCCAGGGTGCCGCGCTTCCTGGCCACGCCCTCGGCATACTTGAAGGCGACCCAGCCTACGACTAGAAACAGCACGGAGTGCACCAGCAGGAAGGCGAGACTGCCGTCGGACCAGATGGCGTTCAGCGAATGGCCCTCCAGCATGACGTCGCGCAGGACGATGATCCCTTGTGTGGTGGGCAGGGCCCTTCGCGGCGAGCTCGACGCTGTCCGGCAGCCGGTCCACTGGCAGCAGCGAGCCGTTGAGGAACAGCAGCAGGTTCGTCACCATGTTGGTCAGGGCGGGCACCCGCTTGAACACGAGGGTCTCCGGCTACTCAGACGAACGCCGACGCGGTGACACGTGGCTGCACCCCGGGCCAAGCAACCTTGAAGAGACGCGGTAGGGCCTCTGTGTAGGGAGGCTAGAAGCCGGCGCGCTTGTCGCAGACCCGAACGAAGGGCTCGTTGACCAGGAACCTGCGTAGGTTCTCCTTGAAGAGCTGCTGGCGCCCCTCGTACATCTCCGGGCTGGACGCCGACGAGTGCGGCGAGATTATGGTGTTCAGGTCCCACAGCGGGCTGTCCACGGGCAGCGGCTCGACGTCGGCCACATCGAGGCCGGCGCCGGCTATGCGCCCGGACCTAAGACCCTCAATCATGGCGTCCTCGTCGACGATGCCCCCGCGTGAGATCACGATCACGTGCGCGCCTTCTTTCAGATGCGCGAAACGCCCCGCGTCGATCATCTTGTCGGTCTCGGCGGTGTACGGGACCGCCACCACGAACCAGTCGGAGATGCTCATCAGCTCGTCCAGGCGCTCGAGACCCCAGACCTCTTTGACCACGGGCGTAGGCGGTTTCGGGTGCAGGTCGACACCGTAGACGTCCATGTTGAACGCGTGGGCGCGGACGGCCACCGCCATACCGATCTGACCCAGGGCCAGGATGCCCATCGTCCGGCCGGTCAGCTCCGCGAAGCGGGCCGTGTAGTTGCTCCCTCCCCAGCGGCGCGCCCGCTGATCGTCCCATGCCTCGCCGAATCGGTGCGCCAGGGCGACGACCATCCCCATAACGTGGTCGGCCATGACGTTGACGTGAGGACCGGGCGAGTTAGTCAGCACGACGTCGCTTTCGACCAGCTCTGGGATCTCCACAAGCCGATCGATTCCGACCCCAGGGCAGTGGATCCACTGCAGCCGGTCGGCCGCCAGGAAGACGTCCCTGGTTATCCAGCCGAAGTAGGCGTTGGCGTCCTTGATCTCTTTCATCTGGTCCTCGACGGTGTCGACGACCTTGATGTCGACCTCGGGGAAGCTGGTTTTCAGGTCCGCGTAGAACGCGCTGTTCTCGGGCCAGATGCCTTCGGCCGGCATTGTCATCAGCAGCTTCATTTTGGAGAGGCTCCTTCTGTCAGAGATTGGCAGAGTATATCACCGGCTATCAAAAGCCGGCGCGCTTGTCGCACACGTAGATGAATTGCTTGTTGGCCAGGAACCTGCGCAGGTTCTCCTTGAAGTTCTCCCTGCCGCCGGCGCGGGCGTCGGGAGAATTGGCCGAAGTGTGTGGGGACAGTACGACGTTCTCCATGTCCCAGAGCGGGCTCTCGACGGGCAGCGGCTCCACGGCCGTCACGTCCAGGGCGGCCCCGGCCAGGTGGCCGGAGCGCAGATGCTTGATCAGCGCCTCCTCATCGACGATATTGCCTCTGGAGATCGCGACCACGTACGCGCCTTGCTTGAGAAGGCCCAACCTGCGTGAGTCAATGAGCCCCCGGGTCTCGGCCGTAAGGGGCGCCGTCACGACGAACCAGTCCGACATCTCGAGCAGCTCGTCCAGGCGCTCGAGTCCCCACAGGCCCGAGACGCCCGGCGGCGGGGACTCGGGGTCCTTGTCGACCGCGTAGACCTCCAATCCGAAGCCGATAGCCCTCTGGGCCACCGCCTTGCCCACGTCTCCGAGGGCCAGGATGCCCATCACGCGCCCGTCGAGGTCTACGAACGGCGAAGAGCCGGCCTTGCCGGCCTGCCAGTCATGAGCGCGCTGGGCGTCAATCAGCCTGGGTAGTCGGTGGGCGAGGCTCAGTATCATCGCGAAGACGTGGTTCGCCATCGGAAGGGCGTGGGGCCCTCTGGAGTTGGTCAGCACGACGTCGCTGTCCACCAGCTCGGGCAGGTCAACGATCTGGTTGATCCCGGTGCCGGGGCGCTGTATCCAGCGCAGCTTTTCCGCGGCGATGAAGGCCTCCCGCGTTGGCCAGCCGTACATCGCGTCGGCGTCCGCGAGTTGCTCGAGCTGCTCGGCCTGGTTGGTGGCCACTGTGAACGTGATCCCAACGTGCTCGGCTCTCAGCTCGTCGGCAAGGGGCTCGTGGTCGCCGGTGAGGACGATCTTCATCATGGATCTTCTTAGGTGCTCTGGTTGGTCAGGCGTCCGCTGCCGTGGCCTGGGCGTCGGCCAGGCACAGCTCGATCTCGCGGCGGACGGCCGTGTCGTCCTCGGTCTCCAACGCCGATCGCAGGGCGGACCTGGCTTCGTCACCGCCAATACGGCCCAGGGCCCAGGCGGCGTGCTCCCTCACCAGTGCGTCGCGCGCACCCAGCGACTTGACCAGCGCCGGGACCGCCACCGGGTCCCCGATGTTGCCCAGGGCGACGCAGACGTTGCGCTGAAGGCCGGCGCGCTTGGCGCGTTTTATCGGGCTGCCGCGGAACCGCTCCCTGAAGTCCTCGTCGCTCATCTCCAGCAGTGGCAGCAGCTCGGGCGCGGCGAAGTCGTGGCGCTGGCGGAAGGCCGGCTCGTTCCCGCCGCCGGCTTTCCGGTTCACGGGGCACACGTCCTGGCAGATGTCGCAGCCAAAGACCCAGTCCCCCACCAGCGGCCGCAGTTCTCTTGGAATCGAACCCCGGAGCTCGATGGTGAGGAAGGAGATGCAGCGCCGGTTGTCTATCACGAAGGGGGCCACGATGGCGCCGGTCGGGCAGTCGTCGATGCAGCGCACGCATTCGCCGCAGTTCTTGGCCAGCGGCGGGTCCGGCTCCAACTCCAGGTCGGTGACGACGTTGCCCAGCAGGATCCACGAGCCGAGCGTGGGATTGAGGATGTTGGTGTTCTTGCCGAACCAGCCGATTCCGGCCCGCTCGGCGGCGGCCCGGTCGTTCATCGGGCCGTCGTCGACGAAGATGCGGGTAGCTACGGGGCGTCCCGCACGCTGGGACAGGCCGTCGCAGAACTGTCTGAGGCGTGCCTTCATCACGTCGTGGTAGTCGTCGCCCCAGGCGTACCGGGCCACCCGGCCGTGCGGTCCCGAGCCCTTCGTGCGTGGCTCGCCGGTCAGATAGCTCATCGCAAGCGAAACGATAGATCGCGCGCCGGGGAGGAGCACCCCGGGCCGGTTGGCTCGCCGCACGCGCTCCTCCGTGTACCAGGGCAGACCGTCCATCAGCCCCTCTCGCACGCGCTGGACCGCCGCCTGCTCGTCGCGGGAGAAGGGCTCGGCTGAGGCGATGCCCACGCTGTCGAAGCCAAGCCCGCGGGCGTAACGCTTGATGCTGTCTTCCAGGGTGACCATCAGACTGGGCCCAATTATGGCACAGGCTCGGACCGCCTTCCACGCCGCGGCTGGA
>Ga0310124_10002208_pt1 | contig 13458 bp, 13 predicted proteins | sample CB11b_AW_Bot5_MG_FD_203507 | JGI IMG/M metagenome (GOLD analysis project Ga0310124, IMG submission 203507) | Marine microbial communities from Western Arctic Ocean, Canada - CB11b_AW_Bot5 | ecosystem: Environmental > Aquatic > Marine > Oceanic | place: Canada: Western Arctic Ocean | collected...
TTTTCTTTGCGACCTTCTTCTTCGCTACCTTTTTCTTCGCTACCTTTTTCTTCGCCATCTTTCCTCCTTGGAAAATGTGGCTGCTCAGCTTGGTTAACTGCACCGATTCACTACAATGGGTGGGCTGAGCCAGACACCCTCATACCAGATGTAGATTATGGATGAGAAAACGAATGTGTCAAGCACGAAAGCTTAGAAAAGTCAAAATTATTTTCATTACCACATGAGAAAGCATCGGTTTTACTGCAGATTTCTTTACTTAAATCGGCAATGTTAAACAGTGTTCTGAGTGAATCTAAGTATGTGGAGTTTGCGCCTATTTAAGTGTTTTGAAAGCGCTGGCGTCTTTGATGTCGTTCGAGAGCGAGTTCAATAAGTCTGTCCAAAAGGGCAGGATATGAAAGACCGGAAGCTTCCCAGAGTTTTGCGTACTGACTGATCGTGGTAAATCCAGGGAGCGTGTTGACTTCGTTGATATAGGTCTGACCGTCTGAGTTGTCATAGAGGAAATCAACGCGTGCTAGACCACTACAGTCGAGTGCCCGGTAAGCAGTAACCGCCATTGATTGGATCCTTTGCGTTTGTATTTTGGTCAGTTTTGCCGGGATGATGAGTTCGGAGCGGTCGTCGAGGTACTTGGCTTCGTAGTCGTAGAATTCTCCTGCAGGTATGACTTCCCCCGGGATTGAGACTTCAGGTGTTTCGTTTCCCAGAACAGAGCACTCAATTTCTCGAGGGTTTTCGACGGCAACTTCGACGAGCAATTTATCGTCGAAATTCGAAGCTGTCGCGAGAGCAGAACGCAATGTGTTCTTATCGGTTGCTTTTGAGACTCCGACACTTGAACCTTGATTAGCTGGTTTTACGAAGACTGGATAGCCGAGTTTTAGCTCTAACGGATTGATTACTCCATCCTGGTTTTGTTCGAAATCTTTCGCGGAGATAACCATATGGCGCACGAGCGGTAGCCCGTGCGCTGCAAAATGCACCTTCGCCATGGTCTTATCCATGGCGAGGGCCGATGACAGAACACTCGCGCCAACGTAGGGAATATTGGCCAGTTCTAAAAGTCCTTGCAGTGTGCCGTCTTCACCGTAGCGGCCGTGCACGATCGGAAAAACCACATCCAGAGAAAATCCACGGACAACGGCACGGTCAACGCTCTTGCCTTGAACAGAAGAATCGCGAGCTATTGTGAGAATTGTTTCTGGTGTTGGACACGGCAGCAAAATGGCTTCGTTGCTGATAACTTTTTTGAGTGGGTTGTTATTTCGAGATTGCTCGATGAGGGTGCCGGCTGATTTTGTTGTCGGAAATTGGTTTGGAATAGACCAACTTCCTGCTTTGTCGATAAAAAGAGGGACCGGTTCGTAGTGCTCTATATTGAGTTGGTCAAATATTGAAGCAGCCGAAGCCAGCGAAACTTCGTGCTCACTTGACCGGCCGCCATAGATTACGCCGATGCGGAGGCGCTTCACGGATGGGCTGTAGTATACGTGACCTAGTGACTAATTCGTTTGGTTTCGTTATTACGGCACGTGATGGCCTGTCACGTCGAGGGCAACTACGCACACCACACGGTTCGGTGGAGACACCTGCTTTCATGTCGGTTGGGACTGCGGGAGCGGTCAAAGCGGTGACACCGCGTGACCTTGAAGCCGTTGGTGCTGAGATTGTTCTTGCGAATAGCTACCACCTCCTGCTTCGCCCTGGTCACGAGTTAATCGCGAAGCTAGGTGGGTTACATCGCTTTATGGGATGGTCGCACCCTATTCTGACTGACAGTGGTGGGTATCAGGTTTTCAGTCTCGCACCTCGACGCACTATCACGGAGCAGGGAGTCCGTTTCCGATCGCATCTTGATGGCAGTCTGCATGAACTTTCACCAGAACTTGCAACTGACATTCAGGCACGGCTCGGTAGTGATATTGCAATGGCGTTTGATGAGTGCACGACCTACCCGGCGACTGTTGATGAAACTCGGAAATCAATGGAGCGAACGTTAAGGTGGGCGGCGCGTTGTCGTGAACGACACGCATATCTTGCTGGAAGCCCCAGTGGAACGGGTTCGCTTATGACGACCCCTGGCCAAGTGCAATTTGGCATCGTACAAGGAGGGTTTTACCCGGAATTGCGAGCGGCGAGCGTCCGCGGCACGGTAGCTCTTGGCTTTGAAGCGTACGCTATCGGTGGATTAAGTGTCGGCGAACCTACCATGGCGATGTACGAGGTGACAGGGCAGACGGCAGCTCTGCTGCCCCCTGAGAAACCACGTTATTTAATGGGTGTCGGGATGCCAGACGACCTCGTGGAGTCGGTTGCTAGAGGCGTTGATTTGTTCGATTGTGTACTCCCAACGAGAAACGCACGAAACGGCCAGCTTTTTACAAAAACTGGCCCTATGTCGATCAAGAATTCAGTTTTTTCTGTTGACGAGCGGCCTATCGATGAAGAGTGCTTATGCTACACGTGTAGGCATTTCTCGAGGGCGTACTTGAGACACTTGTATATAGCAAAGGAAATCACGTCAACTACCCTTAACACGCTGCATAACCTACACTTCTATCTTGACACGATGCGTAGGATCAGAGAGGCTATTGCGTTGGGCAGGTTCGAAACGTTCCGGCAAATCTTCCATCAAACGTACTCCCGCCGGCCGGAGCCAAATCGCCCGTAAATATGAAGTTTGTGTTCGGAATTGAAATCGTTGATTGAATGATGAACTTTCAGCAGGTCGTCCTGTTCGCAATGGCCCAGTCGCCAGGTCAGCAACCGAGCTTTTTCGTTTCGCTGATACCTTTTATCGCAATGGCAGGAATTTTCTATTTCATTGTGTTGCTCCCGATGAAACGGCGGCAGAAGAAAGTGCAAGAATTCCAAAGTTCATTAAAGGTCGACGATAAGGTTGTCACTACTAGCGGGATTCATGGTGTTATTGCGAAAGTGAACGAGAAAACGGTTGCCGTTCGGATTGCCGATAAGGTTCGGGTTGAGATGTCACGTAGCGCTATTGCTGGGTATCAAGGTGAAGACCCGGTGGTTAAAGAGGGGTCTGGGTCCTAAGGCGAGTTACACATTCAAAGCATAGAACCATGCAAAAAAAATTACAGTGGAAATTACTCTCGATCGTCGCAATTACAGCGATTGCCGCTTGGGCTGTCTATCCCCCAGAAGATCGCATACGTCTGGGGCTCGACCTTGAAGGTGGTGTGCACATGGTTTTGCGTGTACAGACCGACGATGCGTTACAGGTCGAGACTGAGTTGGCCGCGGAGCAATTGTCAGAGCAGTTGTCTCTGCAAGGTTTGACGAGTGTCACGATGATCCCGGTTGATGCGACAACCATACGTGCAGAGGGCGTGGTATCCGACCAAGACGCCGAGTTTCGTCGACTAGCCGATGAACGACTATCAGCGACTTATGACCGGGAGCCTGGAGCCGGCGGGGTTTATACATTTCGGATGCGTGGTCCAGTTGCCGCGTCGTTGCGGGAGGAAGCAGTACGCCAAGCGCTTGAGACTATTGAACGTCGTGTGAATGAACTTGGTGTGTCTGAACCGATCGTTGCCCCGCATGGCATTGGTGGTACCCAGATTTTGGTTCAGTTGCCAGGCGTGACCGATGTTGCACGTGCAAAGGAATTGATTCGGTCTACATCATTACTTGAGTTCAAACTTGTTGAAGAAGGTCCGTCACCAACTCGAGAATTATTACTGCAGGCCAGAAATGGTGTTGTGCCATCTGATATGGAAGTTGTCACCGGTTCTCCGAACGCGCTTGGTGGGTCGACGGAACCTCTGTATTACCTGGTCCGTCGTGTCGCGGCGGTTTCAGGACGTGACCTTCGGAATGCCCGTCCATCTCTTGATGAATTTAACCAACCAGCTGTGAGCTTTACCTTGAATCGCGAGGGGGCGCGTAAGATGGGGGACCTTACAGGTCAGAACCTTGGTCGTCCACTTGCCATCGTCTTGGACGACCAAATTCGGTCTGCGCCGACGATTCAGGGACGGATTAGCGACAGTGGTCAGATTACTGGCGTGACGCAGCAGGAAGCGGAAGACCTGCAGATTACACTCCGGTCGGGGGCTTTGCCGGCTTCCCTTACCTATCTTGAAGAGCGCACGGTCGGGCCGACCTTGGGAGCTGACTCGATACGGGCTGGTGTAGCTGCTTCAATCGCTGGTTTGATTGTTGTTGCGCTGTTTATGCTCGTTTATTACAAGCTCGCCGGGATTAATGCGGTTGTTGCCGTCGCGCTTAACCTATTAATCCTCATGGCATGCATGTCTTATGTCGGCGCCGTACTCACCTTGCCTGGTATCGCAGGATTGATTCTGACGATTGGAATAGGGGTCGACTCGAACGTGCTTATTTTCGAGCGGATTAAAGAAGAGCTACGTTCTGCGAGAAGCGTTAAAACGGCTGTTGGCGCTGGTTTTGACAGAGTACTTCTCACCATTATCGACACGCACGTCGCTTCACTTATCGCGGCTGCGTTTCTATTTCAGTTTGGCTCTGGCCCGATTAAAGGATTTGCTACGACGCTATTTTTCGGTCTCGTTTCAAACGTGTTTACGGCGGTTTTCGTATCACGCACCCTATTTGAAACGATTCTTTCTCGTCGCCGTGTCGTGACACTGAGTATTTGACATGGCCATTTTTAAAACACCACCGAACATCGATTTTATTAGTCTGCGCTGGCCGGCACTGGCATTGTCGGTCCTTGTTATTGTTGTCGGCTTGGCTGTAACGGTTGTGCGAGGGTCGCTACCGCTCGGGATCGATTTTTCTGGTGGTTCGCTGATTATTTTGAAGTTTGAGCAACCGGTTGGCGAAGGGGCTGTTCGTGATGCCCTCGCGATCATTCCGGAGAAAGTTATTCAGCAGTACGGTGATATTGATGATAACGAAGTGCTGGTTCGCTTGCCGATCTCTGGGCCAGAGGAGGGAGTCAGCCTCGAAGCAGGTGCCAATGACGTGATGGCCGCGCTCGAAGGTGGTGGTCTCGGTGATTTTGAAGTAATTGGACAGGAATTAGTAGGTCCCGTTATAGGGCAAGAGCTTCAGCAGCGTGGTATCAATGCCTTTGTTTTTTCGATGGCGGGCATTCTTATTTATATCGGCCTTCGCTTTCGGTTCAGTTTTGCTGTCGGCGCAGTGGTTGCTGTTGCGCATGACATTGCGATTGCCTTGTCACTGCTTACGTTCTTTGGTTACGAATTGTCGTTGAATGTGGTTGCCGCTATGTTAACTATCACCGGGTACTCGGTTAATGATTCAATAGTGGTGTTTGATCGGGTTCGGGAAAACCTTCGGGGCATGCGCCGTGACGCCTTTGCTGATTTAGTTAATGTCAGTATTAATCAGACGCTTGCGCGCACGATTATTACGTCCGGAACGACTAGTGCAGCGGTATTGGCGCTCTTCGTTTTTGGTGGCGAGGTGTTGGAAGGATTCGCGTTTACGATGCTCGTAGGGGTCTTGAGCGGAACCTATTCCACTATATTTATTGCAGCGATGATTGCCATAGCAATTACGGAGCGCAAAGCGACACGGGTCCGTCAGGCGAATGTTCCAGTGGCATCAAAAAACGAGGCCATTTCTGAGCGTCCGAAGCGACGGTCCAGAAAATCACGGGCGTCATAGTTGAGGATTCGGTCAAACAAGAGTTGTGACCTCGCTTCAGGCTGCGCTGCTCGGCGTCGTTCAGGGACTTACCGAGTTTCTTCCTATTTCTAGTTCGGCGCATCTGTTATTGGTGCGCGCGGTTTTCGGTTGGGAGCCGGAACCTGAAGTGGCTCTTGCCTTTGACGTGGCCTGTCACGTTGGCACGTTGTTCTCGGTGCTGTTCTACTTTCGTCGTGAGATTTCTGGTCTGCTCCATGTGGCATTTACGCCAAGTTGTTGGTTTGATGACCAGAATGTATCGGCAGCAATGCTGCGCTCGATTGTTATTGGCACGATACCAATCGTGCTTGTGGGCCTGGTTGCAACCGATGTTATTTTCGGCTCAGTCCGCACGGTTCCTGTTACAGGAATAGCTCTTGCTGTTGGTGGGATTGCGATGTTCGTCGCCGAACGTTACGGAAGAGGCGACCGGGTAGAAACTTCGCTGAGTGGTTGGGAGGCGGTTGGACTTGGATTCGCTCAAGCGTTAGCGCTAGCGCCAGGAGTCTCTCGCTCAGGTGCGGTACTGACGTTGGCTATGCTGTTTGGCCTTCGCCGCGAGAGAGCCGCGCGGTTTTCGTTCTTGCTTGGTATTCCTGCCATTATTGCATCGGCGGCTAAAACCACTCTGGATTCCTTGAATGCCGGGATATCATCAGATACGGGTATGTTGTTTGCGGTCGGGATCGTATCCTCATCGGTGGTTGGCTATTTGACGGTCAAATATTTCATTAGATACGTGTCGAGATATTCTTTAAACATCTTCGTCGTGTATCGCCTTCTTGTTGCGACAGCTATTTTGTTTTGGGTAAGCGCTTGAATTTAGTGGGAGTTGACCTGCATGTCTTGGTTTCGCCGTAGTTTGATTGCGGGAACCGTTGTTATCGTGCCGTTGGTCATTAGTGTGGCGGCGTTTATCTGGCTATTTCAGTTGATTGACGGCGTGATGCGGCCAGTTTATGCACAGTGGTTGGGTCGTGAGATTCCCGGTCTTGGCCTTGGGACCATGCTCCTGCTGGTTGTTATTGTCGGTTCGCTTGCGACGAACGTAATTGGCAAGAAACTATTGAGCCGTGGCGAGGAATATCTACTGAGGTTGCCTGTTTTCCGGGCGGTTTACGGACCCGTTAAACAGTTAGTCGCGGCATTTTCACCTGACAACCAGATGGGTTTTAAGCGCGTTGTTCTTGTTGACGACTCCCATCGCGGTCTTGCCCTGGGATTTTTAACCAAAGAGTTCGGTATTGATAAAGATGGCGCGATCGAAACTCATGTCGCGGTGTACGTACCAACGAATCACATTTATTTTGGCGATATCCATATCTATCCGGGCTCAAAACTGCTATTTCCTGATATGACGGTTCAAGAGGGAGTGCAGGTTTTCCTCACCGGTGGTATGACGATGACTGAGAGGCTTCGAGTTGAGCGAAAGAAACTCGGGTCTAATGATTCAGGATCTTGACACCGAGAAACGTGGTTTGTTAACTTGCTGGGTTTCTGACCCATACACAACAAAATTTACATAGAGGACTGAATGGAGCAACAACTTTTCTTCGTGCTCGGCTGGGGTGCACCCATCGTATCGGCGCTGTTTGCACTCTTTCTCATTAAACAAATCAACGGACATTCGGCTGGGACGGAGCAGATGCAGCGAATTGCGGCACTCATTCGAAGTGGCGCAATGGCATTTCTAAAAACCGAATACACCGTTTTGTCCGGTTTTGTCGTGGTGATGTTTGTGGTGCTCTGGGCTTTTCTCTCAGGGTTAACTGCAATTGCGTTCCTTGTGGGTGCGTTGCTGTCAGCTAGTGCCGGGTGGATCGGGATGCGCACAGCGACCGGAGCAGCTGTCCGGACAACACATGCTGCTAAAACAAGCCTTTCGAGTGCCCTCCGCGTCGCTTTCTCGAGTGGTGCAGTGATGGGTCTGACCGTCGTGGCTCTTGGGACTCTTGGTATCGCAGTTCTTTATTACCTATTTGGCGGCTTAAGTGGGGCAGGTGCGAGTGCAGTCGATTCTCTGTTTGGGTTTTCTCTCGGGGCGTCATCGATTGCTCTTTTTGCGAGGGTAGGCGGCGGTATCTACACCAAGGCGGCTGATGTGGCTGGTGACCTGTCGGGTAAGGTCGAAGCTGGTATTCCTGAAGATGACCCTCGTAACCCAGCGACCATTGCGGACAATGTCGGTGACAACGTGGGTGACGTTGCTGGTATGGGAGCAGACTTGTTTGAGTCCTATGTCGGCAGCATTATCTCTGCGATTGCCCTTGCGTGGGCGCTTGGTGCACCCGCGGCAGCTGCACTTTGGAGTATTGACGAAGGTGCTTTTGAATTGCTACAGAAAAATCTGGTTCTATTTCCGATTCTATTGTCTGGCGTTGGTATTTTGTCATCCATTCTCGGGACGTTTGCGGTTAACACTGATGATGAAAGCAAAATAGGTAGTGCCCTCCATCGCGGACTACTGGTTGCCTCGGTGTTGGTCTTTGTTGGTGCCGGTGCCCTTATCACGGTGCTCAATATTCCGATCGAGGTTCTGTTCTGTGTCGTGACTGGCGTTGTCGCGGGTGTCGCGATAGGGCAGGTTACGGAGTACTACACTGCTAAGGACAAGCCGCCAGTGCAAAGGATCGCACAACAGTCTGAAACCGGCCCAGCTACCAACATTATTTGCGGGCTTGGTGTTGGAATGATGTCGTGTGCTATTCCCATTCTGATCATCTGCGCCGCAATTTGGATCAGTTTCAACCAGGCGGAACTTTATGGGATTGCGATTGCGGCAGTCGGTATGTTGTCAACACTTGGTATCAGTTTAGGGGTCGATGCGTATGGTCCGGTTGCAGATAATGCCGGAGGAATCGCCGAGATGAGCGGCTGTGAAGATTTTGTCCGTGAGCGGACGGATGCACTCGATGCTGTCGGTAACACGACAGCTGCGATGGGGAAGGGCTTTGCTATTGGCTCAGCAGCCCTGACCGCGTTGGCTCTTTTCAGTACTTTTCGCGCCGAAGCGGCCTCGGCGGTGGCGGTGGCGGAGGCGGCCGGGGTGGAGTTTAATCCCAGTTATCTTAACCTGCAGCTTGATAATCCGAATGTATTAATCGGGATGTTGCTAGGCGGCATGCTCCCCTTCCTGTTTGCAGCGCTGACGATGAACGCCGTTGGCCGTTCAGCGCACGCTATGATCGAAGAAGTACGTCGTCAGTTCCGTGAAATTACCGGGTTACTTGAAGGCAAAGCAGAGCCCGACTCGGCTCGGTGTGTCGAGATTGCAACTAAATCGGCTATTCGGGAAATGATTATTCCGGGATTGATTGCGGTTTTTGCTCCTGTAATTGCAGGTTACATCCTTGGAATATCAGGGCTTGGTGGTCTGTTGGCTGGTGCACTCGTTACTGGTGTCCTGATGGCATTGATGATGGCCAATGCTGGTGGGGCTTGGGATAATGCGAAGAAATACATTGAAGAAGGGCATCACGGTGGCAAAGGTTCGGAACCGCACAAAGCTGCAGTTATCGGTGATACGGTCGGTGATCCCTTTAAAGACACGTCTGGGCCGAGCCTTAATATTCTGATCAAGTTGATGACAATTGTCGCAGTTATTTTTGCGCCTTTGGTCGTTTCATGGATGGGATAGGCATGTTTGAAGGATGGAGTTACCGTTGACTTGTATCAGAGGGATTGACGTAAGTACCTCCGACGGTTAAGATGCGACCCTTCGTTACTATAGTGCCGGAGTTTAGGAAGCTGACCCAGGGCTGGCGGCATATAGTGCGGAAGGCCGTTTAAGGTTGTTGTTGCGAAGATAGGTATTTCGCATGTGACGTTGGTAGATTAAACGGGTGCATACATTTTTTACTCGTTGACACTGAGAAATTGGCTTGCTTATAATCGTCGCTCCTGTCGCGGTGCGGGCAGTTTTAGCAGGTCAGGAGGGCCCCTGTGGCTGAAACAAAATCGAGTGCGAAAGCTAAACAGGCAGCGCCGGCAATGAAAGAGCCTCAGCTGTTCGGTGAAGTATCGAATCCATCGTTTCACGTGGGCACGCGGAAGTGGTACACCATCCCGGTATCGATAGTCGCCCATGTTGTTTTTATAGGTGCGGCCGTTATTGTTCCTTTGATGGCTTTTGATGCGTTGCCAACGCCAGCGACCATGATGGCATTTGTGGCAGCGCCGCCACCGCCACCGCCACCGCCACCGCCACCACCACCACCAGCGGCAGCCGAAGCACCTCCTCCACCAGTGATTGATGTGAATCCCAATGCGGCGCCGATCGCTGCTCCAGAGGAAATTGTGGAGGAGACGGGGTTCGATTTGGCTGAGGCATCTCGAGGAGTTGAAGGTGGCGTTACGGGCGGAGTTGTTACGGGCATCGTTGGCGGGTTGCCGACTGCGCCGCCGCCGCCGCCACCACCGCCAGAGCCCGTTCGGGTTGGCGGAAATATTTCTGCTCCAACTAAGGTGCGGGATGTACCTCCGAACTATCCGCCTGTGGCACAGGCTGCTCGAGTGCAAGGCGTCGTGATTTTGGAAGCCATCATCGGTCCGTCCGGAGCAGTTACCGAGGTGAAAGTACTACGTTCGGTTCCGCTGCTTGACGACGCCGCGATCGCAGCTGTTGAACAGTGGCAGTACACGCCGACGTTGCTCAATGGTGTTCCAGTACCAATTATTATGACGGTGACGGTGAACTTCACGCTGCAATAGTTTTTTTGAGTGTAAGAATTTAGACAGAGACCGCTAGGGTTCTTGTCGTTTTAGGAGGAGCAATGGATTTTCTAGAGTTATGGGAACAGATGGGAGTGAGCGTCAAGCTTCTAATGGGACTCTTGGCATTTATGTCGATGGCGTCTGTTGGTGTGTACTTTGAACGTTTGTTTACGTTCACACAGGCGACAACACAGTCGAAGGCATTTGCCCCGGCAGTAGCGAAGCATCTGAAAGACGGGAAGTTGAAGGAAGCGATTCAGATGGCAGGGACCAAAAACTACCGCTACAGTCATCTTGGTAAAGTGGTTGCTGCTGGTATACAGGAATATCAATTCCAGCAGGATTCTGGCATTCAAATGTCAAAAGACGACGTGATCGACAGTGTGCGTCGTTCCATCCAGCGGGCGACAGCTTTGACGTCAACGGATCTGAAAAAGGGTATGGGCATCCTGGCGACGATCGGTTCCACCGCGGTGTTTGTTGGTCTGCTCGCGACGACCTTGGGCGTTATCAATGCGTTCCAGGGGATTGCGGCTACCGGGTCTGGTGGTCTTGGTGCCGTTTCTGGTGGTATTTCTGAGGCTCTCGTTGGTACCGCTATTGGTTTGTTTGTGGCGATTCCGGCTGTGTGGTTCTATAACCACCTCACAGGCCGTCTCGAGTATTACAACGTAGAGATGGACAATTCGTCGTCAGAGTTGGTGGACTACTTCATCAAGAAGTCGTAGTGCGGTTGTTACCTACCCACCAGGGTGGCTTCTTAGTCGCCCGGGTGTGTGGTTTCAGGAGAGTGCACCATGGGAATGGATGTTGGTAAAAAAACTGGTGGATTGAATTCCGAAATCAATATCACGCCACTGGCGGATGTGATGTTGGTTCTGCTGATTATCGTCATGCTGATTGCGCCACTGTTGCAAGCTGGTGTCACATTGACGTTGCCTGAGGCGGCGAATACGTCTGACAAACCAGACAATGACAGTAATCTCGTCATTGCGGTTACGGCTGACGGGCGCTACTTTGTTGACAACGTCGAAACGGCCGAGAATACGTTACTTGATACCATCAGAGCGGAGTTGGACATTAGGCTCGAGGAGATCGTCATGATCAAGGGCGATGTGAATGCGCAGTATGGGGCGGTCATGTCTTTGATGGACCAGTTACAGCGTGGTGGTATTGAGAATGTCGCACTCATTACCGAGCGTGATATTGGTGGTGGCTTAGGCGGAGGCGGCGAGTAGGTCATGGCAAAGAAACGTAGTAGCGAACAGGATGAGTTCTCAGACCAAGAGGTTCACTCAAATTCTGACATTAACATCACGCCATTTATTGACGTGTTGTTAGTGTTGATTGTTATTTTCCTTGCCGCTTTACCGCTGGGCCAGCGCGGCCTTGATATCAACTTGCCGCTGGAGACCCAGGGGTCTGCCCAGGCAGCGACTGACAGTAGTCAGATTGTTCTTGAGTTCTCAGCTGACAGGCGGATCACTGTGAATCAGCAGCCGATGAACATGGCGACATTAGAAGGTGAATTGCGTCAGATCTTTGCGACTCGACGTGAGAAGACCATGTTTATTGCTGGTGCAGGGACGATAACCTATGGCGAAATCATTGACGTGATTGATGCGGCTAGAGGTGCGGGTGTTGAAAAAGTCGGCATCGTCACCGAAGGGATGCGCCGAGCGGCTGGTGCGGCGCCGGTCGGCTAGCTAGGCAATTTCGTCCGAAAGCTAAACAAGAACCCAATTTGAGGCTGGAGTCCATACTGGATTCCAGCCTTTTTCTTTTGGCGTCTCAAGAGAGGCAACCAAGCCTCGTAGCTCTCTCGCCACCAAGACTTACTGCTAGTCCGATCTACCTGCGACCTAATACCCTCCCAGTCAGGTGCGCGGATGCAGGGCGTGTAATCGATTCGCTAGTGCGCGGATATCCTCCCGCATCGCAACCAACTCTCTCCAGCGCTGAGGAATTCCTGACTCACCGTAGTAGGCTCCTGCCACCTGGCCACATATAGCAGCAGTGGTGTCAGCGTCTTCACCAAGATTTGCCGACTTGAGAACAGCGGCCTCGAAACTCTCGGTTCCTGTAAAACACCACAAGGCTGCCTCCAAACTTTCGACTACATAACCACTACCTCGGATGTCTGTTTCACCCTTGGAACGATAGGTCCCGGTGGCGATCGCCGAGATTTCGTCGGTGTCAAACTGCAAGTCGGTCCCGGCTGACAACACTTTATCTTTCGAAACTGCAGACAACGCCCTGAGTATCATGACGCCGAGCAACCGACAGGCGTCCACACACACCGGGGCGCCGTGGGTTGTACGCGAACTCTCTGCTGAGAAACGCTCCACTGAGGCTTGCTCTGGGTAAAAGAACATGGGTACCGGAGCAAGCCGCATGATCGACCCATTCCCAGCGGTATCCGGTTCGGTAGGTCCCGCTATTGCCTCACTGGTGGCTTGATAGTAGTCCAGCGCGTAACTCGTGGTGTTCCCGATATCGAAACACTTTCCCGTACTGCTCAGGTAACCCTCTCCACGCCATTGACAGTATCGATCCATCTGGTCATTTGCATCGAAACCTTCTTGTTCGACTAAGCTGGTCGCCAGACAGAGCGCCATCGAGGTGTCGTCGGTCCATTGCCCAGGCTTAAGCCCGTGGGGACCGCCGCCGACCATGTCGCTCATCTTGGAAAAGCTGCCGCGCTCTTTAAATTCGACCGTTGCACCGACGGCGTCACCAACCGCGAGCCCGAGAAGGCATCCGCGAAAGCGGCTCAACTCATCTAATTCCTCGCCAACTGTCATGGCAATAATCCGTTCGCCCGACGCCTCGCCTACGCATGGACGACGCCCACCCATGCGACTAACTTCCGCCGCCTTGCAAACCTTTAGCGCGAATCCCCACTGTAGATGGATGGCGGCGTCAGCGTATACGGACTCCCATACCGACCGTAGGGGTTGTTCACACTATCAGGTGAAAACCGATTCCCGTACCGGCCGAACGGATTGGCAATCGAATCAGGGTCAAACCGGTTTTTGCTCAGGTTGCCGAGATACCGTCCATTCGGTGCGTACA
>Ga0310124_10002209_pt1 | contig 13458 bp, 7 predicted proteins | sample CB11b_AW_Bot5_MG_FD_203507 | JGI IMG/M metagenome (GOLD analysis project Ga0310124, IMG submission 203507) | Marine microbial communities from Western Arctic Ocean, Canada - CB11b_AW_Bot5 | ecosystem: Environmental > Aquatic > Marine > Oceanic | place: Canada: Western Arctic Ocean | collected...
CTCTTTACGGTTGAAGTCACCTTCTAAACCGTGGCCTACCGCTTCATGCAGAAGAACGCCCGGCCAACCCGAACCAAGAACGACAGGCATTGCACCAGCAGGTGCAGCAACAGCTTCAAGGTTAACTAACGCTTGGCGGATTGCTTCATCAGCAAATTGATAAGCAACCTGAGAACCATTAGCATCACTTAAGAAGAAGTCGTAACCAAAACGACCACCGCCACCAGCACTGCCACGTTCACGACGATCGCCTTTCTGAGCAAGTACGCTAATAGACAAGCGAACCAGCGGGCGAATATCACCAGCGAAAGTACCATCAGTTGCCGCAACCAGCATCTGCTCATGTACACCACTTAAGCTTACCGATACTTCAGTTACCATCGGCTCTTTAGTACGAATGTAAGCATCAAGCGCTTTAAGCAATTCTGTCTTTTGCTGCTTTTCCCAGCTTGCTAGCGGGTTTACCGCGTCATAGTAAGCTTGGTTAGAGTTGCGCTTGAAAGCTTGTACCTTGCCGTTTTGGCCTTGCTTAGCGATACCGCGAGCCGCGATTGCACTCTGTTTAAGGCCATCCAATTGGATTTGGTCAGAGTAAGCAAAACCGGTTTTTTCACCAGAGACCGCTCGTACACCAAGACCACAATCGATATTGAAAGAGCCGTCTTTAATAATGCTGTCTTCTAGCACTAATGACTCGTGCCAGCTTGACTGAAAGTAGATATCAGCATAATCAATTTGGCGGGTAGCAATGCTCGCCAATGTATCTGCGATATTTTGCTCCGTCAGCCCTGTTGGGTTCAGTAGCGCTTCTTCAATTTGATTAATGCTCATAAATGGCTCTTGTTTGTAATTAAAATTGATTGGTAAATCGAGAGTGTTGCGCGATTGGCATATTTTGCCTAATTGATTCGCAACTGGATGTGTCTATCTCAACCACCATACTTTTAGGATCTTGGTCTAGCTGTGCGACCACTCGTCCCCATGGATCAACCACCATTGAGTGTCCCCATGTTTCTCTTTGACAAGGGTGCTTTCCCCCTTGCCCCACCGCGACAATCCACGATTGTGTTTCGATCGCGCGGCATCTTAATAATGCTTCCCAATGCGCTTGACCTGTTACTGCCGTAAACGCTGCTGGTACCACTATGATTTGTGCACCTTGCTTGCGTAACTCAGAATACAAGTGAGGAAAGCGCACATCATAACAAATACTCAAACCTAAGCGACCAAAAGGCGTTTCCGTCGTCACAACTCGTTCACCCGGCGTGAAAATATCCGACTCTCGATAGCACTTGTGCGCATCGGCGACATCCACATCAAACATGTGTAGCTTATCGTAATGAGTCACTAGGCACCCAAAGTCATCAATCACTAGGGTTGTAGTGGTCACGCCTTCAGCTATGCTTATCGGCATACTACCAACAACGATCCACATTCGGTGAAGCTTAGCTAACTCAAATAATTTCTTTTGTAGCGGGCCATCATTTAGAGGCTCAGCATACTGGTGATAGTCGGCTTTACTGCCAAAAACTAACACGTTTTCAGGGCACACAACCCACTTAGCCCCCAACGCTTTGCACTTTGCTACTTCTTGAGCAAGGTAAGCAAGGTTCAATTCAGGGCTAGGGCCAGATGTCATTTGAATCAACCCAACACTATCCATGTGTCTCGCTCCTCTATTCATTATGATTCAGAAATCGGCATTTGACCGTATATTAACCGACGGACTTGTTATCAACTACTCAGCTAATTTTCTCAATTTTTCGGGTAGCTGAAATTCGCCAGAACTACGAGAAAGCTCACTTACCGTAGGTGAATCCAATGGGCCTTTTACCGAGTAATTCACTTGAGTAAAGACTTCAACCACCGGCGATATAACCGTAGTCACCGCCAATACATACAACGCCGTTTGAGGCGTTACCGCAAACGCCGTTAATACTGGAATCCCCGAGGTAATATCAGGAGTAAAGTTCACCTCAGCATCGACCAAGCGTGTGTTGAGGTTAGCGATTCCTTTGATCTTCATCTCACCCGCGACCGCATCCATGTTCAGATCGTTCGTTAGGAAGATACCATTTTGAATCTTGCCGGTTCCTGTGATGCTATTGAATGCCATGCCTTTATCAAATACGTCCGAGAAATCGAGCTGCATCTTACGGATAATCGAATCTAGGCTAAACAACCCCAGCAATCGAGCTGCGCCACTGACATCCGAGATGATACCTTTACCAAATTTGGTTTTAACGTTGCCATCAAGGGTATCCATTTTGATCCCCCAAGGCGAACCATCCCAGTTCAGTTGACCTTCTAACTCGAACGGCGCTTTTTGAATTCCGGATGTAATGCCGAAGCGCTCCATGAGTTCGCTATTGTTTTCACCTTCAATATCAACGGTTAGCGATGAGTGACTCTTGTCACCATTCAGTGCCCACCAGCCACTCACGTCGGCTTTATTGCTCCCGCTACGAACTTGAATCTTGTTCCACTCAAGCCGATCGTCTTGTCTAGTTAACTCAACATCGACGGTACCGACCTTATAGCCTTGTAGCCAAAAATCGTTCAGCGCTAACTTCAGATTAGGCATCGCATCATAGATCTCTCTATCTAGCTTAGAGATCAATGGTGCTTCTTGTTCTTTACGTTGAAGTAGTTGCTCTTGGTTTTTCTTATCGCTCCATTCAGGAACAAACAGATGCAGGCGATCCAGAGAAACGGTTAAATCGTAAGGAGGCAGATAATTAATATCTCCTTCGATCTCTTGGCTAGACACTTCCATTTGCCAAGCTTGTTTGTTCTTGCGGGCGCTAAAGTCGACATCATTCCAAGAAATACCACCTAAGATCAGCTCTTTACTCTCAAAGGTAATACGGCTTGGCGCTGGAATGGTTGGCGTGTTCATCTGGCTAAGTATTGCATCTGACGGTTGCACTGGCTCCATCACCACTGATAACCAATCATCAGCATTAAATTTATCCGTACGAATCAACGCATGATGCCCAACGACAGGGCTAATTTTATAGCCACCACGACCCAGCACTAAGTTAGTCGCCGTTAACTCAGGAACATCGCCGGTAATATCAATTTCAGCTTGGTATTTAGTGTTCGGCAGTTGTAGACGCGCGGTAATAGCTTCTTGATTACCTGATGCTTGTAGTCGAGCAGAGCCGCTCTCCAAGGATTTTTTAGCCAATGGATACGGGTAATCACTGGCTAAATATTTAAGATCTGACTGTAAGTCTAACTGGTAGCTAAAACCGATATCGTTAAGTTGAATTTCAATCTGGCTTTGCCATTGCGCATGACCTGACAAGCGACTCATCCACTGTTCACCAATATATGGTTCTAAAGGCTTAACGTCCCAATCGCCCAATACATCAATATCAACGGCATAACCTGGGCCATCATTTAAGCCCTTAAAATCGACAGAAATACCTTGCTTTAATAAATCGGCAGCGAGACCGTTGGCCGTAATCACATCATTATCAAATTCAATACGCCCAGTGGTATTTTCAAGCACCATTGGCGGCGCTTCAATCTCTACATGGTTATCTTTGAGATCAGCATAACCCCATGCTCTTGGCTCTTTTTCGGAATCAAAAGGAATATTGAGTTGGAATTCAGACGATACATCACCACTCACTTGCAGCGCGGTTAGGGCAGCACCCACAGAATCAACCAACGGTGAAGCCGTCATGTAATCACGAACCGCATTACCTGACGCCGTCGCTTTAGCTTCAATTTCAATATGGCCGCCTTCCCCTAAATAAGGAATGCGTCCTGTGATTCGGTCTGCCGTCACATCCATCAATTGAGCGGAACGAGAATCCAGATGCATCGCATCATTTTCAAACAACAGATCAAGTTGAAGATCGGTAATCAATGGCCAGGCGGTATCAAAACTGAACTTAGCGTCCTCTAAGCCAACCCAAACTTGGAAAATGCCATCGTGGTTGGTGTAGGGGTACTGAGACAAATCGCCATGCCACAACAGTTTTACGGTATCCGCTTTACCCGCTTGAATCGCAGTAGAAAGGTAGTCGGTAAGATCTTGTCCAAGTGCCAATGTAGGTAAGTAACGCCATGTTTCGCCGACATTGTAAGCATCAGCTTCGCCGTAGAAGGATAAGAATGGGCTAGCATCCTTTGGGAAGTCCAAGCGAAATGCGCCTAGCACTTGTAAATCTGGCGTGGCTGCTGTGATTTTATCGGACCAAAGCTTCCAACCGTTTTCATCTTGCTGCCAAACAATATCAACCTGACCTTGTTTGATATTCAAAGGCGCTTGAAAGACGTCACCATAAGGAAACACATCATCAATCACATGTAGACTGGCTTTCGCTTCAGATGCAGAGCCAAACACACTGCCTGATACTTGGCTAAAGCCCGGGACTAATTCCCATTGCTCGATGGCAAGATCACTAAAACTCGCTGAATAACGTAAGCTTTCGATGCCAGAATCCATTGAGACCCGAATATCAGAAACGGAGCCACCAGGCTTCAACGAATTGATCATTTTGGTTGATTGCGCAGAATCTGGCAGCAACTTGATTAACGGGGTAATAGTTTCTACATCAAGTTCAGAAACATTAAGTTCCCACGGGCCTTTATTCCACTTGAAGGCAACATCTAACTCAGGCCAAGGCCTATCATCCGTTCTGAGATTAAGTGAGTGACCATTCACTTGCCATCCATCATCAATTGGAGACAACTTAAAGACCCCTGACTCAAGCATCAGATCATGTTGGCCATCTTCGTTCCAAGTCAATTCAGAAGGTAACACCTCAACATACGCACTCACTGGTTTGCTGTTTCTCAAGGTCAGCCAGCTATTCAAACTCACTGTACCGGTTTCAACACCAGACTCAGCCTGCATGTAACGGGTTAGCCATGGTTTAACCGAGATGTTATCTGCACTCACATAGAACTCACCGGTTACATCGGTTAATGAGCCACCATCGATAAAGTTAGCACTTACTGACAACGAGTTAAGATTGGCGTCTTTAATGCTAACAACCCCTTCAGCAAGGTGATGTTTATCTGTGTTTTGCCATTTTAAAATGTCGATATCGAGCTGACGATCTTCGCCCGAAACTGAGCGATAGAGAAGTGAAGAGTCTTTAGCGGTGACATCCACCAAAGTTTTCAATAGTAAATTATCTAGCTCTTTCATCACACGCTTCGAAGAACCGGGATCTTTAGGTTCGTCTGTACCGTTTCCAGCAAACAGATCAATTGAGCGAATATCAAGATACATTTGATTCATGACCAGATCGGCCACAACTGGACGCATCTGAACGAGCGATTGAATCAAATCAAACTCGACTTCAACACGCTCAACAGAGAAGGTCACATCTTCTGCATTTGGGAGGCTGGCTTTAACGCCTTGTAGAGCAATAGAGGGGTGAGTGTTGCGCCAAAAACCGCCCACATCTTGAATAGAAAACTCAAAACCGGAATGTTGGTTTACCCAAAGCTCAATTTCAGATTGATACTTATTTAAATTGGGTAAGGCTACACGCAGTGTAGTAACAGCAATGGCTAGCGTTACTAAGAGAGTAACCACTAACCATAGACATGCACGAAGAATCAGAGTAACGCTTGAACTCACAAAATATCCATTACATCATAACAACATCAAACTGCTCTTGTATGTACAGAGGCTCAGCTTGGATTTTAACTTGTTTACCAATAAACACTTCAAGCTCCGCAAGCGCATGTGACTCATCGCCCTCTAGCGCCTCGGCAACGGCAGCTGCCGCATAGACCACAAACTTATCAGCGTCATACGCACGATTCACTCGCGTGATCTCTCGAAGGATTTCATAACAAACGGTTTCAACTGTTTTCACACTGCCACGCCCTTCACAGGCAGGACAACTCGAACACAGAATATGCTCAATACTTTCACGAGTACGTTTACGCGTCATCTCAACCAAGCCAAGCTGTGTGAAGCCATTGATATTGGTTTTCACACGATCTTTGTCTAGTGCCGCCTCTAAAGAAGTTAGTACTCGCTTACGATGTTCCTCAGACAGCATATCGATAAAGTCGATAATGATGATGCCACCTAAGTTACGCAAACGCAGCTGACGAGCAATGGCTTGCGTCGCTTCTACGTTGGTGTTGAAAATCGTCTCTTCTAGATTACGACGACCGACAAAGGCACCGGTGTTGATGTCGACGGTCGTCATCGCTTCCGTTTGGTCGATAATCAGATACCCACCAGACTTCAATTCGACTTTACGATCCAAAGAGCGTTGAACTTCGTTCTCGGTATCGTACATATCAAAGATAGGCTTGTCGCCTTCATACAACTCAAGCTTTTCAGTCAGCTCTGGCACGTACTCAGAAGTAAATTCTTTTAGGTTTTCATATTCTAAACGCGAATCGACCTGGATTCGGCTCAGCTCAGTACCCACAAAGTCACGTAAGATACGCTGGCTTAGGCAAAGTTCACCGTATAGACGAGTACGAGCTTTGTGTTTACCACGACGCTCTAACACTTTTAGCCATAATCGCTTCAAGAATGCGGCATCTTGTGCCAATTCATTCGAGTCTGCGCCTTCAGCTGCAGTACGGATAATGAAGCCACCATGTTCGTCACAGTAACGAGAGACCACTTTTTTAAGGCGGTTACGTTCAGACTCACTGTCGATTCGTTGAGATACGCCGACATGACTTGCGCCCGGCATAAAGACCAAATAACGAGACGGTAAAGTAATATCAGTCGTTAAGCGGGCACCTTTGGTACCAAGAGGATCTTTGACGACTTGAACCACAATGTCTTGTCCTTGGCGAACAAGCTCAGAGATGTCACGAACCTGAAATTGCTTCTTTTCGTTTTCAGCGACACATTCAGTGTGTGGAACAATATCAGAGGCGTGTAGAAAAGCTGCTTTCTCAAGGCCTATATCCACAAAAGCCGCCTGCATTCCCGGAAGAACACGGCTTACACGTCCTTTATAGATATTTCCTACGATACCGCGTCGAGCATCTCGTTCGACATGGATCTCTTGAAGAGCCCCCCCTTCAATCATGGCCACGCGAGTTTCACTCGGGGTCACGTTCAGCAACAATTCAGCACTCATGGTGCACCTCAGATTAGTAATTATAAGAATTCTTGCAGTAGCTGGTCCGTTTCATATAAAGGCAAGCCGACAACGGCGTAATAACTACCTTCGATTCGGGTAACAAAGCGCCCACCCAAACCTTGAATCCCATAGCTACCGGCTTTATCGCATGGCTCCCCTGTTTGCCAGTATTGTTTTATTTCTTGTTCACTGAGGGGTTTAAACCATACGTCGGTAATAATAATTTCTGTTCTTTGTTTTTCTTCTGAAACCACAGAAACCGCCGTCATCACTTGGTGACGCTCGTTTGCTAACTGAGTAAGCATGCGCTTAGAGTCGGCAAAATCGGTGGGTTTCTCGAGCACTTGCCCTTGGCTTACGACGACGGTGTCAGAACCAAGAACGACTGTTTCAGAATCAAGAGAAATAGCATCAGAGTCAAGAGCTACGATGCCAGAGCCAACAGCTACATTATCAACACTAGAAACTACATTATCAGAACTAGGAACGACATGCTGCTTTTCAGAAGGGTTATCTTTCAATAAAGACAACGCAGCTAAGGCTTTATCTAAAGATAGTCGCTTAACGTACTCTTCGGCGGTTTCTTGGGCGTGTTTACACTCTTCAACATCAGTTACAAGGACAGAAAACTCATAACCAAGTTGAGATAGCAGTTCTTTGCGGCGTGGTGAACCGGATGCCAAAACTAAATGCTTCTTTTCCATTGTCGCTCTACCTTACATGCCAATGACGACGTACGCGTCTCATTAATAGAAACATCCAAGGCCAAAGTATACAGTTTATCAATGCGCTCCATAACGATAATGGATTGAAAACGACATCTTGGATCAAATATTCACCAAAGAAGATCAACACCTCAAACAATACCGTTAACGCGGCAATAATCATCGCTTGTTGCCATAGCGCCATGTTACGAATGACTAGGAAATTCATCGCAATAATGTACATAACGATTGCCATCATCATGCCCCGAATACCTAACGTCGAGCCTATCAATAGATCCCACAATAAGCCAAGAATCAAAGCGCTACCCACGTTAACACGGTGAGGTAGAGCCAAAACCCAGTAACAGGTAACCAGTAGCAGCCAAGATGGTCTAAATAGATCCAAACTACCAGGCCAAGGAATCGTTTGCAGAATAAGGGCTACTAAAAATGAGCAGCCAATGACTACCTTGCTTCTTAAAACGCTATTGGCCATCTTCGCCCTCTAACAATGCTTGTTCTATGCTGGATTGATCCGCTTGCATCTGTTTGTTTTCATCAGGCCATACTAGCAGCAAGTATCTGAGCTTATCGAACTCAACCACAGGCTCCGCTTTGATAACGGCAAATTCACGTTTCGGGTCGTAATCAACGGCAGTAACGTAGGCGACTGGATAACCTTCTGGATATACCCCACCAAGACCCGATGTCACCAATAGATCTTCTTCTTGTATATCGGTACTGGTTGGAATGTGCTCTAGCTGGATCTCATCAATCATGCCATTGCCCGAAGCGATCACTCGAATATCATTACGAATAACCTGAACAGGAATTGCGTTGTTTGCGTCAGTCAGTAACAGGACTCGACTATTGTGAGCAGCAACAAAAGTCACTTGGCCGACAATGCCTTTTTCGTTGATCACCGGTTGTCCTTCATACACCCCATCAATCTGACCTTTGTCGATCACAACTTGATGACGATATGGTGAAGTGTCTACCGCCATAACTTCAGTGACGACTTTCTTTTCATCACGGATAAACGGAGATCCTAACAGCTTACGGAGGCGCTTGTTTTCTTCTTGGTATTGCTCAAGCAGAATCAGCTCACTCTTCAGACGCAAGACTTCTCGTTTAATATTATGGTTGGATTCGATAAGGCCTTTACGAGTACTAAAACGATCGTAGACACCATCGAACATAGTACGAGGTAAGTTGGCTGCATATTGAATAGGTGCAACCATGCTGTTCAATAGATAGCGGACATTTGAGAAAGCATCTAAACGACTATCAGCCAGCATAAGGCTGGCTGATAAAATTACAGCAAAAAACAGGCGCAATTGTAGAGAGGGACCTCTACCAAAAATTGGCTTCATTCTATATTTGGTCCTAGAGCTACATTTGATCCTATAGACAAGGTCCTAGGCTCTTTACATAAAACTAGATAAGAAAAGAGCCTAACACTAGATATTATTCTTCGCTGAACAGGTCGCCGCCGTGCATGTCGATCATCTCTAGGGCTTTACCGCCACCTAGAGCAACACACGTTAATGGCTCTTCTGCCACAACAACAGGGATACCCGTTTCTTCAGTAAGCAGACGATCAAGGTCTTTAAGCAGTGCACCACCACCTGTCAGTACCATACCGTTTTCTGAGATATCAGAAGCAAGCTCTGGCGGACACTGTTCAAGTGCAACCATCACTGCAGATACGATGCCAGATAGCGGCTCTTGAAGTGCTTCAAGAATTTCGTTTGAGTTCAGGCTAAAGCTACGAGGTACACCTTCAGCAAGGTTACGACCACGTACTTCGATCTCATCGACTTCATCGCCAGGGTAAGCTGAACCGATTTCGTGTTTGATCTTCTCTGCTGTCGCTTCACCGATCAAGCTGCCGTAGTTACGACGAACGTAGTTGATGATCGCTTCATCAAAACGGTCACCGCCGATACGTACAGAAGACGAGTAAACCACACCGTTTAGTGAGATAACCGCAACTTCAGTCGTACCACCACCGATATCAACAACCATTGAACCCGTTGGCTCAGATACACGTAGGCCAGCACCAATCGCAGCAGCCATAGGCTCATCGATTAGGTAAACCTCACGAGCACCAGCACCTAGCGCTGATTCACGGATAGCACGACGCTCAACCTGAGTTGAACCACAAGGTACACAAACCAAAACACGAGGGCTTGGTTTAAGCACACTGTTGTCATGCACTTGCTTAATAAAGTGCTGAAGCATTTTTTCGGTTACGTAAAAGTCAGCAATTACACCGTCTTTCATTGGACGGATCGCTGAAATGTTACCAGGCGTACGACCAAGCATTTGCTTAGCAGCGTGACCAACAGCAGCGACACTCTTTGCAGACCCCGTACGATCTTGGCGAATAGCGACAACGGAAGGCTCATCAAGAACAATGCCTTGGCCTTTTACATATATAAGGGTATTGGCTGTACCTAAATCAATCGATAGGTCGTTTGAAAACATGCCACGAAGTTTTTTAAACATATTCTTCGCTCATCCTGCAAGAATTAGAAGACAAAAATTGCACTAAATGTACCAATGCCTTGCTGTCACGGCAAGGCATTGAAGTATAAACATGGACTGAAACCCGCAATTTCTTACAGATTCCTAACTTAAGGGGCAAAAATTATATTTTTACTGACCTGTTAAACCACTTTCACCTCGGTAGATCACACGATCGTTACCGCGGTAGATGCCGAATGTGACAACGGTGGAGGGATCTTCATCACCTAGTTGGCGCCAGTTGTAACGTAGCCATGGTTGATCTTGATCGCTACCTGAACAAACAACAGGGTTTTCACCAGTTTTAGCCGTTGGTGCAGAGTCATCCATTCTTAACCACAGACGGACTTGCTCACGTGGCGAATCTGTACCTGTTAGCGTATTTTGATTTGCTGTGACGTTTTCCTCTCCATCATCAACACTTCCACTGCCATTGAGTGAAGCTAGTGTAGTTTTGACTGCATTACTGGTCCAAATGACTTGCTTACAGAAATTTGAACCATTAAAGGTGCTGCGATCATCATCGTCATTCACAACAAAGTCACTGCCATCCCAAAACTCAGCACGAAGTGGAATAGTTAGAGTGGTACCAGAATTACCACCAATATCATCAAGCGTAATTCGACCATAACGAGCCGGAGGTTGGACTGGGAATGCCGCAGAATTTGTTAAAGTATCAGAATCAGTAAATGACACAGGATCTGTTCCTGTCACGGTTAAACCAAAGTTAGTGACTATTGAGCTACCGTCGTTGGTATTAAAAGGACCATCTCTGCGGCTAACACCATCGGAATCTGTGAATCGTTGAAGAACAGCGGCACTGTCATCCAATAACCAATACTTGCGGTCGGCCCCCCATGTTCCAGAGATGGTATCTAATACAAACTCATTATCTATACTGGTGTCATCCAAAATACCAAAACTAGCTTGCAGGTCTGAGCTGAAAAATCGGTAGTTATTGAGCTCATTATCCGTATCACTCTCACCTGATGCCATTGGATATACTTGGTGAACTGCGGAGTCATAAGGTTGACTTAGGTATGCTATATCATTTTGATTGGCGACATTCCATTCAGGAGTACCTTGAACAAAGTATTTAGGATAAAAGCGGCCAATAGATTTACTACCAGATAACCCACCTAAGATTGAGCTGTAGAAGCTTCCTGTTTCAGTAGCAGTAAAATTAAAACTACCCGCTTCTGAGTATTTTAAGTTTTTAAATTTATAACCGTAATCAGCAGACACTATGTCGGAACTAGCTTGAGTAAGTTGGTTGTTTGGCTCCAAACTCCCAAGCACGGCCTCAGTATTAGTCGGTGTATCTAATGTGTGTGTAGCACTAACACCCGCAGTGGAAATCAAATAGTTTTGCGTCACTAAGCTATTGTTGCACAGCTGACTAGAGTCATTCGTGAACTTAATTGGTTTGGCAAACACATCAAACTCTTCCCCCGCAGCAACAAACGCACTCTTACCGCTACTGTTACCGTCAGAGCTGCTATTCGTGCAGATTGCAAATTGCCAAGGTCTGACATAGACATCAACGATACCTTCTAACGAGTCCCAACTTTCACCATCATTATCTTCACAATCATAGCCCGTTGGACATTCAAAAGTAGGATCTGAAAGTTTGAAACTAACTTTACCCGCTTCACTGTAAATAACTGAACCTGTAGTTTGAGCTGAGCTGTCAAATTCAAAAATTACCGAGGTATCGCTCCAGTCGCTCTTACTTTTTACCAATAAGTTTCCATCAACGGCTCCCTGGGCAGATGTGGGGGTTACTAATAAAAAGTCCGAGACATTGAGGTTTTTATCACCTTGATAGCCTGAAACCAATGTTGCTTCATCGTCTTTGCAAGCCAATACTTTCATATCAAACGTCGCAGTCTGATCGGCTATAGCATACACATCACTTGCTTCAAACTTGTACAGCGATACTAAAAAGTCACCTGAGTCATTTTGATTTGAGTCAGACGCTAACTCAGCCTCAATTTTATAAGTGCCAATTGAGTCAGCATCTAACTCAAGAGTTAATATTCCCGATGAACTTGTCGAATAAGAAGCGCCCCCGTTATAGCTCCCTTCAGTAACACTGCTAACAGTCATACCGGCAGGTGTCGTAATGTAAACTTCAACTTGCTCCGTCGCAGGGTTTCCTTGCGTATCAGTCACTGTTACCGTCACTTGTGGGGTTTCACACAATAAAGAGAAGTCTTTATTGGGAGTCAAACTCAGTTGATAATCTGATGGCTGCACAGGACAAAACTGACCATCATCAATAATTTTCCCATCAGGTCGTAATTCTATATGTTTCGCTGTTACTCGCCCATTTATAAGACCGTTACCACCAGTTACAAGGACTTTATCGCGACTAAAAATAAGCGCATTCAAATTCCTTTCTACTTGGACTGACGCACTATGACCTTTATAATTTTCAGCCCATATAGATAGTTTAAAATCGTTATTAATGACCAGCCCAGTCCCGGACAATTCAAAACTATTCACATAGATCTTAGTATCTTGAGATAAGATTATTTTACCACTAGCACCTACAATCAAGTGTTCTATATAGTAAGTATCCCCAGTCAAGTTAATCGTACCTGAACCTCCAGCGGATACGGTATTATACTTACCACTACTCAATTCAATATTTTGCCAACCTGCATCCACATTTTGACCTATTGGTAAATCTAGATCGACGATATTAGGTTCCGCTACATATAGCGATGAGTTCTCGACACACTCCTTGCCATCGCATTGTGCTTTTGGATCTACCGTTGGGTTTGTAGGGTCAACCCAAATACCTACTTGCCCACTAGATTGATAAGTACCTTCAATCTGAATAGAGGCCGTGTTAGAGGTCCATATTAAGCTACTATTATTACTCCAAGACTGCACCGCATATGGAGCAATATCGCATATATCTAATGGTACATCTTCTAGCTCAAAAGCAAAGTAACCAACTTCTTCCGGTATATGCGTGCGGTCTCTAAAGTCTTCATCAACAGCAAAACTAACCTGATCGTTATTGATATTACATCGACGTAACCAACCACCATGTCCACCGGCCCTCTCTTGTTTATTGGCGATGATCCCATCAATATTCGTTAGAGAGATCGTGGCGAATTTGT
>Ga0310124_10002210_pt1 | contig 13457 bp, 10 predicted proteins | sample CB11b_AW_Bot5_MG_FD_203507 | JGI IMG/M metagenome (GOLD analysis project Ga0310124, IMG submission 203507) | Marine microbial communities from Western Arctic Ocean, Canada - CB11b_AW_Bot5 | ecosystem: Environmental > Aquatic > Marine > Oceanic | place: Canada: Western Arctic Ocean | collected...
ACCATGCGTTTCATGTGGACCGGGATTGTCCTGCTGACGTTCGGCCTTTGGGCACAGGCACAGGCACAGGAGGGCACGTACGATTGGACCACGGCACGAGATCTGAGCGATGGCATTGCCTATGCCCACGCGGCGCTTGTTCTTGATCATGCGGTGGGATTGCAATGCCCGCACTGCAAGGGTTTTTCTCCCGAGAAGCGGCGCAAGTTGCGCCTGCATGTCATGAGAATCGATACCCGGAATCCCACATTGCATCTGGCCGCCACCGGCCGCGCGGAGGGCTGGGGCCGTCCGATGCCGGATCACCAGGGTGAGAAGTACGACGAATATATCATTCGGACAAAGCGCGAAACCACGGCGCAGTTTATCCGGCGGTCGCGGGCCGCGTCACGATACATGCTCGTGGCCGTGAATGCCCAGCCGTGGAGCCCTTTCAAGTCCCGCGTGCATACGCCCTACGCGGACCGTCTCGGATTGACAGTATCCGGCGGCGTGCTGGTTTCGCCCGCCGATGGCCATCCATCGCTTGTCATCGACAAACAGGGCCGCCCGGACATGATGATCACTGACAGCGAAACCGACCTCTCCGGCATCGAACTGGCCGTAAGCGGATTCTCCTTCTGCCTGGTCAAGGGAGAGCCGACGCCGCCCGACAAGACGCTTCATCCCAGGACCGGTTATGGCCTCTGCAAGGAAAAGCGCTTTCTATTTCTCCTGGTGATCGACGGACGCCAGGATGCGAGCCATGGCGCCACGGTGCGCGAAGTCGGCGAGTGGCTGCTCCATTACGGTGCGCACAACGGGATCAACATGGACGGCGGAGGTTCCACGACCATGGCCCGGTGGAATCCCCGGAAAAGGCACGTCGAAATCCTGAACCGGCCGAGCGGTGGACAGCGCAAAGTCGGCAGCAATCTCGGAGTATTCCGAAATGACAGATTGGAACACGCCGAATGACGTTGAGAACGGGCAAATGACGGTCGCCCGAGAGGTCTCCAGGGTCAAGACGTGCCCCGCTCCAGGTCGCCCCTGGAGTTGGGACGGGTCTCATCCTGAAATCATGCCGCCCACAACACCCTCACCCAGAACCCTTCCCGGATTCCATTCCAGAGCAAACTCCCCGCTCGGGGAGTTAACACTGGAATGGATTTCTCAGCGGCTCCGTCAGAGGCAGGAGCCGCTTCTCTCTGCTTCAGAGATCCGTCCATCCCAACGGTCATCTGACTGACCTTGCCCTTTCCTGAATGCGTCCATGCCGAATTCACTAACATTCGACATGGACTCGTTTCAGGGGGCAAGGTCACGTAGATCACCGGCACTCGGTAATCTGCTTCAAGCCGTTCGAGTTCGACGTAATCGAACAGGTTGCGTGCGGCTCGATCGACTTTCAGGAACAAGATGCCATCGAGCTTCTCGGCGTTCTTCTTGGAATAGGCGAGCAGGTCCTTGAACGCCTTGCGTTCCTCATGTTTGCTGGCGGTCTCAGCGACCTTGTAGAACTTGACGATCGTGCCGCCTCGCTGGTGCGCATAGCGCAGCAGCGCATCTTCCTGCACTTCAAGTGAAAATCCTTCGCGCTGCTGCTCGCGGCTGGGCACTCGCGCTAGGGCTGCGTATCGTTCTGCTATGCATCAAACTCCATCGCGTCGAACAATCTTGCCACGTTAAGGAGTATTTCCACCGCGTCCTCCGCGGTCAACGCTTCCGGGAAGTGGGATTGCCACGTGTTGAGTGTGTCCGCGATAAGATCAGGAGTGATCCAATCAGGAGCGTCGTCAGGAACGCTGACGCGAGCGGTGTCATCAGCGTGTATCGGGTTGTTGGCATCCCTTCTGAGCACTGTTGACCGTCCGGGTTCTGGGTGTCAATCAGTGCAGAGCGTAGGTATCGAAGGTTGCGCCGCTGTTGCGCGGCGCAACAGATGGAATACGAAGATGACAATAGATGAGTTACCAGTTTGCCCTGAGCAACCGGATATAGCTGAGGAGGCTAAACCATTGTCCACCTCACTCCTTTCGCCACGTGTAACTGAGAAGTTGCAGGAGACGTACTTTCGGCTCCGAGGCGGGCAAATCGCAAGGTTGGTCTGGGTCATCGGGCATGTTCGGCGTTACTACCGCGCGGCGTCCTCCAGCGGCGTGGTGATCAGCCCTTCAAGTGTGGCGGCAGACTTGTGGTAGCGTTCGCGGGCGTCGATAAGGTGACGCTCGACGTCCACGAGCGTGCGTTCGGCGTCGAGCACGTTCAGATAATCGGTCGTGCCCTTTTCGAAGCCGTCCCTCGCCGCATCGAAAGCCGCCCGGGCCGCGGGCAGCGTCTGCTCGCGCAGCGTGTCGAGAGCGAAGGCGGCCGAAGCAACGTCGGCGTGGGCCGCAGCGAGCTCCTCGTGCAGGGCGGCGTTCGCCTCGCGTTGCATGGCCATTGCCCGCGACAGGGCATACCGGGCCTCAAGCGTTCGGCCCTGGTTGCGATCGAACAGCGGCCAGGGCACCGACAGCTCCAGGACAGCAGCGACCTCATTGGCATCGGGGAAATGCCGCACGCCGGCACCGGCGGTGACATCGGGAACCGCCTTGGAGCGGGAGAGAGTCACGGCGCGGCGGCGCTGCTCGATCTCGTCCGACCATCGCGCCAGGCGTGGATGGTTTCGCGCCAGCGGAAGCAGATGCTCCAAGTCGGGCACCACGGACAGCTCCACGAGATCCCCGACGGCGCGCTGGAAGTTGGGCCGGTCACCACCCCATGTGGACGCCAGTGCCTGACGGGCGGCGGCGAGCCGGTGCCTTGCATTTTCCAGGGCGATGCGTTCGATCGACATTCGGACGATGGCCTTGTCGCGTTCGGAGGTCGGCACGACGCCGGCCTCGGCGTTCTGGTCGACAATCTCGTGGACATGCGTCACCAGTTTCAAGGTTCGTTCGGCCAGCTCGACGCGCTGCCGTGCGGTCACGGTCTCCACGTGCCGGCGCGCCGCCAGCGTGACCACTTCGATCCGCCGGGCCTCGAAATCCCAGGCCCGCAGGCGTTGATCGGCCTGCGCCAGTCGAACACGCTTGCGGCGTTTGCCCGACAGTTCGATGACCTGGCTGAGGCGGACGGTTTGGCGCATGAAAAGGTCGTTGCCGTGGGGGCCGCCCAGGTTCTCGGCGCGATAGCCCATGCGCGGATTGGGCGAGAGACCGGCCTGGATGGCCCTCGCTTCGGCGGCCCGGACCTCCCAGCCATAGGCGGACAGCGCGGGGTTGTGCAATAGGGCCAGAGCGACCGATTCACGCAGCGTCAGCGTGTCCCGGGGCGCTTCGGGGCGCGGCAGCGGATCGTCGCGCTGCGTGGTTTCGGTGCGTACCGGCGGCCGCCATGTCGGCGTCTCGCGTTCCAGGGCGCGCGGCTCAACCCAGGATTCGGCCAGAGGGGACACCGCGCACGATGCGGGCAGCAGCAGCACGAGGCACGATCCGCAGAGCCGCAACGTGCGCCGCAGAAGGGGCGCACTCCTGGAGTAGTAGGCGATGCCGGTCACGGTGTGGACTCGACGAACAGACCGCTCGCGTTGATGACCAATGTGCCGGGATCCGGTCGCGGACCGACGCTGCCCTTCACCACGAGGACGGCCAATGGCTCGAGCTTCGACGCTCCGAGCAGGTCGATCGCCAACGGCCGTCCCTGATCGTCGACGATCTGCACCGTGGCCAGGTTTGGCCTAAGCTGCTCGGGTGAGGCGCAGCAGTAGTCCCAAGGGGTCTTGCACGAGTCACCGGGGAGAACGCACTGGTTGTTCAAGCCGACGTCCACGACGGTCATGACCGAGCGGTTCTCGACGATCGGTTTTTTGCGCCCGCCGACGACAACGCGCATCACGACCTGTTCGCCCTCCTTCGCCGTCCGTTTCAGTTCGGCCACGGGTGTAGCGCCGGGCGGGGCCGCGGCCAGGATCAGGCCGTCGGGCAGGGAGGCGCTGGTGGAGATCGTTCCACCGGAGTTACCCGTGGGCGCCGATGAATCCTGATCGCAGCCCGTGAGCGCGATGCAGACGGTGCCGGTCAGCAGCGTGACGGTGAACAGCTTTAAGTGAACGATTCGCATCTTGTCTTTCCTTGTCATTGAAGGTTTCAGGACGGCATCGCTTCGTGACGTCACGACAGCACTACCCCGACTTGAGCGATTCAGTGATCGGCAAGTGCAGACACCGCATCGCCGGTGGCAACGAACCGACGAGGCCGAGCACGAGGCCGGCAACCAGGCCGACGGCTATGGTCGGTGCGTCGAGGTTCAAGCCGAACGCACCCATCGAGAATCGGACCGCCACGCCGTCGAGCAGCCAAAGGCTGAGTGACGCGCCAATGAGTGCCCCAGTGAGTGCGACGAGCACCGATTCCTGTACGAAGCTGGCCACTACGGCCCAGCGCCCAAACCCCAGTGACTGGAGCATGCCCACCTCGCGCACGCGAGCGGCGAAAGCCGCGTACATCGTATTCAGCCCGCCAAAGATGCCGCCCAGCGCGATCAGCAGGGCCGTGGTCCAGACCATTTTGCGAACAGGCGCATAGAACTCTGTCAGCTTGCGGTAATATTCGGTCTGCCGCATCGCGATCAACTCCAGATCCAACCGCGACGCAGTAAACGCTTCGGCATCCGCGAACTCACCGTCACCCATGCTCAGCACGACGCAGGAGAGCGTATCGCGGCGTGTGAGAATCTGCAGGTTCGCCAGCCCGCACCAGATCTCGGCGTTCATCACGGTGTGGGGCGCCTCGAACCGGCCGACAATCTCGCGCGCCTGCCCGTCGACCCAGATGCTGCGGCCGACGCCGAGGCTTTCGTCCGCAAGACCCAGCCGCGTCGAAGCCAGGGCACCGACGATCACCTCGTTTTCGCCGGGGTTGAAGGTGCGGCCTTCAACGAGCCGCACCTGCGGGTAGACCAGAAATGCTGCCAGCGTCACGCCGCGAAAGACTACCTGCGTACGGGGCTGCTCGTCGGCACGGGTGCCGACGCCCAGGGCCATGTGGACTTCCGGCGACACGAACGGCACGCCCATCCGCGTCCGGAGCCCGCGGATGCTCGCTGTGGCCTGGCCGGGCACCGACGCGGCGATCTCGCTGCGCTCGATGCTCTCTTCGCTGCCGGCCCCGAGCAAGATGACATTGCCGGGCGATCCGCTTTGGGTGAGGCTGAGCTCCATGCCGCGGATGAACGCCGTCGCCGCCATGATGAGCATGACCACCAGCGTGCTGCCCAGCAGGCTCATCGCCAGGCGCGCGGGCGAGCGACCCAGATTGCGTACGGCGTACTCGAACGGCAATAGGCGCATCGGATGTGGGTTCCTTACACAGCGCGGAAACATTCGGCGATCGACCTGCACGACGCCTGCCACGCGGGAATCACTGTGGCCAGAACGCCGAGCACCGCAGCAATCAGCAGGCCGGTCAGCAGCAGTGTGGTGTCCGCTTCGATCGGGATGCTCAGGCCGTCGACCGAAAGGCTGTACCGATTCCACTGCATGGCGGCCAGGGCCCCGATGGTGCCCAGCGCGCCGCCGATCAGTGCGAGCACCATGCCCTCGCTGACGATCAACCGGCCGATCAGGCCGCCGCGGTAACCCAGTGTCTGCAGGATCGCATGATCCTTGATCCGGTCCTGCACGCTCATGACGATGGCGTTGCCGACCAGTGCCAGCACCGCGGCCAGGCATCCCCAGCCTAGGTAGTGGGTGAAGTGGATCAGCTCGATCATGTCGGCGGCGACGTACGCGACGAACGCCTTCTCGGCACGCGTGGTTGTCGGATGCTCGGCGTGATTGAACAAACTGTCGATCGACGCAGCCACGGCGTCGAGCCGGGACGGATCGTCCACCTGGACGTTGAACTGAGTCACGGTCCCGAGCCTCCGGTCGACGGTCTGTTGCAGAAAGTCGAGGTGGACGTAAGCGACGTTCTGGTGTTGCGGTTGGTCCGATCGAAACACGGCGGCGACATAGCTCGTGACGCCCGCGGCGTCGAAGCGGTCGCCGATCTTGAGCCCGCGGCGCCTGGCCAGCGTCTCGCCGAGCAAAGCCGCGTCGCTGCGCTGGCCCCAGGCGCTGGCCGACCCTTCGATCACATCGAATTGCGCCGCGGCGTGATCGACGAAACGGTCACGCGGGACGCCGCGGAAGGTCACGACGTCCAGACTCGCCCGGCAGTTGTTGACGACGATCTTTACGGGTACGACGCTGCGCACGCCCACGATCGTTTCGATCTTCCTGACGTAGTATTGCGGCAGCCGGCTGGTGAAGGGGCAGAATCGGTCCTCGCGGTAGACCACGAGCGTGTTGTCGGCGGCGGACTGGGTGGTGGCGGCGTGCACGCCACGCTGCATGGCCTGCACGGCGACGAACAGAAACATCGCCGTGGCCACGCCGCCCACCGTGAGCAGACTGCGTGCCGGGTGGCGCACGACTTGCTTGAACACCAGCGGAATGTACTTCGGCGCGATCATCGTGTCACCTGCTGCTCCCGTTCGTTCACCTGCATCGTCGCGCCGGGAGATTCGATCAGACGGCCCTTTTCCAGGTGCAGCGTCGTGTCTGCGTAGTGTGCCGTTGCCGGATCGTGGGTCACCACGATCAGGGTGCTGTGCAACTCGCGGTTGAGCCGCTGGAGCAACTGCATGACCGCTCCGGCCGAAGGCTTGTCCAGGTCTCCGGTCGGCTCGTCAGCGACGATGATCTTCGGTTCCGTGACGATGGCACGCGCGATGGCCACGCGCTGTTCCTGACCACCGGAAAGCTGTCGCGGGTAGTGGTTGTGGCGATCGGCGATACCGACCAACTGCAGCGCCTCGGCCACGCGCTCGTGACGCCGCTTGCGCGTCATCGGGTGCAGCAACAGCGGCAACTCGACATTTTCGTACGCGGTCAACACCGGGACCAGGTTGTAGAGCTGGAAGATGTATCCAACCATCCGTGACCGCCAGGCGGCCAGCCTGCTGCGCGAAAGTCGGGCGATGTCCTGGCCGTCGATCAGGAGCGTGCCGGACGTTGGCTGGTCGATCCCGGCGATCAGGTTCAGCAACGTCGTCTTGCCGCTTCCGCTGGGTCCCATCAGTGCCAGGAACATCCCCGTGGATACCTCCAGCATCAGATCGTCCAGAGGTCGGATGACGTGATCGCCTTTGCGATACTGCTTCGTCAGATGGTTGCATCGGATCATTGTCATGTTTGTGCCTTCGCCTTGATGGCGGCTGTTCAATCGTCCTGGTCGTCCTCTTCGCTTACCGTCACGCGCTGGCCTTCCTGCAGGTTGGAGCCGGGTTCGTCGACCAGTACGTCGCCCGGCTGCAGACCGTCGGTCACCGCGATCCAGCCGTCACCGCGCGCGACGCCGAGCTTGACCGCCTGGCGGCGCAGGCGCGACTCGCCCGGAGTGATCACCCAGACATGCGATTGATCGGCCGCGCCCTTTACCGCGCGCTGCGGGGCGTAGACGGTCAGCGCCGAGAAGTCGGCGGGCACCGCGCCGCCACCCGGCGGCGCGGTGAAGAACTTCACACGCGCGAGCATGTCCGGTTTCAGCAGGGGCGAGGGATCTTCGATCGCCACCTTGACCTCCACCGTGTTCTTGCCGATGTCGGCCTGGTGCGCGATCCGTGTGACGCGGCCGGTGAAGTGTCGATTCGGAAGCACATCCACGACGACCTGCGCATGCTGCCCGACGCCGACCTTGGCGGCATCGCCGAGCGGGACGTCCACGCGGACCTGCAGCCGTTCGGGATCGTACACGTGAACCACGTGCGCCGAGTGATGGTCATCCATGTTGAACATCACCTTTGCGCCCGGCGCCACCAGGCGCTGCATCACGATACCGGCGACCGGGGTCACAATCTTCATCCTCGCCAGGCGCAGATTGGCGACGTCAAGCGCTGCCTGTCCTTCCTTGACGGATGCCTCAGTTTCATCGAGGGCCATGCGCGCAACGACACGCAGGCGCAGATCGTCCTCTGCGGCCTTGACCTCGGCTTCGTAGCGGCTGATCCTCGCTTCGATCACCGGTTGCTGTTTTTCGGACGCATCGACCAGTGCCCGCTGGGCGTCGACCTCGTATCGCGCCTGCTCGACCTGCAGCTTCGCTACGGCGTTGGACAGCAGCCTGCTCAACCGGTCGTACGCCACCTGCGATTCGCGCAACTTAGCCTTCTGCTGGACCACGACTGCATCGACCCGCGCCAGTTCCGCCTTGGCTTCGGCCAGCAGCGCTTCGTTGACGGCCACGGCGCGTTGAAACGCGACGGGGTGTTCCCAGTGGGTCTGCGCTGCCCGGAGTCGGGCCTCGCGCCGCTCCAGCTCGGCGCCGGCCCGCGCGGCGGCCAGTCGGGCATCTTCATCGACCATCTCGGCGACGACTTGCCCCGCGGTGACCGGCTGGCCTTCGAGGACCAGGATCTGTTCGATGATGCCGCCGGTCAGCGCCGTGACGTAGTTTGGATAGGGATCCGGCTCGACCCAGCCCGGCGCCAGGACGCTCACCGCTGCGGCGCCGGGCTTTGGCGTGGTGCCGCCGCGCCCGGCGCTTTCGGTGGCCACGACGCGCACGACGCGGACCGGCATGGCCGGACGGAGCGCGTCACGCGCCGCGTAGGCGAGCAGCCCGCCGCTCAGCAGCAGCACCAGGACCGGCAGGGCCGTGCGGGTGAGCCAGCGCCGCTTTGGTGGCATGACCTGTGATGAGGTGGCCGCCACAGCGTTCGATGCGTTTGACAGATCGCGGTATTCCACGATTCGAGATCCACTTCAATGATGCGTGAGAGATCGAAATGTCGGTGCGATCACCAACGGGTAGGGTGACGACGACCGACAACACGAGTCACGACGTGCCTCGCCGCGCAGAGGCGACGCCGGCACGGAGAGATGCGATCAGCAGATGGGTGGTCGCAGGAGCCGGTGGTGCCAGCCGCGGCGGTCCGGTGTGTGCGTGACAGTCATCAAGCGGTGGACTGCGGTGTCCGCGACCGTCCGGTCGGAAAGAAACATCATCCCCAGGACCACCGGGGAGCTGATCGTCACACAGCAGGAGCAATCACCCTCATCGCCGCAGGGGACCGGTAGGGAATCCAATTCACCGTGTGGACTCTTTCGGGGCAGCTTGTGCGATTCGCCGTCGCAGCACGCCACCTGTATCGGTTTCGCAGGACAGCAGGAAGACTCGCGGGCCTGCATTGTCTCCACGCACACCAGGTGCTCGCCGTCTTCGGACTCGTGGCCCACACTCGCCAGTGGCATCACCGCCATTGAAACCGCCATGAGGGCGGTCAACAGAAGTTGCCGGAACGAGTGCGGGGTGCTGGCCATCATATGTGTATTACCTGTACATCTAGTCCCGAATCATCGGGATTGTTGAAGCCGTCTCATTTTAACTCGACACGGCTACATTACCATTACCAGGCTCTTTGTGCCCCATTATAGCGCCCCTCCCGGAAGAATTCGAAGGCTCCCGGGAGGGGAACGTCCCGATAACCGGTTGGTCGGCCGTTTGAACGACGGTCTCGGTCCTGAATCGGCCCATTTAAGTTCGGCTCGGCCACGCCGATCGCGCAATTGCGGATGCGTTGGTCACGTTGTCCTTCGTCCCAGCCGGTCGTTACGGCTATGGCCTAAGCGGCCGAGATCAGGTAATCGAGTGTCGAATTGACAGAAGCGGATGAGGGTTAACCTGAGCTCTTGCCAAGTGAGCGATCCATTGCCGTGAGTACCTCGGCGGTCTGCTTAAAGCGTACCACCGAGAAGCTGCTTGATGCACCCTCGGTAGTTATCAAAATCTGCGAATCCGTCCGTGTCCCGAAGGAAAAGTTCAACTGGCGTCCAGTCACCCCGATTCTCGTAAGTTTTGCCGAATCGCACGTTTAGCTATACCCACCTTCGGTGGTGCGACAGACGAAGTCAGTAGGGTCGACCCTACTTTTTTCGGAGCCGCATCATGCCGAAGCTCAAGAAACATTTCCCAAAGATCTGCAGACATCACAAGGGTCAGGCGTTCGTCAAGATCGATGGCCGATACGTCTGGCTCGGACGCTACGGTGATCCACTCACGCAGGAGAGGTGCGACAGGACCATTGCCGAGTGGCTAGCCAACGGGCGCTCGATTCCGCTGCGCAACGCTACGGACGACGGCGCGACGCTCACGGTCACGAGCGTGATCGCCGAGTACTGGCGGTACGCGAAGCCCACGTACGGCGAGGACACGCGACAGAAGATCAAGGCGGCGATCCGTCCGTTGAAGAGTCTCTACGGATCGACGCCCGCCACTTCGTTCGGGCCCAGGGCGCTGATGGCCGTCCGCCAGTCGCTGATCGAGCGGGGCCTGGCGCGTACGACGATCAACGATCTGATCGGGGCCGTGAAAAGGATCTTCAAGTGGGCCGTGGCCAACGAGTTGATCGCCCCGAGTACGTCGCAGGGATTTCCTCTGTTGACATCTGCCTTCACATCGTTATCCTCCCTCTCCTGCTGCTCGTCGTAGCAGAATTACAACATAGGGGTTTGTTTGGAGAAGCTATAGATGTCCACCAAGACCTCCGATTACGCTAATGTGTTCGCCCCCGTTTTCGAACAGGCTGCTGAAACTGCAACGAATGAGAAAAACGCGATGCAAGAGCGCATCGAAGCCCTACAGACGCAGCGTGATGATTTCGACCGCCAGATCGAGTCTGTCAAGCAGCAGATGGAATCATTGGACGAAGCTATAAGAATCGGACTCACTCATGCTGCACGTGAGGCAGGTTTGAAGTTTAGCCTCAACGGGAATGGGAATGGGAATGCTGCTGGAGCGCGAAAGGGGGGCGCTGACAAAATATCCAACGAGCATACCTCACAGGTGCTTGCTGCGGTGCCAGAGGGCAGACGTGACGCGTTGACTTTCGGTGGTATTTGTAAAGCAGTCGATATTTCTGATGGGACTGTGGTAAGCGCCGCGCTGAAACGGCTGATCAGCGATAAGAAGATTAACACTCTTGGGGAGAGACGGGCGAAGCGATATTTCCGATAGCATACGACGGGATTTGCGGCTGATCAGTAGCTTTATTTTCATTACTGAACAAACTTCCGGCGCACCTCAGTTTCTACTTTGAGTCAGCATGCCTCATCTGCCCAATTTGCAAACAACCCGTCATTCGAGCCGCTACGCCTGCGAGATCGCTATCTTTCGCAAGCAACGGCACTTTCGCGCACACGTTTAGACACGCGCAGGTGATTTTGCTTGAATCGCTGAGGGAAGGAGTTGTGTTGGTGGCATAGAGATGCGGCGGCGATGCCGAACACGACTCAAATCGGAAATATGATGTGGATAGAGTGGGCGTATCCCCAATCTTTTGGGTTCAAGTGACCTTGCCCCCTGAAACGAGTCCATGTCGAATGTTAGTGAATTCGTCATGGACGCATTCAGGGGAGGGCAAGGATCATGGCCAAGAAACGGTAGGGCGCTGAGCAGATCATCCAAAAGCTGAGGGAGGCGGAGGTTGAACTGGCAAGAGGACTGAAGGTCCCTCAGGTCTGCAAGAAGCTTGAGGTGACCGAGCAGACCTACTACCGGTGGCGAAAGAGGTATGGCGGTCTGCGGATGGACCAGGCCAAACGGCTGAAGGATCTGGAGCGTGAGAACGCTCGGCTCAAGAAACTGCTGGATGAGGCGGAGTTGGACAAGGCAATTCTGCTATCGGGCAACATGGCAGCCTGGCGATTCTGGAACGATTCATCCTCACGCTCAAGTCCGAATGCTCACGACGCATTCTCATTTCACTGCGGCCTAATGTATTCCGTTGCGAACTTATCCTCTACGCTGATTGGTATAACGAATATCGCCCCAACATGGCCTTGGTGGGCAAGACGCCCAACGAGGTCTACCACGATCTCGAGCCTGCCAACGACAGCCTCGCTTTGAGCCGCGAGCACGCTGGCCGCACGGGGCGCCCTGTGCGCCGCCGCTGGCAAGTGTCCATGGCGAGCGAGGCATCCACTTGGATATAAGCGTTCACTTTCAGGCCCAGCGCCGGCACTTGCCGATCGTCACGATCAAGCAAGCCGCATAGCTCGCGCCCTCAGAGGAATACATCGCGAAGCTTTCATCCCAGCCAAGCCCGGCCAACTATTCACGTTCGATTCCCAAAGAACATTCACGTGTGGACGGGTCAACCAACTGTTCGCGTTCGCCGGAACGCCGCGTTTCCCGTCGATATCCCCGGATTTTCCCAGCGCAAAGGTCGCTGGACCAGCACAGCCAGGCGGTCGATGGATTTATGGTTCATCGATGTGCACGGGGCGATGTAGCGTTTGGTCACACCGCGTCCAACGTCCTGAGCTTGAGCGTCGGTTGAGTTTTTTGACAATACGCGTTACGATTCACCTGGTTCTCGGTGACTTCAGGTCCCGCGCCATTCCGAACCTCACAGATGCTCACATACGGCGACTTTTTACCGCCCCGTCAAGATTTGACAATACCCCAGCACACGATCGGGCAGGAGATACACGGTGTGATCACGTTCATTGTCGTGGTTTGGACGGTGTTCTTGTTCGACTTGTTTTTGCCGCTAGAGAAACTAGGGCTCGTCCCGCGAACCGCTAGAGGATTTCCCGGTTTGGTGACCATGCCTTTTTTGCACAGCAGTCTTGGCCACGTCCTCAGTAATAGCGTGTCCCTGTTCATTCTTCTTATGCTTCTCGCTGGATCGAGAGCAAGGTCGTGGCAAATAATGGCGGCTATCATCCTTTTGGGTGGAGCATTGCTCTGGCTGTTTGGCCGGTCGGCAGTTCACGTCGGGGCCAGCGGTCTGGTCTTCGGACTTATTAGTTTCTTAATTACCTCCGGCATCCTGGAGAGGCGGTTGCTACCCCTCATGGTCTCAATCATCGTGGGATTCTTGTATGGGACGACGCTCTTGTGGGGTGTGCTCCCCACCGTACCGGGCGTGTCGTGGGATGGTCATTTGTCTGGTGCCATTGCTGGAGTCGTTGTGGCTTATGGACTTACCCGAGACGGGGGAAGAGATCCGAAGCGATAACAGTCACTCGACCAACTCGCGGCTGCCTAGCCCGCTGGCAAGCCGAGCGATCTGCAACTCAACGCGATTGATTTCCTGAGTGATGGCGTTTTTGTTTATCTACGCGCCTCATCCCGTTTGTACTCCCACCTGTGTCTACGGGGCCTGATTGGGCCGGCCGCCTCACCAAGGTAGGCTTCCCGAGACGCCCCAGGCTGAGCCATACCTTGAACCGCGTTCCAGCGGGCGGTTATCCTGCTGCTGTACCCAGCGAAGGACCGCCCAGAGGGGCAGGCGGACAGGGCCTATTGACCATTGAATAGTTACGTTGACACATCACAATGGTAACTGTGCATGTTTGAAGAACGATCGCAACAGATTCTGCTGGGATCGTGTTTTGCGAATCAATGCAGCCAGAGCACGGCCGAGATGCGTGACGTTATCAGGAAGAT
>Ga0310124_10002211_pt1 | contig 13447 bp, 10 predicted proteins | sample CB11b_AW_Bot5_MG_FD_203507 | JGI IMG/M metagenome (GOLD analysis project Ga0310124, IMG submission 203507) | Marine microbial communities from Western Arctic Ocean, Canada - CB11b_AW_Bot5 | ecosystem: Environmental > Aquatic > Marine > Oceanic | place: Canada: Western Arctic Ocean | collected...
GGGACTGCGGCTTACCTCGATTCGATCGACCTGCTCGAACAACTCCAGCCCGATATCTGGCTACCGAATCGATCGGTCAACGGCCAGAACGCCAACCTCTACGACGACCAGTGGCGGAAGGTGCTCGAGCAAAATCGAAACGCGATCCAGGGTGGTTCAGGTCGCTAGTGTTGTGATCCCAGGGTTTCCACATCAAGACACCTCGACGTGTGTAACCCCTTCGGAGTTTTGTGGTGGCGGGGTGTGGAATCACAACGCCACACCCGCACCCCGCTAGCTTGCGGCTTCGACGTACCACCCCAGCAGAACCCGAAACGGCGGGTCGAACCGCTCGGGGCAATTTTCCAACTCCCGGTGCCACTCCTCCACCGTCGCCCACTGCAGGTCGGCCACCTCCGTGGGATCCGGAACCGGCTCCTCGTCGCAGACCGCGCGAAACAACGAGGTGTGCTCGCTGGACGTCTCGGGGCCGGCCGGGAACTTGACCAGGAACTCGACGTCGGCCACCAACCCGATCTCCTCCTTCAACTCGCGAACCGCCGCGACCTCGTAGGTCTCACCCGAATCAAGATGACCCGAGCACGACGAGGTCCAACACAACGGGTGAGCATCCTTCGTGGCCGATCGCTGCTGCAACAGCAGCTGCCCCTGAGAGTTGAACACGAACACGTGAGCCGCACGGTGCAGCAGGCCGCGGGCATGCACCTCGCCACGCGTCGCTTGACCGATCACCCGGTCCCCGGCATCAACCACGTCAAACAACTCGTTAGGATTGTCCTCTGGCACCGTCTCTTCACTCCAGGCTGACTCGTTCCCCAGTAGCGCAGCCGCGGCGCGACAGGGCAAGCCGAACTCGCCGATCTTGCCGATCTTGCCGATCTTGCCGATTCACAAATCCCAGCCGTATAATCAAGTCGTCAGACCAACCCGTCTGCACGCACTCTCACTCTTCACATCCTCTCCCGGGACAACCACGCATGCCCCGTCTGACGGTCCTGTTCGCCTGCGGTTTGTTCCTCCTGGCCTCCTCCAACGCCCCCGCACAGACGGGGAAATCGGCCGCGAGTCGCTCGGCAGCCAAGAAGAAGTCGGCCAAGAAGAAAGCCCCAAGAAAAGCCCGGAAGAAATCGGCTCGGAAAACGCCGAAGCTGCCGCCTCTGAAGACACCCGCCGACAAGCAGAAGTTCCTGGCCGCCATCCGAGCCTCGATGCCCGTTCGCCGAGCCGGCAGCAACCTCCGCTACACCTCCTACGACCTCGACCGATCGCTCGAATACCGTGTCGGCCGCGATCGACTGTTTGCTCCGACAATCGACGACGAACGCTTCGTCCGCCGTGTCTATCTCGACCTCGTCGGCCGACCACCCTCAGCACAGGAAGTCCGCCAGTTCGTCGCCGACACGATGAAGTCGAAACGCTCGAGACTCATCGACCGGCTGTTGACGACCGAGGCGTACGCCAGGAAGTGGGCCCGCTACTGGAAGAACGTGATCTTTTTCGAGTCGACCGCAAACCGGAACCGCACCAACCCCCGGGCACTCGAAGACTGGCTGACCGAGCAGTTCAAGAAGGGTGTGCCCTGGGACGGAATCGTGGCGGAGCTGGTTTCGGCGATGCCCGTCCGCGACAAGAAAAAGAAGAAGGACAAGAACGACTGGAGCCAGAAGACCGGGCAGAACAACTTCGTGCTGGCCTACGAGAACAAGGCTCCACTATTGGCCGCCCAGACCGCGCGGCTGTTCATGGGGATCAGCATCCAGTGTGCAGAATGCCACGACCACCCCTTCGATGCCTGGAAACGCGAACAGTTCCACGAACTCGCCGCGTTCTTCTCACGCGGCAAGTACTTCATGCCCAACCTCGACAGCCCCTCGAAAAAAACCGCGATGCAGCCCAAGTTCCTGCTCGGCGAAGAACCACCCATCAAGCTGACCGTACACCAGCGTCGCGTCGCCATCGCCGCCTACCTGGTCTACAACCAGGACAACTACTGGTTCGCACGCTCGTTCGTGAACCGGATCTGGAACGAACTCATCGGCGACGGCTTCTACGCCATCGACAGCCTCGGACCCGACCAGGAATGCCTGCACCCCTCGGTCGTCAACCGCATCGCCGCCGTCTTCCGCTACCGCAACTTCGATCCCAGGTGGGTCTTCCGCCTGCTGATGAATTCGCGGGCCTACCAACGTGAGATCCAGACGATCGACAACGACGAGGAACTGTTCACCGCCGTCCGACCCATGCGACTCAACTCCGGACAGGTCAAAGCCAGCGTGCTGCGGCTGACCGGTCCCGATCGCAATATCGGCCGGGCGCTGGACCGTGAGTTTCGATCCGACCCGTCGATCCCGCAACGGGATCTCGAGGGGACCATCCAGCAGGCACTGTTCCTGATGAACAACCCCACCCTGCAGAGCAAGCTCAACGCCAGCAAGCTCAAGAAACGACTCGTCACAGTCAAGCAGCCCCGCGCCGTGCTGACTCAACTCTATCTCGCCGTCCTCGCCCGAAAGCCGACCGACAAGGAATTCGCTCGCGGACTCAAACACCTCGGGCAGGTGCCCAACCGGACCGAGGCAATCGAGGACCTGTTGTGGGTGCTGGTCAATTCGACCGAGTTCCTCACGAAACGCTGAAACACTGATTCACCCCGGCCACCCGGACACTCACATGACCTCCATCCACGACCCCGGTCACCAGCAGATCCCCTTCACCCGTCGCCAGGCGATCGGTCTCTCGGCCGCCTCGCTGCTGACACCCCTGAGCCTGTGTGCCGAACAGATCAAGCGGCAGCAGCGATCCTGCATCCTGGTCTGGCTGGCCGGAGCCCCCAGCCAGATGGAGACCTGGGACCCCAAGCCGGGGACCGCCAACGGAGGTCCCACCAAGGCGATCAAGACGACCCTGCCGGGCGTCTCGTTCGCCGAACACTGGCCTCGGCTGGCCAAGTCGCTGAAACACCTCGCGGTCATCCGCTCGATCGTCGGCAAGGAAGCCGCCCACGCTCGAGGTACCTACCACCTGCACACCGGTCGCCGGATGGGCGGACCCGAGAAGCACCCGACTTTCGGATCGGTCGTCGCCGGAGAACTGGGTGACCAGGACTCCGATCTCCCCAACTTCGTCAGCATCGGCAAGACGCTCAGCAGCGGGTTCCTCGGAGTCAAAGTCGCCCCGTTCATCGTCAACCGGGCCGGCCAGTTGCCGGCCAATGTCGCAGGCGGTCTGGCCTCGCCCCGAGTCTCACGCCGGCTGGCACTGCTCAAGGCCCAGGACGCCGAGTTGTCCGAGGCGGGGGCGGCGGCGCTGGTCGAGGAGCACCGGGTCCTCTACGAACGAGCCCGCCGGCTGATGACCTCACCCAAGCTCAAGTCCTTCAAGCTCGATTCCGAACCCGATGCCCGGCAATTGGCCTACGGCAAGAACCGCTTCGGACAGGGGCTGCTGGTGGCACGCCGGCTGATCGAGTCGGGAGTGCCCTTCGTCGAGGTCAGCAAGGGGGGCTGGGACATGCACAATCGCCTGTTCACCCGCATCAAGGCCTCGGCCGCTGAAGTCGATCGGGGCGTCGCTGCCCTGCTGGGTGACCTGAAACAACGAGGCCTGCTCGAGAACACGCTGGTGATCGTCGCGGGCGAATTCGGGAGAACGCCGAAGGTCAACACCAAGACCCCGGCTCCGGGCCGAGATCACTGGGCCCGGAACTTCGGGCTGCTGATGGCCGGAGCAGGCATCAAGGGCGGCACGGTGCTCGGCAAGACCAGCCCCAATGGCCAGGAAGTCATCGACCGAGCGGTCTCGGTCGAAGACGTGTTCCAGACCATCTGCCGAGCCATGAAGATCGACGCCAACAAGGAACTGTACACCCCCGGCGGCCGACCGCTGAAGATCGTCGACGGTGGGAAGCCGATCGGCGAGATCCTGGTCTAGCCGCCCGCCACCGTGGCCAGCTTCCGTAGCAGTTCGTCGTCGATCGGCACGCCCTTGGGGACGTCCTTGATCCCGTCGAGCACGCCCAGTACCTGCTCGTCTGCGAGCTCGATGCCCAGCTCGTGCAGCCGGTGGGCCACCGCGCGACGGCCGCTGTGACGACCCAACACCAGCCGGATCCCCTTCGCCCCCACAACCTCGGGCCGGTAGGGGAGATAGGTGTCGGGGTTCTTGAGCAGCCCGTCCTGGTGAATGCCCGCCTCGGTGGCAAAGATGTTGTCGCCTCCGACGGGCTTCATCGGCGAGAGCCCGATGCCGGTCAGCTCGGCCACCAGCTGAGTCAGGTCGTACAACTTCGTCGTGTCGATCTTCATCTTCACGCCGTACTGATCCTGGTTCAGGCTCAGTGCCATCACGACCTCTTCGAGCGATGCGTTGCCGGCCCGCTCACCGATCCCGTTCACCGTGCACTGGACCACGTTGGCACCTTCCTGGATCCCCGCCAGTGTATTGGCGACGGCCAACCCGAGGTCGTTGTGGAAGTGGACGGCCAACAGTGCCCGGTTGAGATTCGCGACGTTGTCCTGGATGGTGCGGACGATGACGCGGACCTTCTCGGGTGTCATCACTCCGACGGTGTCGGGAAATCCGATCGTGGTGGCTCCCGCGTCGATGGCCGCGGTGTAACATTCGACCAGGAACTCGGGCTCGGTCCGGCTGGCGTCCTCGGGACTGAACGCCACGATGTCGAATTTCTGGCTGGCATAACCGACCGTGTCGGTGATCAGCCCAAGCACCTCGGACTGATTCTTCCGCAGCTTGTGTTCCAGGTGCAGCGGGCTGGTGCCGCAAAACAGGCTCACCCCGCGCTTGTGCCGCGGGTTGCCCGAAAGTGCCTCTTCGGCTGCGTCGATATCACCCCGTACGGTCCGGCACAACGCGGTCAGCACCGGCCCCTTGACCACTCCGATCATCAGACGAATCGCCTCGATGTCGGCCTGCGACGAGGCGGGGAATCCGGCATCCAGCGAATGGACCCCCGCCGCCTCAAGCGCCTGGGCAATCCGCAGCTTGTCAGCAGGTTCCAGAGTCGCACCGGGCATCTGCTCACCGTCACGCAACGTCGTGTCGCTGAACAGCACGGTGTCGCCGGTGCGGTGATGGTTGATCACCGCCCGCTTCACCACACCGCGGACCTTGTTCTCGATGCCCTTGAGAAAACCCGATGTCGCCATGAGTTCCATTCTGAGCAGAGGTGTCGGCTGAGTAAAGAACCACCGCCCTCAGGGCGGCACCGCCACGATCACGGCGCGACTTTGCCGCTTGGCGTTCCCAGTAGCTTGGGCAACTCGGTCTTCAGATCCGCCAGCGTCGCCTCGGCATTGATCACCGTGCCCCGTCGATCGAGCAGGACCATGGTGGGCAGCGAGAGAATCCCGAGTTGGCGGGCCAGGCGACTGTCGAGGCCGCCCGGTTCGTGCAGCGTCGACCAGGTGACGCGGTGAGCCGAGATGTAGGCCGGGATCGGAGTGCTGTCGAGATCGAGATTGACGCCGAGGACCTCGAAACCGCGAGCCCGGTACCGGGCATACATCGCCTGCAATGCGGGCAGTTCCTCGGTGCATGGCTTGCACCATGTCGCCCAGTACACCACCAGCAACACCTTGCCACGGTAGGCACTGCTGCTCACCGTGGTGCTGGCCAGGTTCTTGCCAGCCACCACCAGCGGCTTACCCTTCAGGTCCAACCGCACCAGGGCCCCGGCCGCTCGTTGGCCGGCGGGTGTTCGAGCGTATTGGCGAGCGAGTTTCTGGTACCAGGTCCTGGCGTCGTCGACGCGTGCTTCGAATTCGTGAGCGGTTCCCAGTCGCCAGATTGCCTCGGGAGTATCCTCGGCCGCCGGGTAGGCGGCGATGAACTGCTGGAGCTGCAAGAGCCACTGCTTTTGCGCCTGGGCCTGGGCAGCGGGATCGGTCACCGCCTGAACCGAGCGGCTGTATCGAGACAGCAGGTAGCGGTAGGTGGCAAAGGGGACCAGAGGCGACCTGGGGTTCTGTTTCTTCAACCGAGTCTCCTCGGCCGCCAACCGCCCCAACGCCTCCGGCCACGCTCCCGACTGCGACAGACCGGCCAGGTTGTCGATCATCTGCCGACCCCATTGAGTTCTCTCTGACGCGGTCGCCGCGGCCAGGGTCAGACCACCCAGCACGTCGGTGCGACGCGAGTGATAACTCGACAGGGCTGCTCGAGTGGCGGTGCCCGCCGGAGGCGACCCGTCGAGATCGCGGAGTTGGTCGAGGAGTTTCTGCATTTTCGGCGAGACGCCCGGCGTGCCCACCGCGACACTCGCAACCGCCGGCTGCAGCAGTTCGCCACCGGAGGTCAACTGCACCGTGTCTCCGGCCAGGGGCACGGGGATCGAAGTCAGCTTCCACGACTGGCCCACCTTCACCAGTTCGCCGATCTGCACCAGCCCGCTCTTGCCCCCCGCCTCGATGATCGCCAACGCGTTCTCGTACACCTCCAGGTCAACCTTCGCCTTGCCCTCGTCGGAGGGAATCAGGCCCGGCTGCGAGCAATCAAAACGGACCCAGCGTGATCCCGGCGGCAGGGCTGCAATCTTCGCCAGCCGCTTGGCCGGGTCGGCCACCGACGCCAACAGCGACTTCTCGAGCTTCGCAACGATCCCCAACGCCTGGGTGTCCTTTGAGTTGATCAGTACCGTTTGCAACAACGCCACGTCACGACGCACCAAACCCTCGACCGCAACCCGGCTGGCCTCTTCGGCCGAGATCCTGCGCCACGAGTCGATCCGGCCATCCTCGTTGTTGTCAATTCCCCAACGAGAACCGCCGGTGTTCAGCCACCTCGACTGGTCAACCTTGCCGTTGTGGTTCGAATCGATGTCGCGATAGACCTCGACCCCGTTCTGGAAGTATCGCCACTGGTCGACCAGGTTGTTGCTGTTGGTATCGAGGAATCGTCGCAGCATCTGTCCGGCCGGGCCGATCACTTTCCAGCCCGTGTGAGCACGTCCGCGGTCGATCTCGACCCGGCACTTGGCCACGTCGGCCGCTTCGGGTCGCTCGATCTCAACCCCCGCCTGCAACGGGCGGAACTTGTCGAGCATGAAGCTCGCCTGGGGAGGATCGGCAGCGAAGACCGATCGTGGCCCGCCAAGAACTCCGAGTGCCGCAATCACGATACAGGACATCACGCAGCAACAGCGCCGGGGCTCTGACATCGGTCTGCCTCCGCAATCCAGGGGCCGACCGGCCGCCGCGTCAGCGGCCGGGGTCGCGGATTGTAGATCAGCCGCCCCAATCAGGTCAGCAGCAGTTTCGCACCAGGGCCGGCTACCTGGCTTCGAGGCAATACAGGTTTTCGAAGCCGCGGAGGAACATGCGGCCGCCTGCGACGGCCGGAGTGCCGTGCACCTGTTCGCCGACCTGGGACTTGCCGAGTACCTTGAAGGTGGTGCCCGAGGCGATCACGATCACCTCGCCCTTGTCACTGATGTTGTAGATCTTGCCGTCGATACAGATCGGACTCGCCCAGAACTTGCCGCCGACGCGTTCGGTCCAGACCGCCTTGCCCGTTTTCGGATCAAGACAACTGACCACTCCGTTGTCGCACCAGAAGTAGAGGTGTTTGCCGAAGACCAGCGGGGTGGGGACATACGGCAGGTTGCGGTCACCCGACCAGACCACCTTGTCGGCACCGACCTCGCCGGCCTGGTCGACCGAGAGCGAAAACAGCTGCTTGCCGCGTCCGCCGCCGCCGGTGATCGCCATCACCAGGTCGCCGGCGATGACCGGTGAATTGACCGCACGCGACGTGAACAGGTTGGCTCGCCACAGCAGCTTGCCGTTGCGAGGATCGAAGCTGGCCAGGCCGTCGCCGGTGTTGCTGGTGAACAGCTGAGGCGTCTTGCCCTCGCGTTCGAGAATGACCGGGGTCGAGTGAGCCGTCAGCTTGACCTTCCGCTCGGATCGCCAGCGGATCTTGCCGGTGGCAGTATCGAGACCGGCGATCACCGACGGACCGTCGTGCTGGCTGGCAACGATGACCGTGTCCCTCCAGACGATCGGCGACGTTCCGCAGCCATGCCCATGCTGGTTGTAGAACTTGCCAATGTCGGTCTGCCACAGACGCTTGCCGGCAAAGTCGTAGGCCCGCACCACCGTGTCTTCGTCGGTCGTGAACAGCACGAACACCCGCTTGCCATCGCTGGCCGGGGTCCCCGAGGCGTAACTGTTGAGCGAGTGCTTGGAGTGAGTCCGGGATGCCAGGCGGTCGGTCCACAACACCTTGCCGCTTGAAGCGTCGACCGACATCACCAGTCGAACGGCACCCTTGTCGAGAGCCGAGGTGACAAAGACGTGATCGTCCCACACGCAGGGAGACGAATGGCCCAGGCCCGGCAGCTGAGTCTTCCACTTGTAGTCCTTGTCGGTCCAGCTGACCGGGATGCCCTTCTGTGTGCTGATCCCCTTGCCGTCAGGACCACGAAATCGTGCCCAGTTTTCGGCGTGAACCACACCGGTCAGCAGTACGAGGAGCAACAGGAAGGCACGAGGCACAGGGGAGGTCTCCGGGAATTGATCGGCGAATCGGCCTGAGGATCGCGACAGTCTAACAGTTCAGGACCCCAGGTGCCTGCCCCCACAGGGCCTCGCCACAGGGCCTCGCCACAGGGACTCAGCCTCAACGCCCGGGTGTCCCCGGTCGGAACTACCAGTCGACCACCGATCCGTCATCGGCGTCGTACGGCATCGGGTTCCGCCAGTCGTGACCGATCTTCTCGGCCACCGCATCGTCATCCAGCTCGATCCCCAGCCCCGGCCCGTCGGGCAGGTCGATGTACCCATCCCGCACCTCAAACGGCTTCGTGATGTACCCCTCGCCCAGGTGAACCTGTTCCTGGCACAGGAAGTTGGGGATCGAACCGGCGATCTGTAGCCCGGCGGCCAGAGAAATCGGACCCAGGGGGTTGTGCGGCGCGATCGCCGCGTAGTAACTCTCGGCCATCCCCGCGATCAAACGCACCTCGGTGATCCCGCCGGCGTGGCACAGGTCCGGCTGCAGCACCGTCGCAGCCCCCTTCTCCAGCAACTCGCGGAACCCCCACTTGGTGAAGACCCGCTCACCGGTTGCGATCGGCAGATGAGTGCCCCTGGCGATGTCGGCCATCACCTCGACGTTCTGACACTGCACCGGTTCCTCGATGAACATCGGCTGGTAGGGCTCCAACGCCTTGATCAACAGCTTGGCCGTCTGCGGACTGATCGCGCCGTGGAAGTCGATCGCGATGTCCCGCTCGTCACCAGCCGCCTCGCGGAGCTCCTCGAATCGCCTGGCCACCCGCTTGACGAACCCGGGCGTCTCGATGATCCGAGCCGGCCGGTGCTTGAACACCCCGGTCTTGAACGCCGTGAACCCCTCCTTGGACCGCTCGCGTATCGCTTCGGGGGTCGAGGCATGAGCGTAGACTCGGGCGCGGGTTCGGGTGGGGCCGCCCAGCAGCTCATAGACCGGCACCCCCAACGCCTTGCCCTTGATATCCCACAGCGCCATGTCGATGCCGCTGATGGCGCTGGTCAGCACCGGTCCGCCTCGGTAGAAGGCGTGGCGGTACATCGCCTGCCAGTGGTGAACGACCGCTCGAGGGTCCTGGCCGACGAGGTAGCCCTCGAGCTTCCTGACCGCCTCGGCCACCGTCCGTGCCCGACCCTCGACCACCGGTTCGCCCAGGCCGACGATCCCCGCGTCGGTGTGCACCTTCAGGAACAGCCACCGAGGCTGAACCAGCAGTGTCTCGAGCTTCGTGATCCGGATCGCCTCGCCCGCACCCAACATCGACTGCAAGCTCCCCCTGTTGTCTGCCGCCAGATCCTCCGACTGTAGACGTTCAAGTGATGGATCGCATCCTCCTTGGTGGGGTCAGGCCCCGCCACGGGCGGCGTCTGACCCCAAACACACACTGCACCCACATCTGGCCCAAGATAGCCAACAGCCAACAATCGTGGTAAACAATCACCCCGCATCACCCCGCATCATCCCGCATCATCCCCCTTGCACCAGGCAGCCCACCGCATGACATTCGGAATCGGCGTCATCGGAGCCACCGGGTTCATCGGCACGCCCTACCGGGCCGAGATCCGCGAGTGCACCGACGAGGCGAAGATCGTGGCGCTGTGTGCCCGCCGCCAGGACCGACTGCAGGCGGCCGCGGACGAGGACGGTTGCGATTTCATCACCGACGACTGGAGGCAGGTGGTTGATCACCCCGAGGTGGACCTGGTGCTGGTGTTGACGCCCGACGCCCTGCACCTGGATCCGGTACTCGCCACCGCCGAGGCCGGCAAACATCTGTTCTGTGAAAAACCGATCGGGGCCAATGTCGACGAGGCCTACCGGATGTGGTCGGCGGTGCGTGATGCCAAAGTGGCTCACTACGTTCCGTTCTGGAGCCGCTACGTGCCGGCATTCATCCGCGCCAGGGAAATCGTCCGGGCGGGCACCCTGGGTGACATCCGAGGCATCATCTACCGCTGGCAGAACCCTCGACCCGTCGCCATCCCTCACACCTGGCGCGACGACGCCAGCCTGTCATCGGCCGGTTCGATCGCCGATGTCGGCTCACACGCCTACGACCTGGTTCGCTGGATCATCGGCTGCGAAGCCCGGCGAGTGCTGGCTCATGCCGACGTCGTCTCACCCCCCAAGCCCGACCTCGGCGACATCGATCTCGGTGAAGCGATCGGCTGGGGCCAGGACAACGACGCAGCACAGGCTCAACAGCTAAAAACCGGCACGGCATTCGATTACGCCACGATCGCCTGGGAATGGGACAACGACGCCATCGGTGCCATCATTCTCTCGCACGCCCCGTTCCTGCGCAAGGGCATGGCTCCGGAACTGGAGCTGCACGGCACCGAGGCTTCTCTGGCCATCGATCGTATCCGCAGCACGGTGACGCTGTACCCGCCCGAGGACACCGACGGACAGCCCGAGACGATCGAGGACCCGGGCTTCGGCAACCGCGCCGCGAGGCATGTCTTCGGCTCGTTCCAGGAACAGGTTGGTGGCAGCCGAGGAGTCCACCCGGGAATGGACGATGGTTGGCGAGTGCAACTGTTCACCGACTCGGCCGCCACTTCGGCGCGACGTGGAGGCTGGGTGGAGCTGGCCGAACTCGACGCCGAAGCGTAGGTCTTTGCGGTTACACCACCGCTTCCACCCGCCCGCTCTTGCCCGAATCGACCGCCGCCTGCACCGTGGCGGCGATGTCGCGACTGGTCGCTGCGTCCAGGATCCCGCCGCTGCCCGAATCGATCGCAGCGGCAAAGTCGTCCATCAACTGGTAGTCCAGGTCGATGGCCATCCGCCGGCCGCGGAATTCGAACTGAGGCTGGTTGCGGTAGTACACGCTGACCTCCGGACGGGCCTCGCTGATCACCAGCCCGCCCGCCTCGCCCAACACGTGCAGCTTGATCTCGCCGATGTCCGGGTGCGAAGCGGCTCCGATCCGGCCGATGCACAGGGTCCCGATCACACCGTCTTCCATCTCAAGTGTCACCGTCGCCAGGTCCTCGACATCGTTGTCGAAATTGGCCTGGTGGAAGTGCGCGGTGGTCCGAGCATACACCCGCTCGACGCGGCTGCCCGAGAGATACTGGATGTAGGCCAGAGGATAAATGCCCTCGATCTTCAACTCACCCATCGGATCCACCCCGACTCCTCCGTCGGATCCATCGGCATGAGCTTCGATCTGTCGTTCGAGCCAGTCGATCGGCGGCTCGTCGGGGCCACGGCTTCCCCTGGCCGGTCCCGAGTCCTTGGCAAAGTAGAAGTCGACGTGAAAGGCATAAGGCCGACCGATCCAGCCCTCATCGATCACCCGCTTCGCTTCGACCAGCGCGGGCAGGAAGTTCCGGTTCCACATCATGAACCGCACGTCGTGTTCAGCCACCGCCTCGACCACCCGGTCACACTCCGACACCCGGTTCGACATCGGCTTGTCCTGAACCACGTGCAATCCGGCCTCGGCACACCGCACCGCTAACTCGCAATGTCGCTCGGCCTCGGAACTGATCACCGCCACCTGCACGTCGTGTTCGGCGATGGCCTGTTCAATATTCCGCACATACGGGATCCCCCGCTCGTCGGCGTAGAACTGGTTCCGCTCGTGGACCCAGTCGGGCTGATCCTCATCGTCACAGACGACGACCAGGTCGAACCGCGGATGCTTGACCACTCCGTTGGGCACATAGGCGTGCTTGACCACGCTGACCACGGCACAGCGGAACACGGATTGGGTGTCACCCGAGCTCATAGCCGTCTCCTGTCTCATCCAGCCTCAACGGTTCACCCGCCTCGATCGACCGCCCGGCAGCTTCGGCCACCTTCAGAGCAGCCACCAGGTCAGAAGGCCCGGGCACAACGGTTCGGTTCCCAGCCACCGCGGCGGCGAATTCCTGCAACAGGCTGACCAGCCCCGCCACGCCCTCGCCAGCCTGCACCCCTTCGGGGTGGCCTCCGGCATACACCAGGTGCATGTTGTGATGGTCGTCGACGTAGGCCGATCCGTCGCCGCCGATCAGGGACAGGCAATAGTAGTCCTCGCCGTCGGGCAACGTGGTGGCCACGTCGATCAGCGTCATGCCGCCGCCGGGAAACCCCAGGTGCACGTGAAGGTAGCTGCCCGTCTCGCCTCGCCGCACCGCATAGACGTCTTCGGGCAGCGTGCCAAACAGCCAGTTGGCCAGGTCGAGTTGATCGGCCAGGTCGGCTGGGGCCACCTGCCGGCCACCGGTCACCCAGCGGTGAATTCGCAGCAGGCCCGGTGGACCCAGCGTTCCCGCCGCATTGACCGCGGCAACTTCCTGGATCGACGGCTGAAACCGCCCTGTGGCAGCCAGCATCACCACGGTGCTCTCGCGAGTCTCCAGGCGGGCCGCTTCGGCCGAGTCGGCTACCGACCCGGACACCAGCAGCACGTGCCGACCATCGGCCACGGCCTGGTTCGCTCGATCGACACCAGCCACCAATACCGCGTCGGCCGAGTCGGCATCCACGATCGTCACGTCGGCCAGCCGATCGGCAGCCGCCTGCCAATCGGATTCCGGTGTGGATCCGCTGTCGATCAATCCGAGTTTCAACATGCCGCTTCCTATGATCTCCCACCCATCCCGACGGCTAGCAGCCCGTTGAAAAACACAGGTTCGATGTCCGGACGGGGTCAGACGCCCCGCCTTTTTGCGGGGGGCCTGACCCCTTCACTCGAGCGATGGGGGTTGGAACAAAAGGGTTCAGGCCCCCCGCAAAAAAGGCGGGGCGTCTGACCCCGGGCTCTCGGTTTTTCAACAGGCTGCTAGTCTTCGATTTTTCCACCAACACCCGAGGGGAGCAACAGGATGCCAATCGCGCCCAGCAGGTAGATCAGGCTCATGATCTTGCCCAGCAGGGCGTAGTCTTCGTTGAACTGCTGAATCAGGATCGCTCCGGCAAAGAC
>Ga0310124_10002214_pt1 | contig 13441 bp, 11 predicted proteins | sample CB11b_AW_Bot5_MG_FD_203507 | JGI IMG/M metagenome (GOLD analysis project Ga0310124, IMG submission 203507) | Marine microbial communities from Western Arctic Ocean, Canada - CB11b_AW_Bot5 | ecosystem: Environmental > Aquatic > Marine > Oceanic | place: Canada: Western Arctic Ocean | collected...
TTGTTGTTGACCTTGTATACGCCTGGCTTGATCCAAGGATCCGCTACGGTTGAGATCAACAGCAATGGCAGCAATCGACCAGACAATTGATATCGGTGATTTGCAAAAGCCGTGGTATCAGCGGCTAATTGAAATAGCCCGACGCCAGCCGCTTGGTACTGCGGGTGGACTCGTCGTTCTATTGATGGTATTGGCGGCTATTTTTGCCAATTTTCTGTCCCCTTATGATCCCGAGGCTGCTTCCTGGAAGAACCAACTCTCACCGCCTGATGCAGAATACTGGCTCGGTACTGATGCTTTTGGCCGCGACATCCTAACCCGGATCATTTTTGGTGCCCGGACAGCGCTTTTTGTCGGTTTTACTGCTGCCTTTGTTGGTGCTACCAGCGGTCTTGTCCTGGGTGTTGCCAGCGCTTACTTCGGGGGCAGATTTGACATCATCGTTCAGCGCCTGGTCGACATCGTGATGGCTTTCCCGCTCATCGTCCTGGCACTGGCGGTAGTTGCGACCCTGGGTGCCGGTACCGTCAACGTGATCATTGCGATTACGATCCCATTTATCCCGCAGTGCGCCCGCGTGGTTCGCTCCAGCGCGCTCGCAATTCGAGAGATTCCCTATGTGGATGCAGCCCGGGCGCTTGGCTTTGGTCACTTTCGAATCATCATGCGTCACATGGCGCCGAATGTGATGGCGCCGTATCTCATCATGCTGACTACGTTCGTCGGTCAGGCCATTTTGCTTGAGGCATCGCTTTCCTATCTCGGTATGGGTGTACAGGAACCCACACCCGCATGGGGTCTGATGCTGCAGGGTGGTGCCGAAGAATTTGCTGAGAGTGCGCCGTGGGTGCCGATCTTTCCGGGGCTTGCCATCACCCTGGCAGTGTTTGGGTTCAACCTGTTTGGTGATGCTCTGCGGGATGTGCTCGATCCTAGACTGCGCTCGCGCTAGATCGTATCTCCCTGAATTACTAGTCTGTACCATCATATATAGTGAGCCAGGTTCGAGAGTATTTCTCGCTTGACTCGCCAGATTCGAATGCCATCTCCACAGGGAACTCTGGATGAAGCTGGCCATACTGGATGACTACCAAGGTGTGGCGCTGGAAGCCGCGGACTGGTCATCCATAGCGCCGGCTGTGGCTATTTCCGTTTTTGATGCACATCTCGGTGATTCCGATGCCGTCGTACGAGCACTGGGTGAGTTTGACATCATCGTCGCCATGCGAGAGAGAACGCCATTTCCTCAGTATGTTCTGGAACGCTTACCGAAACTGCGTCTGCTGGTGACCACAGGCATGCGAAATCTGGCGATTGATCTGGCTGCTGCCCGCAAACAAGGCATCGATGTGTGTGGTACGCCAATGCTGGGGTATCCAGCCGCAGAACATACGTGGGCGTTGATTCTTTCACTGGTCAAGCAGGTTCCAGCTGAAAACCTGTCGATGCATCGTGGCGGTTGGCAGGTCAGTCTGTCCACGGGATTGCAGAACAACACACTTGGTATTTTGGGTCTGGGCAAGTTGGGCCTCCAAGTAGCCCGAGTTGGGTTAGCGTTCGGAATGAAAGTCCAGGCGTGGAGCGCCAATCTCACCCCAGAGCGTTGCGCGGAGTCTGGTGTGGTTTATGCCAGTAGAGAAGCGTTATTTGCCACATCCGACATTGTCACTGTCCATCTGATGCTGTCAGATCGGACTCGGGGGCTTATAGGCGCGACCGAATTCCAGCTGATGAAGCCCACAGCCTACCTTGTGAATACATCCAGGGGACCGATAGTCCAGGAATCAGCTTTAGTTTCCGCCCTTCAAGGTGGTTCCATCGCCGGCGCCGGGCTCGATGTTTTCGATACCGAGCCCTTGCCTCAGAACCATCCGCTAAGAGGTCTGGACAACGCTGTGTTGACCGGGCATACGGGGTATGTCATGCGGGAGAATTACACCACCGGCTATCGCGGTGCGGTTGAGGCTATCAGCGCGTGGCTCAATAGTAAGCCGGTCAGACTGTTGAACTGACCCTAGTGGCTGTCAACTCGACTGGAGAAAGAATGGAAAATCTCGGTCAGTTGAAAGCAGTGACGTTCGATGTGTTTGGAACAGTGGTGGACTGGCGAAGCAGTATTGAACGAGAAATGAATCTGTTGGGCGATGAAAAAGGGTTTTCGATCGATGGTGCTGAGTTTGCCAGTGCTTGGCGAAGTCTCTACCAGCCGTCGATGTCGAAGGTGCGTTCCGGTGAGGTACCTTTTGAACCGCTTGATGTACTACACCGTCAAAATCTGGATACGGTGCTGGAACAGTACAATATCGATCAATTGTCGGAACCGGAGAAGGCGTATTTAAACCGGGTTTGGCACCGGCTCGATCCATGGCCCGATGTTATTGAGGGACTTGTACGCCTTAAGGAACGGTACATCATCGGCACACTATCAAATGGCAACATTTCGCTAATCGTCAACATGGCGAAGCATTCCGGGTTACCCTGGGATGTGGTTTTGGGCGCAGAAGTTGCAGGTCATTACAAACCATGCCCCGAGGCCTATCTTGGATCGGCCAAAACGTTGGATCTCGCACCACACCAGTGCATGCTGGTGGCAGCGCACAATGCTGATCTACAGGCGGCCAGCGGTTGTGGATTCAGAACCGCTTTTGTTGCCCGACCGATCGAATATGGCCCAGGCCAGACGACTGACTTGTCAGCGGATCACGATTTCGATGTGATCGCAACTGATTTTGTGGAACTCGCTGGGCAATTACAGGCATAGGAAGACAGCGCGTTACGAATCCGAAGCAGGTATCATTCATCGAGCGTGTGTTCTTTGGTGGCCTGAGCACTTGTTTCCTCGTCGACTGGCCAGCGAGCGATAAACTCGTCAATTGCATCACAAGCCGGTTGCGCGAGATCTCCCAGTTCCTGAGCTCTAACAAAGATAATCGCCAAAGTTGTCCCACTGAGCGCAGCCTGGTCGTTTCGCCTTCTTGCATCGCGGTGGGCTTCTTGCAGCCAGGGGGGTGTTTTATACCCTTTGATTTTGACACCTGGTCCATTCAAAGCCCGCTGGATCGAACTGCTGGCAACTTCCGAGATTTTCAACAGGTGTCTGTCGGCATAGGTCGTTTCGTCCGCTCGAATGATCGACTGACTATCCCGTATGAGTTGGAGTGCTTTGGAGTTTTGACCAAAAAGTCCGAACATAAGACGCACTCAACCCGTGTTATATCGCAGTGTAGTGAACTGGTGTTTTAATCGACGTAAACTGAGTCGATCATCGTCAGGTCAGACCGATCATCACAGTGTCCTTGTAGGCGGGTCTATCGGTCAGTTGCTGATACCAGCGGTGAAGTGAGGGCAGTTCCATACGTTCGATGTCAAGCGTAAACCAGCGATAGACCATGATGCCCACGGGAATATCGGCCATCGACAAACTCTCACCCCCCACGAAAGCAGAGTCAGACAGGTGGTAGTCCAGTATGGTCATCACTTGCTCAAACCGATCTCGACCGTTATTGATGGCATCCAGGTCCCGGTCTTCCGGTGCGGTTCTGATCAGGCCCCAGAAGACAGGAAAATGGGCAGGAGCAACTACAGTTTGTTGCCAGTCCATCCATTGTTCGGCCCGTGCAAGGTCCGTCAAAGAATCTGGCAGCAGTGAGTTTGGCGCATACTTGCGGGCTAGGTAGCGGACGATAACGTTGGACTCCCACAGGACTGTATCGCCATCGACCAGTGTAGGTACTAGCCCATTTGGATTCATGACCAGGTAAGGCGGTTCCCGATTGCCACCAAATGGACCGCCGATGTCGTCTCGCGTGTATTCCAGGTCGAGCTCGCCGAGGGCCCACAGAACTTTCTGGACATTGGATGAATTATTACGTCCCAGGATCTTCAGCATGGTGGTTTTCCTTTGTTGCCGTTCGACTAATTCTCTAGATAATGCAAGTCTAGGGACCAGTTACTGCAGGGGCCTATCCCTGCAGACCGGATCGTATTATAGCGGTGGCCGTATTAATACACGTTCCACATGCGTCACTGCCGATTCGCCGGTAGCCAGTAGACGATCAGGTTTGCCAGTAGGATCGTTCCAGCCAGGCAATAGAAAACCATGTGCAGGCCGTAGTGGTCTGCGATCAGTCCACCCACGGGCATCATGATCATCGTCAATAGAGCCTGCGTACCAAACAGGATACTGGTCGCGCTGCCGGCAATTTCACGTGGTACGAGATCCATCATCCAGCTGTGGATTACTGGTCGAACCGCAAACAGCGCAAATCCCAGTAGAGAAACAGCCGCGACCAACACAATGTCGTTTTGGGCGAACGTCATTGCAGCGATGACAATCGTAGTTGTAGTGAGGCCGGCTAGGACGACCGGCCGCCGACCGATTCGATCCGACCATGCTCCAGCAACGGGGGCTGCTACGAGACCACCTACCTGTAATGCGGTCATGGTGATCCCCATCCAGAGCGGTCCTGACCCCAATTCGTTGACCAGGTAAAGCGGCAGGAAGACATACAGTCCATTCTGGGCAATGTTCCGCATACCTGACATGAGACAGAGTCCAAGAATCGTCCGGTCGCGGGCAATGCCACCGACCTGTGCCAGATAGTGCCGGAATTCAAGACGATTTGTTGGGCCTGTTCGATCAGGCTGGTCTGACTTGAAAAGACACAGGGCAAAAATTAGGGTGACCAGAAATACTGGCACCGCTCCAATCACCGCTGTGCCCTGCCAGGTCAGGATGAGCAGCAGTGCGCCGACGGCTAGGGGCGCAATGGTGTCTCCAAGGTTTGCACACAATGCGTGGACCGACAGTGCATAGCCGCGATTGCCGGGATAACGGTCTGATAGGAATGCGATCGCCGGGGGATGCCACAAATTATTTGATACACCCAGCAAAATGACCAGGGCTGTTAGGAGCAGAAATTCGCGGACCAGTCCAAAGGTCAAGAGCGCGGCACCACCGACAATCAAGGATACAATCTGGAACACGATCCGGCGACCGGTGATGTCCACCATCAGCCCACTACCGAAATTTGCGACCAGTGAACTTAAATGGAATATTGAAACTAGGAGGCCGGCATCCGTATACGACAGACCAATATCCTTGGCAATAAACGGAAGCAGCAGGTAGAAAAAGGCGGCCATCCAATGGGTAGCGCCATGTCCCAGTCCAACCAGGAACGCCGGACCCTGTTTTGCCCAGGGCACACCAGTGAGTCTTCCTACAGATTCCAACACTATTTTGTGTCTCCTAAATTGATCAAGGTACCTTACCCTCTGGGCTACTAGCTTGTACAGGATTGTGCTCTGACCAAAATGGGTTCAAAGTGATGCAAAATTTAGGGCACAATATTTGACCGACTGATCAACTGTTACCCAGACGCTCTGTGAAAAACGGATCAGTCCGGGGGAGGACGATATGACTGACAAAAACCAACAACTCCCGCTTTCTCGGTTTACTGTACTAGATTTGACTCGTGTCAGGTCCGGACCCACCGCAGTACGGCAGCTTGCTGACTGGGGCGCGAATGTCATCAAGATCGAATCTCCAGCGCACATGAATGCTGAAGGCGGTATGGGCGGCGCGCGCCATGGACCGGATTTTCAGAACATTCACCGCAATAAGCGTGGTCTGACATTAAATTTGAAGCATGCCGAGGGTACGGATGTGCTGATGCGTATGGTTGATCAAGCCGATGTCCTGGTAGAGAATTTTCGGCCGGATGTTAAGCGCCGACTGGGAATTGATTATGAATCGTTGGCCGAGCGCAATTCGCGTATTATTCTGGCCAGCATATCCGGGTTTGGCCAATCCGGCCCTTATGCAAATAGACCCGGTTTTGATCAGGTGGCCCAAGGCATGGGCGGACTAATGTCAATCACCGGGCTTCCCGGTCAGGGGCCCGTACGGGTGGGCGTGCCCATTGCTGATCTGACAGCAGGCATGTACACCGCTATCGGTATACTCATTGCGCTTCTTCAGCGCGAAGAAACTGGAAAGGGTCAGTGGGTCTACACATCCCTGCTGGAGGCGCAAATTGCGATGCTTGATTTTCAGGCTGCACGCTGGTTGATCGGCGGCGAGGTGCCGCCACAGGCAGGCAATAATCATCCCACCAGCACGCCCACAGGTGTTTTTGCAACAGCTGATGGTTTTATTAATATTGCCAGTGCTGGTGAAACTATGTGGGAGCGTTTGTGTGGTGTATTGCAAGCCGATGATCTGTTTAAAAAACCAAATTACGCAACCGAGCGGTCCAGACATAAACACAGAGATGCTTTGAATGAAGATCTCGCCGACTATCTACAGCATCGAACCAGTCAGGATTGGATTGATGCTCTGAACGATGCGGGTGTACCCAGTGGTCCAATCTACGCCATTGATGAAATGTTTGCGGATCCACAGGTCGAGCATGTTGGAATGGCCAAGTCAGTTCAGCACCCTGAACTTGGAGAGGTCAAGGTTTTAAAGAACGCGGTTAATCTCAGCAGTACACCGGATATCGATTACCGCCCAACTCCGGAGCGCGGGGAACATACAGACAGTGTGCTGGCGGAATTCGGTTACGGTGTAGAGGAGATAGAACGATTAAGGGTTGCAGGTGTTATTTGATTTCAGAACTTAGCCAATTCGCTTTCTGGGCAATTTGCGTTGTGGCTCCCCAAAGACTAGAACATCATTCTGATTATGAATTTATGAGGTACCCGCTGGTCAGTTGGAACGTGCGATGATTACAATAGCCGGTACGATCAGCATAATAGCGATCGCAATTCTTGGAGTGAAACGCTCTTTGCGAAAAATAAAATAACCGAGTAGAAAGCTAATGACAGGTGATACAGATACAACCGGCACCACTGTGATGACTTGACCCATCTTAAGTGCGGTGTTCAGAGACCATAGCGATATACCGTTGATAATCCCTCCAACCAGAAACCAGGTTACGCCGGGTGACCACCGGATGACAGGAACGACCCATCCGTTCTGGATCGATGATGCAATCAGCCCCACCAGAAGCGAGACACTGTAGCCGACAAGTCCGGCGAACAGCGGTTCTGGTACGACGTCTAAACCGAGCTTGGTCACCGCGTGTGCAAGTGCGCGCAGGATGGCTGCTCCTAGCGGCAGTGACAAAGCCCACACCGGCCACATCGACTTTGTGTTGCCCCGATAGGTCAGGATTACAACGCCGGTTACGATGGCTAATGTTCCCCCTATCAGGGACGCCGTCATTGATTCCCCGAGCAGTGCGAACGCAAACAATACGCTAAACAGTGGTGCTGTAGAGGCGAGTGTGGTTGATAAGGTTGGACCCAGAAATCGAATCCCGGCCATTGCAAAATTTGCAGACAGAAAAGGTCGGAACAGTCCGATTGTGGCGAATAGCGCAGCCCCCGTTGTGAACCAGTACCACGACTCAAGGAACCAGGGTGACAGCAGCCAGTAGAGAGCAGCCGATGAACAAATGGAGATTAATGTGCCTCGTCGGCTGTCAATGTGCTTGAGGCCCAGATTATGGAGTTGTACTGCAACTGCAAAAAGAAAGGCTGAGCACAGGGCGAGGGCGACTGGCGATATCAAACTATTTTATGGGTGAATGACAAATTCGGTAGTTAGCCGTCGTAATTCTGTCTGCCAGTATCACGATGCCAAGTTCTGTAAAAGCGTCGTTTTTGACCAGAACCTGGGTGATCTATAAAGCCACTGCGGTAGTGTGCAATGTTGATGTTGTTCAGATAGTGAAGGTCGCCGGGGCTCAGCTGCGTTTCCACCCATACAGCTGGGTCGGTAAGAAGATCTTCGACGACAGTCAGCGCTTTTTCTAAGGTTGAGCTGATGTTTTGGCCTGCAATGCTGTGGCCTTTTCTGATCAGCGAAATATTTGCACGACATAGAAGTCTTTTTCCATCCCACTGAAAGAATGGTGCCAGAGTGGTCTTAGTGCTCTGTGGGTGATGTTCGGCTTGCCGATCATAAATTGTCGGTTGGTAGAGAACTTCCAGCAATTCCGGGTAGTCGCTGAGCAGTCGGTTGTGGAGGGAGTACAGGCTGCAGAACCGACTGACACCACCACTGCGTGCTGCTTGCCAGCACAGCAGACCGACATAATGGGGCACTGCCGTGCCAAAAGCATTGTCTATATGGAAATTCAATTCAACCCGGGTGTGTGAGCCGCGTACACCATAGCCGAATTCTTCACCACCGTCTGTGACATCATAGATCATTGTACCGTCAAATTTCTGGGCAACGGGGCGACCAATCAAGTGACCGAGTATCCAAAAGACACTGACCATGTCGTTGACGTCATGATCCTTGACGCTGAGTCCTTTGAGGACAGTAAAGCCACAGCCTTCATCGAGAATAGACCTTACTTGCTGGATAATATTTTGGAGGGTCGGCAGAGGATAATTCTCCGGGGTCTGCAGTAGTGTGGGCAAAGGAGCCCGTTGTAGTGCTTCAACGAGATCAGCGAGTTCTTTGTTTGCGTCATCGGACACAGTCACACACCAGTCCTTGGCTTGAATGTCTTCCCCCATCCAGGCGCGGTGATCTGAAATGATGGTATCGAGCATGGGCAGGTCAGTGTCCAGGACTAGCTCTGGCCGTCGTGGTCAGGTTGTACCGCAGTACTATCCATCATTGACTGGTACAGGAGTTGAACGAAGTGAACTGCGTCACGGCCCGTACCGTTGTGAATTTGTTGTCGACAGCTGGTGCCGCCGCCGACTACTGCAGCGTTGGGGTCCAGTGCCCGTACTGCGGGTAGCAGAGAAAGTTCTGCCATAGCCATGGATACGTCGTGAGTTTTTGCCCATTGCCCAAAGTCACCTGCCATGCCACAGCAGCTGCTGGTTATGGGGTTGACAGTCAGCTCAGGTATCCAATTCAAGACGGTTTCGACGTCTTTGGCGGTCGCAAATGCTTTCTGGTGGCAATGGCAGTGTAACGCTGCCTGTTTGTACTGTGTGGGTCCCAGATTCAAAGAAAGATCCGCCGATTGTTGAACCAGATATTCTTCGAGCAGAAAGGCCATGTTTTTAAGCCCCTTCGTTTCTGATGACGGTAAAAGTACGTCGTATTCGTCCCGCAGGGTCAGAATACACGCGGGTTCCAGTCCGACCAGCGGTATGCCTTGATCGAAAAATGGTTTCAACGCCATTAAGAGCCGTCGGGCTTCGTGCCTGGCTTCATCTATAAGTCCAGCTGCTAAAAATGTTCGTCCACAGCACAGCGGTCTTTTGTCATCCGATCCAGCGATGTGTACTCGGCAGCCGGCGCCAGCCAAAACATTGATCAACGCTTCACCGTTTTCTGGTTCGAACCAGCGACTGAAAGTGTCCAGCAGAATGACCACCGGCTGGCCATCGGCAGGTCCAGTTCGAGTGATGCTGTTGAGGCGTTTTGACCTGCGCCAGTTGGGCAGGCGGCGGTGGCGCGTGAAGCCCGTCAGAGTTTCGATACATATAGCAGCACCGGGTAGCTTTTGGACTGCGTTGAACAAAGGTCCTATGCCCGCAATCGCCGGCGCGTATCGCGGCAGGTAGGCCACGAGGCGTTGACCCATGTTGAGTCCATGGGCTGCAGTTTGACTCGCTTGTAATTCAAGCTTCATACGTGCCATGTCAACACCAGTCGGACATTCCCGCTTGCAGGCCTTACAGCCGACGCACAGTGACATCGATTCAGCCATTTCACTTGAGGAAAAAGCATTAGGTCCCAGCTGTCCTGTTAGTGCCAGGCGAAGCGTATTGGCACGGCCCCGCGTCGAATGAGTTTCGTCGCCCGTTACACGAAATGAAGGACACATTACCGCTGCGTCACGTTTACGGCAGGCACCATTGTTGTTGCACATTTCAACCGCACCGGAAAACCCGCCCCAGGTTGACCAGTCCAGTTGTGTTGGACTTTTACCGTCTAAATAATTCGGTCCATAGCGGAACAAAGAGCGATCATCCATGCGTGGGGGATCAACAATCTTACCTGGATTAAAAAGGCCACCTGGATCTATTGTTTCTTTGACTTTTTCAAAAATGCTCAGCATTCGATCGCCAAACATGATGGGGTGAAATTCTGAACGGACGATGCCATCGCCGTGTTCACCGGAGTGAGACCCTTCATATTCCCGCACAATAGAAAATGCCTGCTCAGCAATTGAGCGCATCTTTCGAACATCTTCAGGACTTTTCATGTTGAGTACGGGGCGTACATGAAGACAGCCTTCTGAAGCATGTGCATACCAGGTGCCACGTGTTCCATGCTTTTCAAAAATACGGGTCAGTCGATCGGTGAACTCTGCAAGGTGTTCAAGTGGTACTGCACAATCCTCAATAAACGACACTGGCTTGTGGTCACCTTTCATCGACATCATGATGTTAAGCCCAGACTTTCGGACCTCCCAGACTGACCGTTGGTCTGCCGGATTGACGATGTCCACGACCGACCCTGGATGACCCAGGTCAGCCATAAGGGTCGATAGATTGCCCAGTTGTTGCTGCAGTAGGGTCGGTTCCTCTCCTGCAAACTCAACCAGTAGCAGTGCGTCAGGATCACCCTGTACAAAACGGGTGAGCGTATCTTTGAATATGGGAATGTCCAACGCCAGGTCTATCAGGGTCCTGTCGATCAACTCGACCGCGTCTGGCGCCAGACCTACGATGTGTTGCGTTGACTCCATTGCCTGGTAAAAGGACGAAAAATGACAGATGCCTAGAACCTTGTGCGTAGGTATGGGTTGTAAGCGCAGTGTTAGTTGGCGCGTAAATGCCAGCGTGCCTTCTGAACCAACCAGTAATTGGGCCATATTTTGCTCACGCTGCTGTAACGCTGGTGGCAGCATGGCATCAATGTTGTAACCACCGACCCGGCGATGAACTTTGGGAAATCGTGTTGTAATTTCATCGGACTCACGATCAGCAAGTTCGATGAGTGATTGCGTCAGTCGACGATAAATCTCGGGTTCATGTAGATCAGTATTTGCGGGCCCAAGCGGGCCAAACCGTGCGTGTTCGCCACTGGCGAGTACTGCATCGATGGTCAGTACGTTATCCCGCATCAGCCCATAGCGTATAGATCGGGCGCCACAACTGTTGTTTCCTGCCATGCCTCCCAGTGTCGCCTGACTGGCTGTTGATACGTCGACCGGAAAAAATAAGCCATGGGGTTTCAACTGCGCATTGAGTTGATCTAGAACTATGCCCGGTTCGACGGTAACAGTCCGTTTGGCTGTGTCCAGGTCGATAATTTGGTTTAAGTGTTTTGACACGTCAATCACTAATGCCAACCCTACGGTCTGGCCGCTTTGCGATGTGCCGGCACCACGAGGAAGTACAGGTATACCTTCCTCTGACGCAATGTCGATGATGGTCGTTAGATCGTCCTGCGCCTGTGGGATGACAACGCCAATCGGTTCGATCTGGTAGATTGACGCATCTGTGCTGTAACGTCCGCGGCTGAAGTGGTCGAATAGCACCTCACCCTTGATAGACCTCGACAGTTTCTGCGCGAGCCTGCTATCGCCGATTCGCGCCTTAAGTGGAGAATTGTCGTAATGACTCATACTGTGCACAATAGTCGTTCGCCTGATGTTTGATTAACATGGTGTCGGTACGGATGTTGGATTAACACAACATCTGCTGGCAGTGTAGTGTAGAACGAGAGATTATGACTGGAAACAAAAGCGGACGACATTTTCTACAGATTCCTGGACCGACCAATGTTCCGGAACGGGTACTGAGGGCTATTCAGCAGCCCACAATCGATCACCGCGGCCCACGTTTTCAGCAGCTGGTGCGTGATGTTCTTGATCAACTACCGCTGATATTCAGGACAGACAGCCCGATTATTATTTTTCCATCGTCGGGTACCGGTGCCTGGGAGGCCGCACTGGTGAATACATTGTCTGCCGGGGATAAAGTACTGATGTATGAGACCGGACATTTTGCTTCGTTATGGTGCTCGCTTGCTGAACGATTGGGTCTCGACCCTCAACTGATCGCAGGCAATTGGCGTAGTGGGGTGGATGCAAACACCATCCAAAGCATCCTCGAGGAGGACAGCGGGCACAATATCAAAGCTGTCTGTGTTGTGCACAATGAGACATCGACTGGTGTCACCTCCGATATTCGGGCGGTGCGGCACGCGATAGATTCGGCCGGGCACTCGGCGTTATTGATGGTGGATACGATCTCCTCCCTGGCTTCGATCGATTACCGACATGATGAGTGGGGCGTCGATGTCACCGTTGCCGGATCCCAGAAAGGCCTTATGTTGCCACCAGGGCTTGGGTTTAATGCTGTCAGTGAGAAGGCATTGTCCGTGGTAGAAAAGGCAACTCTGCCAAGATCATACTGGAGCTGGGCGGAAGTTCTGGAGGCCAATCAGACCGGTTTTTTCCCGTATACCCCAGCAACCAACTTGCTTATGGGGCTACAGGAAGCAGTCGACATGTTGTTGGGAGAAGGGCTCGAGAACGTATTTTCTCGGCACGTAAGATTCGGTGAGGCCACACGGCGTGCTGTACAGGCGTGGGGGCTGGAGTTGCTGTGTTTGAACCCGCGGGAATACAGTAATTCTTTGACTGCAGTAATGATGCCTGAAACAACCAATGCGGATAATTTCCGGCGGACAGTGCTGGAGCGATTTGATATGTCGCTGGGCAACGGGCTGGGACAGCTTGCCGGTAACGTATTTCGAATTGGTCACCTGGGTGATTTTAATGATCTGATGCTGATGGCTACTTTGTCTGGCATCGAGATGACTTTGGATGTATCTGCCGTGCCTCACAATAAGGGCGGTGTACAGGCAGCAATAGACTATATTGCAGCTCAGGTTCAGGCATAAATGTTAGCTGTTTGACGGGTGCTTATTTGAGAACGGAGGATGAAAGCATGACTATCATCGAACAACGGGACAAGGCTGTAGCCGAGACAGTGGATCGGGTGCGTTTAATAGAACAGCAGCACGGTGTTAATTACGATGCGCTGGGCAAGATTCGGGATGAGCTAATCGAGCTTACTCGGGATAAAGGAATTTTTCCCCGAAGCAGTTTTCCTGTAACTGAGGATGGTGGATCTGCGGTCTACCGAATTTCTGAAGATTCAGATCATCGCTATGCACTCTATGCCTCTGTCGGTGCTGCGGGCAAATCAGTGCCGCCCCATAACCACACTACCTGGGCAGTCATCGTGGGGGTTTATGGGGATGAGCTGAATCGGTTCTATCAGCGAACTGATGATGCATCTGCAGAGGGTTATGCGGAACTGGAAGAAACAGGGAGTTTTGTGGTTCGGCACGGCAAGGGCGTTGTTTTTCTACCGGACGATATTCATGCAATCTCTACTGATGATTTAGAATCCACAGTGCATCTGCATATGTATGGCCTCGCCTTGGATCACCTTCATGAAAGACTGGTATTTGATCAAGCAGGAAAAACGGTAAAAACCATGT
>Ga0310124_10002216_pt1 | contig 13435 bp, 15 predicted proteins | sample CB11b_AW_Bot5_MG_FD_203507 | JGI IMG/M metagenome (GOLD analysis project Ga0310124, IMG submission 203507) | Marine microbial communities from Western Arctic Ocean, Canada - CB11b_AW_Bot5 | ecosystem: Environmental > Aquatic > Marine > Oceanic | place: Canada: Western Arctic Ocean | collected...
CCATCCAGACTGGATCATTTGTTGCTGCGCGGCATTCCATAGAGGGTCATGTGTCTCTTCGGTTTCGAATTGTTGAGGGGTGTATTCAGGATGTCGTGGGTCGTTGCGGTGGTCGGCTAGCGTTCGGAGAGCCCAAGGTTCGCAGGAGTCTAGACGATCATAATTGTCATTGTAGAAAACGAAATTGACTGCAAGTTCTCGTCGTACGATTAGTTGTTCAACCAGCGCATCACGATCAGGTTGTGGGGTTTCAAGTGCGTCGAGGACAGCGCGGGCAATCATTCTGGGACCTAAGTGTCCAAAATGCAGAAAAGGCGAGAGTTCACTAGTTGCTGCGCATTCAGGATGAGTGCGACCGGTTCCGTAGCCAGAAAGTCTATCCGTGATAAAACGTCGTAAGGTTGCGAGTCCTTCGATCGTTCCACCACGAGCGGACGGTACCGGTTTAACCGAACGTGAAATGGGAAAGTCGTCTGGGATTACGCTAGATGGTGGCCGACAGGCCAGATTGCCTGGTCGTTCCCATGCGACACGGGCGATTGGTTCATTTCGATGGGGTAGGAAATCTCCGAGCTGTTTGTTGAGACGCGGACGGAGCGTCCGAGCCGCGTACTGCTCTTTTTTTAGGAGTCGGCTCGGTACGATTACGTCGGCGTCAACTGTCCAGAATGGAACACGAAGTTCTTTGGCAACGGCGTTACGCCAGCGTCTGGTCTCACGTAGTGGATTCTCATCACCGACAACGAGACTTGCTCGTACTTCTTCGCAGAATGGGACTAGTCGGTGATGAGGGTGATGCCGAAAAATAAGATTTACGCGGCGCTTTGCGAGTGCGGATTCGAGTTCGGGGAAGCCGTCGAACAGGAATTGATAATGGCGGAGGTTGCCATGCGGGTAGAACGGTACCGGTGCGAGAAAAACGACGACCGGTCGTTGAAGGGCATTGGCCGCATTAATCGCGACGTCGAGGGCGGGATTGTCAATCGCCCGTTGCGCCCGTTGCATCCAATACACGACGACTTCCCCATCAGAGTCAGGACGTCCGTCGCGTCGGACTGTGACACGCGGGTCGGCTCGCAATTCCCCAAGGCTCATTTCAGTCATTGTGATATCGCAGTAACACTACAAGTCGAATAGGAGAGATGGTGCCGAAAGTCCCGAAGATTTTGTTGACTGGAGCAACTGGCTATATCGGAGGACGACTGTTGACTGCGCTTCAGGCGGCTGGCCGGCCAGTGCGGTGTTTGGCGCGGAGACCAGAGTTTCTGAGTTCTCGTGTTGGTCCAGAGACCGAAGTTATGCAGGGCGACTGTCTTGAGTCGAGTTCGCTGAGACGGTGTTTTGATGGCATTGAAACGGCGTATTACCTGGTTCATTCGATGGGATCGGCGACAGATTTTGAAACTCAGGATCGGGCCGCTGCCACGCACTTTGGTCAAGCCGCTAGTGAAGCGGGTGTGACGCGGATTGTCTATGTTGGTGGTCTCGGTTCTGGGAGCGATGTGTTGTCGAAGCATCTTCGTAGCCGACATGAAACTGGAGAAGTGTTGCGGGAATCTGGCATACCTGTTGTCGAGTTCAGGAGCAGTATCGTCCTCGGTTCGGGCAGCCTTTCCTTTGAACTTATTCGTACGCTGGTAGAACGTCTTCCAGTCATGATTTGTCCATCGTGGGTGCGTACGCCTACGCAACCGATCGCAATTGAAGATTTGGTGTCCTATCTGATGGGTGTTCTCGACCAACCGATTCAAGGAAGTCAGGTGTTTGAGATAGGTGGGGCTGATCGCGTTTCGTATCGAGACATCATGCTTGAGTATGGGCGACAACGTGGCCTGCGTCGGCATTTGATTCCCGTTCCGCTGTTGACACCACGGTTGTCCAGCTTGTGGCTCGGTCTCACAACACCGGTTTACGCCCGGGTTGGTCTGAAATTGGTAGAAAGCCTGAGAAATCAGACCATTGTGCATGATGACTCGGCGCGCACGGCCTTCGGGGTTCGGACGATGGGACTGCGAGACGCCATTGCTCGTGCCATCATTAATGAAGACGCTGAGTTTGCTGCTACTCGGTGGTCCGATGCAGTATCGGCGTCCGGTTCGCGGCCGGTTTGGGGTGGTGTTCGTGTTGGGACGCGCTTGGTTGATTCGCGGTCGATTGAAGTGGATGTCCCGCCGCAACAGGCTTTCGAACCGATCCGTCGCATTGGCGGTCAGCGTGGGTGGTACTACTTGAATTGGTTGTGGCGTGTTCGAGGGGCGATTGATCTGTTGCTTGGTGGTGTCGGAATGCGCCGTGGTCGACGCGATCCCGAAGAATTGGCTGTCGGCGATACGCTTGATTGGTGGCGAGTCGAGACTTACAACCGAGATACCTTGTTGCGATTGGCAGCAGAAATGAAATTACCTGGTCGCGCATGGCTTGAGTATGAGGTCAAGGCTCGTGCAGGCGGTGGTTCCACCATTCGGCAAACTGCGGTGTTTGATCCGGCTGGCTTGCTCGGTCTTGGCTATTGGTATGTGATCTATCCGTTTCATGCCGCCATTTTTGGTGGCATGCTGAATAGCATTGCGACGCGTGCCGGTGCATCCCATCACGATAGTCGTTAGACGTGGTTCAGAAGAGCTAGTTCTTTAGGGTGTGGATTGAGGTACGTCTGTCCGAGGAGATACGAGACGTCAAGGATTTTGGCGTGATGGCGGATAAGCGTGAGTGGGACGATACGAGGGACGAGTCGCTGTTTGTAATCGCCGACGACCGTTAACAATTCCGAACGGGACGGGTTATCGATGTGGCGTTTGAAGTGACCGAGTGCGTGCATCAGCACATTAGTGTGTCGTGCTGTCGTGGCCAAGGTAGTCATCGTGGTCATGAATTCGTCTTCATAGCGCCGGGAGAATTCCGCACGAGAGATAGTCTTTACATCGGCAACGAGACGTCCGAGTTCTCTATAACGCGGCAGTGAATGTGCCATTAAGGTCAGTTTGTGGTTAGTGTGAAAGCGAACCACATCGCCGTTTGTCCAACGTCCAGAAAATAGTGTACGCAAGCTCCGATAGGTAAAGATTCGCTCGAAAAAATTTTCCCTAAGGGACGGGTCATGGAGTCGTCCTTCTTCCTCGACGGGCATATTTGGGTATTGTCGGAGCAGTTCCGCGGTGAAGATCCCGCGCCCGTTACGCGTCGACGCGCTTTTGTCATGGGCGTTCCAGACCTTGACGCGTGCCATGCCGCAGCTTGGGGAGTCTTTTTTTACGATATAGCCGCTGAGGTTGTCTCGCGCCAGTTCTCGTGTTCGCTTACGTGCGTATCGCTGCATGCGTTTACTGAGTTCCACGCCACTTCTACTGACTAACCTGACACTATCCAACTCTTTCTGATCGCGAACTAGACGTATGGGCTCGCGCGGTGTGCCCAGTCCAATTTCAACTTCAGGGCACACCGGGACCCATTCAACCATTCGGCCAAGAGTTTCGACGAGATATGGATCCCGCTTGTGCCCTCCGTCGTGGCGAACTTCTTCACCAAGAAGGCATGTTGAGATCCCAATACGTAGGGGGGCGTCAAGTGTGGTCATGTGATAAATCGCTTTGCGATGACTTTGTAGTTGAGTGTTTAATCGGACTTTCGAATTTATCCTGGAGCGTTTCGAGAAGCACTGCCTGACGGATTTGGTCGTTTGTTCGTCCAGGATGTGAAATAAATGGTATGCCCTTTAGATATAAACGCGCTGCTTCCCAGTGAATCGCGGCAATTGTTTTAAAAGTCACAAATGGAAACTGCGCAATTAGCTTCATGACGCTTCAGTTGGTTATTGGTGTGCGGATGCCTTGGAGTTGTGCATCTAGGAGGCGTGTGCCGTGTTGTTCCTGCGTAATTCCCACGCCGAGCTGTTCACCGCTATCAGTGGAACGTCAGTGGAGGAGGGACGGTCGTAATTATGAGCGAACGGCACGAGCGTGGCTTGAAAATCTTGATAGTCACCGCCAGTTGGTTGAGCAGTGTCTGTCGGAAGCAGGCTCTGTGGAACCTGGTCGAGAGGTGGAACGATGGCGTTTGTTTTTCCTCGCATGCGCTGAACTGTTTGGATACAAGAATGGGGAAGAGTGGTTTGTTGCACACTATCAGTTACGTGCCTCCGGAGGGTGATTGTTGCGGCACGTGTGTAGTGGATTCACCGCGTAGTAAGGAGGGAAAGAGTCTATGGTTGTTACGCTGCGCTGGGTGTTCAGTATCGTTCTTGTCGCCATGATTGGACTGACGGCTGTTGCAGGGGGTGACCGTAATATCGGCGAAGCGTTGATAGCGTTGTGGCCTGATCCATGGTTTCGTGCCACGCTGGCGGACGCCTACTTTGGGTTTTTTACGATCTGGCTGTGGATCGCGTATCGAGAAACAGGTGTTCTGTCACGCTCCGTCTGGTTCGTGTTGATCATGACCCTCGGGAATATTGCCGTCGCCGCATATTTCCTTCGGCTTTTTTGGCAGAGTGAATCCACTGCGTCCCTTGATCATGTTTTGACTTCCGGGCGGACTCAATGATCACGCTCGCTGTCTATGGACTTTGCGTTTCCCTTGTCCTGATGACAGCGGTCTGGGCGATCAGTCTGGCGATCAGGAATGTGTCCATCATCGATATTTTTTGGAGCCTCACGATCTTATCCATCGGGTGGGTCTATCTGTCACAGTCTGAATTGATCACGATGCGCCATCTCGTGGTTTTGGCGTGCCTTCATTTATGGGCACTACGACTTGCGTTTTACCTGGCACGGAGAAGTTGGGGCCAACCGGAAGATAAACGGTATCGAGCAATGCGAGATACCCGCGGACCAGGTTTCCGTTGGACTAGTCTGTTTAGAGTGTTCTGGTTGCAGGCTGGGGCGGCGTGGTTGGTGTCGCTTCCGTTGCTGTTTGTATTTCAGGCTGGTGTCGTAAGATGTTCCGTTGATTTTCTTGCTATAGCGTTATTTCTCGTTGGGTTTTTCTTTGAAGCAATAGGCGACGGACAGATGGATCGTTTTCGAGCAGACCCTAATAATGCCGGGCAAGTCTGTGACGGTGGTCTCTGGCGCTACACGCGGCACCCGAACTACTTCGGGGAAGCAGTTCTCTGGTGGGGATTCTGGTTTTTCGCAGTGGCTCGTACTGCACCTTTCTGGACGGCCATGAGTCCTGTGTTGCTTACGTTTCTGTTGTTACGAGTATCCGGTGCTCGTTTGCTTGAGCAGTCGCTCACCAAAGAGAAGCCGGCGTATCGGGACTACATACAGCGCACGTCTGCCTTCGTACCGTGGATATCGGCCCGATAACTACGTTGATGTGGTTAGTACGTTTGGAGTGATTTGTTGCAACCGGTATTGTTGCGGTGAAATACGGTGAGAGTCGGCTGGCGAACCTCGACTCTGAATATGCTCTTTGAAGAAAGGCGGAGTAAGATCAAGAGTTGATCTTGTAAAAGCCGTCCCAAGTCTAAAGCGCTAGGTATTCAAAGAACTGTGAAAACATCGTCTAAATCTGTTCAATCATTGGGTTCCGACCGGATCAACTGGCTGAGAAATCTGCCATTCCTCGGTGTTCATGCAGCGTGCTTACTGGTGTTCTGGACTGGCGTGACACCTATTGCACTGCTTGTCGGTGCAGTCACACTGCTTACACGCATGTTTGGGTTGACTGCTGGCTATCATCGTTACTTTTGTCATCGTACTTTCAAGACGACTCGAGTGTTTCAGTTTGCACTGGCATGGCTTGGGGCAGCATCGGCACAGCGAGGGCCGCTGTGGTGGGGGCTGGCCATCACCGGTTACACCATCGGCACGCTGATACCGGAGAGGACGTCCATCCACCGGGAGTCAAAGGCTTTCTCTGGGCTCATGCTGGTTGGCTTATGAGTGTCCGGAATGCGCCCACCCGATTTGAGTGGGTTCCTGATTTCGCGCAATATCGTGAACTTAGATGGCTCGATGCTAATCACTATGTGGCGCCACTGAGTTTTATGTTGGTCTTGTTCGGTGTGGGCGAAGGGCTCAGTGCAACTTATCCCGTCTTTGAAACGACCGGGTCGCAGCTAGTCGTCATCGGGTTTGTTTGGAGTACTACGGTTCTTTATCACGTGACCTTTGCCGTGAACTCGTTTGGCCATCTCTTTGGTCGGCGTCGATACGACACGAATGATGGAAGCCGGAATAGTTTCTGGCTGGCGATGCTAACGGCCGGGGAAGGATGGCATAACAATCATCATCGCTACCCGGGTTCTGAGCGGCAAGGCTTTTACTGGTGGGAGATCGACGCCACCCATTATGGCGTTGTCGTGTTGTCGTGGTTCCGTTTGGTCTGGGACATTAGAGGGCCAGCCGACACAGTACTGCGCGAAGGCTCGTAGGGTTGTTTTATGCCTTGCCTAGAATTTCGGCAACTCGCATACGCCTGTATTCGAAGATACGCGTGAGGTCGTCATGTATCCAACCGAGGATTGGCGTCGCGGTTAGTCTGCGGCAGTAGAGGTCAAATGTGACGTCGTCGATCATTTCAGTTCCATGTTTAGTTGGTTTGAACTGGTGAAGGTGATGCCAGCGTTTAAATGGACCGATTTGTTGAGTATCGACAAAATGATGTGGCGGGCTCCATTCCGTAATTACCGTGCGCCAGAAGACGGGTATGTGGTGCAAGCGGAGGGTGTAATTAAGCGTGGCTCCTGCAAGAAGGGGTTCATGCGACCCGGACAGAATTTTGAAATCTAAAAATGGTGGCGTAATACGTTCAAGGTTGTATGCATCGGCAAAAAATGGAAACACCTCCGTTTGAGTGAGCGGGACGTGCTGGTGGCACGAAAGACGCCACCCGTTATTGTCCGTGCGCTCAATATTGATTGGCTTTTTCGTCTTCATGTTTAAATGATTTTTGTTCCATGAGATTAACTAGTAGTAAAAATAAAGTATTTAGTTAAACTTCTAGGATAGAACGTGGGTCGGGAAGGTTTGGTAAGAAGTTGCAACATGGAACGGTCGAATTTAGGCAAGAACTATGGCACTAACAGATACGTTAATGGATGGACTTGATCGCTATGAGATTGGCCCGAAACTTCGGGATCTTCGCCTTCAAAAGCAAATGGGGCTGGTCGAGCTCAGCCAACACACTGGCCTGTCGGCTGCGTTGCTGTCCAAGTTGGAACGTAGCAAGATGTATCCGACATTACCTACGCTTTTACGGATCTCAATGGTTTACAGCGTTGGTCTCGAGTATTTCTTTAAGCGTGAAGAGCCACCGGTCACGATAGTGCGGAGTCAGGACCGGATGCGTTTTCCTGAGAAAACAGGTCACCGCAAAAATTCATACCATTTTGAGTCGTTAGATTTCCCGGCCAAGAAAAAGAAACTAAACGCGTATCTTGCCGAGTTTTCATCGCTTCCGGTTGATGACGTGAAATTGCACAAGCATACGGGCGTGGAGTTTATCCATGTAATGGAAGGCAAATTGGGTCTGTATGTACGGGATGGTGAAAAACAGTTAGCAAAGGGAGATTCTGCATACCTCTTGGCGAACGTGCCTCATGGCTATCGGCGAATTGGGCGTCCTGTATGCCGCGCCGTCGTCGTGAGTGTTCCGTGAAATCTGATACCAAATTACGTTATTACCGACGGGCTACAACGTTAGCTGTTCCCCGCCAGGCTGCATTCGACTGGCATACTTACCCCGGTGCATTTGAGCGCTTGAGCCCGCCATGGCAACCGGCTCGCATAGAATCGCGCACAGGAAAAGGACTGGCACCAGGTGCGACGGTTACGCTCCGTGTCAAAGTCGGGCCTTTTTGGTTTCCTTGGGTTACTGAGCATGGTGAGTGGGACCCCGGATACATGTTTAGCGACCGTCAAGTGACGGGACCTTTTACGAGGTGGGAACACCGGCATTCTTTTGCTGAAGGCGCGGGTGACACCGTCGAGTTGATAGATGATGTTCGTTATCAATTACCACTGGGTTACCTGGGCTTACTTGGCGGCCATTATGCTCGGACCGAGATTAATCGTTTGTTTTCGTATCGTCATCGAGTCGCAGCGCGTGATACAGCTTGGCACGAAAAATATAGGGGTACACAGATGAAAGTTGCCGTGACAGGTGCGACGGGGTTGGTGGGGTCGGCGCTTCTACCTTTTCTTGAGAGCGGTGGCCATACTGCTGTTCCGTTACGTCGTGGTGTTGGCGGCTCAGGAGACAATCCGAGTTGGGACCCGAACACTGGTCAACTGTCAGCCGGAGCTCTGGAGGGTGTTGACTCGGTAGTCCATCTGGCTGGAGAAAATATTGCTGCGGCTCGATGGAGTGACGCGCAGAAAGCTCGTATTCGGGACAGTCGTGTCGAGGGTACTCGCCGCTTGTGTGAGGAATTGAGTCGGCTGGATCATCCGCCTAAGACGCTTGTGGTGGCTTCTGCTATCGGGTTTTATGGGGATCGTGGGGATGAGCGTTTGACTGAAGCCTCTGGCCCCGGCGCAGGATTTTTGCCGGAAGTGTGTGAGGCGTGGGAAGTCGCGGCGGACTCTGCTCGTGCTGCTGGGATTCGAGTGGTGCATCTGCGAGTGGGGATTGTGTTAACTCCGGCTGGTGGCGCCTTAAAGCAAATGCTTTTGCCATTTACGATGGGTGTCGGAGGGGTGATTGGTTCGGGACGACAATTCATGAGCTGGGTGTCACTCGACGATGTGCTGGCGAGCGTACTCCATGCTTTAGCGACCGCAAGTTTGGAGGGTCCGGTTAACGTCGTGGCACCACAAGCGGTGAGTAATGCGGAATTCACGAAAACCCTGGGACGGGTGCTTCGTCGCCCCACGATATTTCCGTTACCGGCGTTTATGGCGCGCCTTGTGTTTGGAGAGATGGCTGATGGCCTTTTGCTGTCGAGTACTCATGTTACTCCCACTCGTCTTCAGGAGACTGGATTTTCGTTTGGATACCCAGGCTTAGAAGATGCGTTACGCCATGTGCTCGGTCGATAATCCCGAAGTGTTTTAACCGACTACAGTTGGAAACTTTTCACGGCAATTGGTTTGTTTATGAAGTGAATCAGCGGAGCAAGTGTCTTGAACAGTCTTAGCACAGATGAATAGAAACGCGGTGTGGTGGCAAAGTCGGCTGGTCGCTCTATTCCAGCCAAGAGTTGCTTATATTTGAGGTACACAGCCGCTGGATGTCTGGAATCAAAACCTCGCGGTACCCGCTTCAACCGTTCTCCTCGGAGTTCTCCGAACTGTTTTTTGAAGTGGGGATGCCCGACGATCTCTTTAAAGTCATTTAGGTGTGAGGCAATATGCACGCGAAGACGGTAGAGGTGCTGCGGTGTCGGTCGGTACAGCCCCCCCCCGACGAATACGTGATCGTGGGCGACGTGGAGGTACAATCCGCCGCTTTCGTGTTTCGGTAAGTCACGATGCGGAAAGATCGCCGCTACATGCGTTTTATAAGGTGTTTTGTTCGCAGAAAATCGTGTGTCACGGTAGATGCGATAAATTGATCTTTTTGGATTTGCATTTAGATCGGGTGCAAAGTCGTTCAGGTCGTTCGCCATACGATCGACGAATGTCTCCATCGGTTGACGCACATGCGCTTCGTAGCGTTCTCGATTTGCTTGAAACCACTCTCGGTTGTTGTGGCGTTTGAGGCTGCGCAGAAATGACAACGTCTTCGATGAAAATAATAGTGGTGTCGGCAAGACTTACTCCAATCGTACCTACGGCGTGATAAATCTGACTTTTGGAGCGAGGGCCCAGTTGAACTGTTTTAGATTGTTTGGACCCAGTCGTTTTACTTCACAGAGGATATGGTCCACCTGGTCGAGTAAATTATTAACGTCGATAGTCTGGCAGGTCGGTGTAAACGGCTGTAGGTAGTTTGGGCCACGCGTCAACATGTAGACCGCACCGTGATGATTGCATCGTGAAATGTGATACATCGCGACTCCTATTTGAAGGATGCCTTGGTAGAGGCGCCTAATATCGCGGGTTTCATCAAGCCACAGGTCTTCTAGGGTTTCATGCTGCTCGAAAAACTCACCTCTGTTAAATTGTGTCACTCCCGCAAGGAGCAACGGCGGGGGTGTTTCGTCACAACAGCCTGACATTGACCGGCATTATACTTACGGCCCATGTCGACGCGTGGGACAGTTCGTGATCATTCTGATCCATTTGCCACGGGACTGTATTTCCCGAAAATTCAACGGAAAGGTTCTCGGCTACACGGGTGGGGTGTGTTTGCGGTCGAGGACATCAATAAGAACAAACGAATTCTTCATTATGCGGGCGAAAAGATTCGGAGTCATGAAAGTACCGTTAGAGAACGAACCTACCTTGCGCGTGGTGAAATTTGGTGTTTCCGTATCGATCATTTGTATGTCCGCGATGGAAATGTCGATGGCAATTTGTCTCGATTTATTAATCATGCGTGCATTCCGAACTGCTATAGCCACGTCATAGTTGATACGGTATGGATAATTGCGGCTCGGCAGATTAAGGCCGGTGAGGAACTGACGTATCACTACAATACCGATGGATTTGGAGAGCTTTCATGTCGGTGTCGGCCGGGTTGCACGTGCCAGTTATAGGACATAAACCGTGCATGTGATTTATTTACACGGCTTTGCTTCTTCTCCGGCGTCTTCAAAGGCGATGTTTCTCAAAAATCGGTTCCTGGCCCATGGAGTTACGTTTAGTTGTCCCGATTTAAATCGTCCTGATTTTTCAAGGATGACGGTTTCGCGGATGGTGACGGAGGTGCAGGGGATAACTGAAATGCTTCCAGAGGGGCCGGTCGTGCTTTGTGGCTCGAGTTTGGGAGCGTTCGTTGCACTACATGCGGCCGATCGCGTATCGAGACGAATTGACCACATGATTTTATTGGCTCCGGCCTTTGATTTTGGTTGCACACCGGTCGGAGATCTTGGTGAAGAAGGAATGGCCCGCTGGCGAGACGAAGGATGGTGGACGTTTACGCATTATGCGACTTCACAACCCCAGCGCGTTCATTACGAGCTCTTTCGGGATGCAACGGAATACGATTCATTCGGAGTCTCTAGCGTCATTCCAACGCTCATCGTTCAGGGGCGTTGCGACGCGGTTGTTGACCCGAAAATGGTCGAGCGGTTTTCGACTACGCGTCCGCACGTCGAGCTTGTCATGGTGGATGACGATCACCAGCTTGGTGAGAGTTTAGAACGGATATGGGCTGAGACAGTTCGGTTTCTATCCATTGCGCTATGAACCACTGGTTCGTTGATACAAAAACCTGTTCATCACGTGTAGTAGTCCACGATGCTATTGCGCCTGCTACGCTCGTGCTTAGAGTTGCCTGAAATTAATCCCTTAGTGTCGATCGTGGTCCCGGTGTTTCGGGATACCCCTCAGCTCTCAGAGCTTTTGGTGACATTGCAGCCGGAGGCGGCGATCGGCTCATGTGAGGTCGTCGTGGCGAATGGGGACGTGACTGACGATTCGATTAGGGATCTTCATGATATCTATCCATTTGTTCGATGGGTGACGAGCGAATCTGGCCGTGGCCAACAAATGAATGCCGGCGCGGCAGCGGCAAGCGGGCGGTGGTTACTGTTTCTTCATGCTGATGCCCGACTTGACCAGCGCTGGAGAACGGTTCTTGAAGAGGCCGATGCGATGTCTGCTGTGGTTGGAGGCGCTTTCGCCCTTTCGATCACCTCGTCGCACTGGGCCGCTCGTTTTATCGAGAAGGGTGTCGCGGCCCGAGTGCGGTGGTTCAGGCTTCCTTACGGAGATCAGGCTGTTTTTGTGAGACGCAAGATCTTTAAACAATTAGGGGGGTATGCCCCGTTACCTCTGATGGAAGATGTGGAGCTGATTCGCCGTCTGAGTGTTGTTGGTAATTTATGGTTTCCAGCAATGCCCGTGCATGTGTCAGCGCGTCGTTGGGAGCAGGATGGATGGGGGCGCAGAACGGTTTTAAATCTTTGTCTGGCAGTTCTGTACTTTCTTGGTGTTTCTCCTCGCCGCCTGGCATCTTGGTATTACGGGGCGCGAGAGGAGGTAGTTGGGCCGTGTTCGGAGACGCCTCATAATATCGCCGGGAATGAGCGTGTCGTGGTGATCATGCCTGCGTTGAATGAAGAGGAGGCCATCGGGGGGGTGATTGCCGAAATTCCGGATGGAATCCATGAGGTCATTGTTGTTGACAATGCTTCTACTGACGGCACGGTGGAGCGGGCACGGGCGGCCGGCGCGACAGTGGTGACTGAGGCTAACCGTGGTTACGGAAACGCCTGTCTCCGAGGATTGAGGCGGGCAACGTCGATGGCCGATGCGATCATCGTATTTCTTGATGCGGATCGTAGTGACTTTCCGCTTGAAATGATGACTCTGGTTGAACCAATACGTCAGGGGACTGCTGATTTTGTGCTTGGTGATCGTGGCGGGAGCGATCGTCCATGGCATGCACGCGTTGGCACGGAACTTTGCGTGGGGTTAATCAACAAATTATGGCGAACTGAGTATCGAGATCTTGGTCCATTTCGCGCGATTCGTCGGTCGGCTATCGACCGACTCAAGATGGTAGACCGTACGTGGGGGTGGACGATTGAGATGCAGATCAAAGCGGCGGAGGTCGGTCTCGTCATTTGCGAGGTGCCAGTTCGCCAACGTGCGCGTATTGGCCAATCAAAGATTTCTGGTACGGTCACCGGAACCGTGAAGGCTGGCCTACGAATGCTGTATACGATTTGGTGTTTGTGGCGGACACGGCGCGCGCGTGTTTTTTGACATGGCTAAACAAATTTTCGCCCTCGGCCTCGCAATGCTGGGTGTGTTTCTCGCGGTTGGACAGATCGATGCACGTGAGGAGATAGGTTTGTTTCTTGCGCTTATGGCGACTGCATCGATCGCTTATCTGTTTGTTATCTGGTTGGTACATTCGCGCCGACCTGGTCCGACGACAGCATTAGTCGGATGCCTGCTTCTCGGATTGATTTGGCGTGTAGGGCTAGTTGGTGCTGTGCCACTTGTATCCGATGACGTCTACCGATATGTATGGGATGGCCGAGTACAACAGGAGGGGCTGAACCCCTATGACAGTGTGCCTGACGACCCGCGATTGGAATCGTTGCATACTGATTTGACCAGACAAATTCACCCGACGAACGCGGCTTTGCCAGCGATTTATCCACCACTTGCGCAACGCTTGTTTTATGGCGTCACGTCGGTTCATGAGTCGGTCAAGGCACTGGCCCTTGTCATGGTAGTAGCGGATGTATTGATTGTTGTTCTGCTGTGGAGATGGTTGGTCGCAACGGGACGAAATCGATGGTGGGTACTGGCCTACGCGTGGCATCCGCTCGTGGTATTGGAAGGGGCTGGCGGCGCCCATATCGATACGTTTGGGGCGTTACTCCTTGCCGCTTCATGGCTTGCTCTGTCTCGCCGCCGGTCGCTGC
>Ga0310124_10002217_pt1 | contig 13430 bp, 7 predicted proteins | sample CB11b_AW_Bot5_MG_FD_203507 | JGI IMG/M metagenome (GOLD analysis project Ga0310124, IMG submission 203507) | Marine microbial communities from Western Arctic Ocean, Canada - CB11b_AW_Bot5 | ecosystem: Environmental > Aquatic > Marine > Oceanic | place: Canada: Western Arctic Ocean | collected...
TCTGGACGCCTTGAATGGTGGCGAAGGTGGGCTGAAATTTGGATTTTTGAATAGTAATCTCTCCGTGTTCATCGATGCTTTGGAGACGGTGGGCGACACGAACGTGATTGCATCACCCCATTTGATGTGTTTGAACAAACAAGTGGCGGAGATCCTCATTGGTTCTCAATTGGGATATGTCAGTACGACTGTGACAGAGAGTGCATCGACACAGACGGTCGAGTTTCTGGAAGTGGGCACACAACTTCAGATTCGACCCTACATTTCGAACGATGGCATGATTCGTATGGAGGTGCGTCCCGAATTATCGACAGGTAACGTACGAGTGGAAGAAGGTTTTACATTGCCAGATAAAGAAGTGACACAAGTGACGACAAACATCATGTGTCGAGACGGTGCGACCATCATTTTAGGTGGGTTGATTCGCGAAGACTTGGCGACCAATGCGAATCAAGTTCCTGTTTTCGGCAGTCTTCCATTGCTGGGAGCTCTATTCCGCCAAAAAACAGAAACGATCGATCGTCGGGAGTTAATTGTGTTAATCACCCCCCGCATCATCAATGATCAAACGGTTGACGCCGAAAGTGATGCGAAGGCCGATGCGTACATGCACCGACAGGATTTCTATGCCGACAAGATGAGCCCGGTGGGAAAACGGTTCTATGGACGGCGCTATTACCGATTGGCCAAACAGGCGTGGATGTCTGGTGATGGTTCATCTGCCCTGCGTTTTATCAATATGTCGGTCCAATTCGATCCATTGGATCTTGATGCCTTGGAACTGCGAAAAGAAATCGTGGCCAGTGGCTATTCCGGGCAAACAACGAATTCGCATTGGGGAGTCGGGCGGATGTCCTGGAAACAACCGATCGGCAAAAAAGGGATTTCTGCCTGGATCATTGACCAGCTTGGTTCACCGTCCGAGAATCAGGCGGTCGGTGGAAATCAACCTTTCGACTCTGCTCTTGAGCGGAACAGTTCTCACGAGACCGTTGAACGCCCCCTGAGTGGTCATGACAGTGATCACAGCAGTGTCGGTGAACTCCATGGCGAGAGCATTCTTCCTGGATCAGCTTTCGAAGGATAGTGTTAAATGTTCGCCATCACAAGGATTGTATTGATCGGCAGCCTGATAGTAACCGTGTGCAGCTGTGCCAATATCCAGTTGCCAGAGCCTCTGGTCGAAGATATTGCTAAGCACCGTGAAACGCGAGAACAGGAGGCTTTTCGACAGTTTGAAATACGACGAAACGAGGCAGAATATCAGGCTGCCCTGTCACGCTGGAATGCTGGAGATGCAATTGGTTGTCGAACCATGCTCATGAGTCTGTTGGGACGGTCACCCCGTCACCTGTCTGCTAATCTACTATTGTCAGATTTGCTCATCACAGAAGGAGCAATTGATACGGCCCGACAACGTTTGGAATCACTGGTTCGAGATTACCCAGACGATGCTCGCGTGCACCACTCGCAGGGTCTGGCCATGGAAATCATGGGACAGGAAGAAATAGCTCGCCGCCATTTCGAACGGGCTGCCCAATTGCAGCCCAACGATCCATTGTTCGCAGTAAGTCGACCGAACTCTAATGAGAATGATAACAATCGTCTTGCTAAAGAAAATGGCAGCACTAGCTGGCGCAAAGATTTGTTAAATTCAGCTCATACGGCCGCTGGACAAGGCTTGCTGCTGATAGCAGCAAGCCTTACCAGGCAGACTGATGCACTCATTCATTGGGAAGCGGCTATCCAGTCTGAGCCGGATAATCAACACATTCCAATCGCATCCTGTGTTTATCTGATTCGGCTGGGACGATTCAAGGGAGCCGCGATACTGGCGGAGACAGCACTTCACCGGTTTAAAGCCTCCCCGTCACTCCTGCGAATACTCGGAACGGCCCACCTCTTAGGTGGGGATTTCTATCAATCACAAGTTGCTTGCCAACAAGCACTTTCTTTGGACAACTCCTCTGCTTTGTCCTACTTTTTACTAGGTTGTACGTTGTTGCAGCTTGGCCAGCCGGATCAAGCCCACTGGCATTTTCAGCAAGCACAACGTTTGGACCCGCGGTTTTCGGAACAGCGTTCCTCGTGATCGCCTATTGAACTGATCCAACTTCGGTTCAATATGTTCCGCCAGGTCGCGTTGCGTCAACCACGGCAACCTGCGTTGCGATGATGATTGCGCCAACCGCTTGCCTGTGCCCCAGGACGGCGCGGCCTATTGTAAAACGTGTCCATTACAAGGTGGAACAACCGATGAGTCTGAGATTGAAAAGTGGAACTTCACTCTCGGTTCTGGCGGTCATTGTATCGACAGGACTAGCATTGGCTTGGCTGTTTGACTTGGGAATAGGGATGGCAGCTTGGGTTACCCGTCTTGGGCTTCTTATGGTCAGCATCGCGTTAGCTGCCATCGCCTCTGTTTTGCTGATTCGTCGCATTCAAAGCTCAGGGAAAACGATACGTCATTACATCGATGCGCTTTGCCAGCTAGAACCGCATGATCTTTGCGCCGATAAAGTTCTCAAGAATCCAGTCCGACGTGATAATCCATGGGATAAGACATTCAACCAACTGCAGAATAGGTTGGTCGAATATGGCGAACGGTTGCAGATTGCTGAACAGGCGCGGGCGCGAGCCGAGATCCGATGTCAACGGCTCTCGGCTGAACGGCAACAGATGTCCGAAGTGCTGGAAAATCTTTCCGATCCGGTGGTTGCCATTGACACTTTTGATGAGTTGATCTTAGTCAATGGAAGTGCCGAGCGTCTGTTTGATTTTGACCGGACGTCTACCGAGTCACGAGCTTTGAATCAACTGATTCAATGTGAGTCGTTGATTGAGATGCTCACACAAGTTCGCCGGCGAAAAGGGAAAGCTCAACGTACGAACGATCTCAAGCTCGAAGGACCCGATGGAAAATCGAAATGGTATAACGCAACGGCCTATAACTTCGTAGCTCGAGACGGAATAGGATCCGGTGCTCAGGAAAATAATGCGGTTGCAGTGTTACGTGACATCAGTGGCCAAAAAGCAATGCAAAAACGACACGCCGAATTTGTTTCGGCTGTTAGCCATGAGATGAAGACACCCTTATCCGGCATCAAGGCGTATGTCGAATTGCTTGCGGACGGTGAAGTTGAGGATGAAGATACCAAAGAAGAGTTTTTGGGCATTATCAACAGTCAAGCCGACCGTTTACAGCGGTTGATTGAAAACCTGTTGAATATCGCCAGGATCGAAGCGGGTGCGGTGGAAGTGAAAAAACAACCGCAGTCTTTGAATGAAGTACTCGAAGAGGCGCTTCGAATTGTGCAGCCGGCCGCTAACCAAAAGCATATCGACTTGTGTAATGACTTGAGTCAAATGTACCTGGGAGTGCTGGCGGATCGTGACATGTTACTCCAGGCGAGCATTAACTTGCTATCCAATGCGATCAAGTACACACCTGGTGGCGGCAAAGTGACACTACGAAGTCGAATGCAGGTAGAAGAAGTATTGTTTGAGGTCGAAGACACAGGAGTAGGTTTGGAAGAAGAAGACCAGCAACGAGTTTTCGAAAAGTTTTACCGTGTTGATAAAGATAAAAACATGGCGGTGGGAACTGGTTTGGGATTGTCGTTGGCCAAGCACATTGCAGAGGACGTGCATGGTGGAAAATTGACAGTGGAAAGTGTTGCGGGCAAGGGAAGTACGTTTCGAATTGCCATGCCCTTAGCCGCACAACTGGTTTAAATGGCCGTTTAAGAATGACATGTTGATGATTCACTTTGAACCATTCCTGAGGGGCCGAGGTTATCGGAGAAATCATCACGACACAGTTGACGAACTCCGAGTGGTGTTGATTACGAACTGACGAGAGGACGATTATGACAAAGCGAGTGTTACTTTGCGACGACGAGATACACATACTTCGCGCCGCTGAATTTAAGTTGAAACGGGATGGTTTTGAAGTGATTTGCGCCGAGAATGGTGAAGTGGCATGGGAGGCGATTCTTGAGCAAAAGCCACACGTATTGGTAACGGACTGCCAAATGCCAAAATTGGATGGGATCGGCCTCGTTGATCGGATTCGAAACCATCCAGAAGTTGCTGATCTTCCAGTGCTCATGCTGACTGCCAAAAGTTATGAACTTGCCGAGGAAGTACAGCGGTTGGACATCATTGCAGTGATTGCCAAACCATTTAGTCCGCGTGAGCTTGCCAATAAAGTAGCGGAAGTTGTCGAAACCGGCACTTTGAATGGATCGAAAACATTATGAATTTGCCAACCGAAGTATTCGGAGAGATTGTTGTTGCCCATACACCAGAGGAGTTAGGTGAAGATCAAGCTGAGCAGTTAGTGGAACATCTCACGAACCTGGACAAGTCGAAAATCATTGTCGATTTGGATGGTACGGAAACAATCGACAGCGAAGGGTTGGCTGCTTTGTTGTCCGTGCGAGATGGGCTTGTCGACAATGATGGCGAATTGAAAATCACGACTACCAATGCCGTGAATCGAAAAATTTTAGAGATCACGCGATTAGATGAACACTTGGAGGTGTTTGATAGCGTGATCGATGCTGTGAAAAGCTTTGTCTGACCGGGTTAATCCTTTCATTCAATCAAATATAAGTAATTCTTATGTCTTCGGTAACGACACGTCCTGCTCCGGTAACAACGCGCCAACGGCTTGGTAATGTCCTGGTCGAACGCGGCTATCTCACCGTGGCTCAATTGGAAGATTCCCTGGTGATTCAGGAGAAATCGGATAGCAACAAGTTGTTGGGTGAGGTGCTTGTCGAATGCGAATTTTGTACCGAGGATCAGGTTGTCGAGGCGTTAGCAGTCGAATACGAAATTCCCTACGCTAAACTGGAATCCCGCCTTTTCGATTCCAAAATAGTAGATGTTTTGTCAAGGGAAGTGATTGAGAAGAATCTTATTTTTCCCTTGTTCGTCATTCGTGATACGTTGACCCTGGCGGTATCTGAACCATCCAACCAATTTTTGATTGACGAATTGCATCGACAAACGGGTCTGTCCATCCAGATCGTTGCTGCCACACCTCGGGATATCCGTCGGCTGATTCAAACATTGCCGGATTCGAAAACGTTCGTCATCGATGACATCATTGAGGATTCTGACAAGGCAGAAGTTACGCTTATCGAAGAGGTGATTGATGATATTGGTGATGTGGCAGAAGTTGCCAGTCAGTCACCCGTGATTCGCTTGGTGAATTACATCCTTTACAATGCAGCAAAAGAGGGTGCCAGCGACATACATATTGAACCAGCTGAAAAATGCTTGCGAGTACGGTACCGCATTGATGGAAAATTGTACAAGTCACTCGAAGTCCCCAGCCATTTACTGAATGCTGTTGTCAGTCGTATTAAGATTATGGCGGACATGGATATCAGTGAACGACGTCTGCCGCAAGACGGTCGTATGAATGTGGCCATGGATGGGCGGAAGATCGACCTTCGTGTGAGTACGTTCACAACCATTAAAGGGGAAAAGACAGTGATTCGTGTGCTCGACACGCGAGGAACGTCATTGAATCTAAATGAACTGGGGTTTTCGGAAGACATCCTACGTAAATTTCAGGCCAATATCACGGCTCCCAACGGAATTATTCTTGTTACCGGGCCAACAGGAAGTGGGAAGTCGACAACGTTGTATGGTGCGATGAATGATATCGCAACGATGGAAAACAATGTTTGCACGGTTGAAGATCCGATCGAGTACAACCTGCCGCTCATCAACCAATTTCAGGTCATTGAAAAAGTTGGAATGACTTTTGCGATGGCACTCCGAACGCTTTTGCGTCAGGATCCGGACATCATCATGGTGGGTGAAGTTCGTGATGAGGAAACGGCACGCACGGCAATCCAGGCCGCACTTACAGGGCATCTTGTGTTTAGTACACTGCACACAAATGATGCGCCCTCGGCGATTACACGCTTAGTGAACATGGGAGTTGAACCATTTTTGATTAGTGCTGCTTTAAATATGGTTCTTGCCCAGCGGTTGGTACGGCGAACCTGTACCCGATGCCGACAAAAGTATGACGTCCCGCGTACACTGCGCAGGGCATTGGAAAAAATGGGTTGTGAAATTGAAACCTTTTACAAGGGGGTCGGTTGTAAACGGTGTCGTAACACGGGGTATGCCGGACGGCTGGGTGTCCATGAAATTATGGTCGTCAATGATGAAATACGAGATGCCGTTGTTGCTGGAGCTTCCGTCGGAGAAATTAAACGCTTGGGTGACGAAAATGGGATGATTACGTTGCGTCAGGATGGACTTCGCAAAGTTCGTGAGGGAATTACGACCATTGAGGAAGTCATGCATATTGCTGGCGACCTGCGCGATACAAGCAAGGTCTGATGAATCTCTAGGGTGGTCGCGATGAAATTTGACTATCAAGTAACTGATCCAATGGGAAGGGAGATCGATGGTTGCGTTGAAGCAACCAGTGGTGAGGCAGCAGCTCACATTCTGAGAAGAGATGGATTTATAATTCGAAAGATCGAAGAAAGCGACGACTCAGAAGGATTGTTTTCTCAACGAATTTCAAAAAGTGATCTTGTTTATGTGACCAGTCAATTGTCGATCATGGTTCAGACTGGGATTAACCTTTCAGCTGCTCTGAGAGGGATTATTCAACAGGAAGAAAATCTGACACTCAAAGCATTGTTAGCCGAGCTGAGGTCGAATGTTGAGTCAGGCGAAGACTTTTCAACTGCGTTGGCGCGGCATCCTCGATATTTCGATAAGACGTTCGTTGCACTGGTCCGCGCCAGCGAACAAACTGGCATGTTGGGTGAAATGCTGGAAAAGATTTCGAATTATCAGAGAAAGCAGCTGGAAAACGGAAGTAAAGTTCGAGCTGCAATGGCTTATCCTTGCCTCATGTTACTGATTGCCACCGGAGTGACGATTTTTCTGCTGACATTTGTGCTGCCAAAATTTGAACCCTTGTTTAGCCAGAGGGGTAGTAGTTTACCGATAACAACTCAATTGATGATGACAGTCTCAGACTCCCTTATTGACTATTGGTATTTTTGGATTGCTGGAGTCGTGGTGGCAATTGTTGCAAGTGTTCTTTTTAAACGTAGCGATCGGGGCCGTCGTAAGCTCGATCATTTGATGATCAGCCTACCTTTGATTGGCCCCATGTTTCGGAAGGTCGTCATCAGTAGGAGTATCAATACGTTGGGGACGATGATTGAAAGCGGTGTTCCTGTTCTGGATGCAATCCAGCTTTCCTCCGAAGTGGCGGGAAATGCATGTTACGAGAAATTGTGGACTGACGTTTTGGAAAAAGTTTCCAGCGGTAATCCGATCAATCAGGCGATAGGGAATTCACCATTGTTTCCCCATACGCTTGTACAAATGATTGCTTTAGGGGAAGAAACTGGAAAACTGGACGAAGTGCTTGCCAGGGTCAGTCAGTATTATGACCGTGAAGTGGATACATCGCTCAAAGGTTTGACCAGTATCGTAGAACCTTTAATGATTGCTGCCATGGGTGTCGTGATTGGCACGATCGTACTTTCCTTGCTACTGCCCATTTTTCAGCTCAGCCGTCACGGTGGGTGAAGATGACCGTCAGTAAAGGATCCTGTGAGCCCTCTTGAATGGTGAGTTGGTTCAACGGCTACAACAGCACGCCTCTCATTGCAGCCAAGGGAGGGCAGATTTCTAACAGTCGATAAGAGTGTGATGATTGGAAAACTCGGGGAACGAGGCCCTGGACATGACGATGAAAAGAGTTCATCCGGCCGTCATTTTACCCGACAACCGTCACTTTGTAATGTCTCATGTCTTATAAATCACGTTGTCCGATCCATGGGTGTTGGATAAGATGAAGTACACCAAGGGTGAGGAGATCAGGAAATGTTTACAAAACCTACATGTGGGCATCGCAATGCGATTGGATCCAACCGGTTCCGAAAGTCTTTGTGGATTACCAACGATTGTGCCTCAGCTGTAAATATTTCAGCTGTGATCATTTCGGCTGCAATCCTGGCCCAATGTGCGATAACTCAAGGCCAAAACAATGCCAAAAAAGACAACCAGGACGATCTTAAAAATGCAACCAGCGTTTTCGTTCCCGCCGACCGAGATTTGCGCCGAGTCCTGGATGGTGCGCGGCAGGCAATGGAGGAAAAACGTTACAGTGATGCAATTTCGTCGTTAAACGAATTGATTAATCCGAGTCTGGTCGACCGGAGTGAAATGGAAGATTTTTTTCTGGGTACGGGTGAAGGTGAGCTTCCCAGGATCAGTATTAAACTAGAGGTGGAGCGGTTGCTGTGCGACATGCCGAAAGCAGGTCGCGAATTATACGAACTCCAATACGGCGCTGATGCCCGGAAGTTATTAGGCGATGCCTTGAAAGCCGGCGATGTGAAATTACTCGCTGAAGTAAGCCGGCGATTCCTTCATACGCAAGCTGGATACGAGGCAACTCTTCTGTTGGGCCAACACCAATTGGATCGCGGTCACCCACACGCTGCCATCCTTGCATTCACTCGAGTTGCTGAATCAGATTCAGCCAGGGAACAGTTTGAGCCAGGACTTTCACTTTCATTGGTTGTTGCCTGGATTTATGCGGGAGATGCTCTGCGGGCTCAGGAATTGCTGAAGGAACTACGCCAATATGATGCTAACGCCACGCTTGAACTGGGTGGCGAATCCACGCGTTTGGATGCGGAAGGGCTTGATGCTCTGGCTTGGATTCAAGAACGATTTGGCCAGCGACTTGAACCGGCGCATTACAGTGTCAATCAGTGGACGATGTTTCGTGGAGACGGAACAAGAACAGCTGCCAGTCAGGGTGGATTGCCCCTTATTTCAAGTAGTAATCCACTTGTCAATTGTCGCTGGCAGGTGCCCACGGCAAACGACAAACTTTTAGAGAATGCGATCGATTCAATTCATCGGCAGTATCTGGCCAGTCGCCTTCCAGCCCTTCCTAGTCTGCAGCCATTGGCAGTAGGCGATACGATTTTGATGCGGACGATTCAACGTGTCATTGCGGTGGATTTTAAGACGGGTAAGCGTATTTGGTATTTTGGCGAATCTGATGACGTTGATTATTCACAATCACGTACCGGCCTGAAACCTTCGCGTGCCAATCAGGGCTCGCTAATGTTTGGGCTTTACCAGCGCGTTTGGGATGATGTGCCATATGGTCAGTTGAGTAGCGATGGCCAGCACCTTTTCTTTATTGACAGTCTTGGTTCGGCTAGTCATGGTCCAATGAGAAAGCAACTCGTGATGCCGATGGGGCTTTTTAGACAAAACCCTCTTTGGCCTAAATCTCATAATCAACTTGTTGCACTCGAGCTTCCTAGCGAGGGCAAACTTAAATGGATCGTCGGTGGTGAAACGGGTGAAGGGGAACCAGAGCTTGCCGGTGTGTTCTTTCTTGGCGCTCCTCTTCCGGTCGAAGATAATTTGTATGTGTTGGTGGAGGACAAAAGAGAAATCTGCCTTAAAGTGCTCAGCGCGCAGACAGGTCATGTGGAATGGTCTCAGCAGCTCACGCATGTGGACCAATTTGCGGTAGGTCATAACGTATTACGACGAGTTGCTGGAGCAGTACCATCGCATTCAGATGGTGTGTTAATTTGTCCAACAACGGTAGGGGCAGTGGTAGCCGTGGATCTTGCTACACGTTCACTCCTTTGGGGACACCAATACCTCAAGCTTCCAAAAAATAACAGTCGTGCAAATTGGGGCAATCAGCGCTTGTCGCTGAATGCAACAATACCAGGTACGCGTTGGTCCGACAATTCGATTACTGTTGCCAACGGTAAAGTGTTGCTGACTCCAGTGGAAAGCAGTGAAATTCTTTGTTTGGATCTAGTGGGTGGAAAGTTGCTTTGGAAAAAACCGCGAGAATCTTTGTTGTATATTGGCTGTGTGCAAAACAATATTGTCACGGTCATTGGTAAGGAACAGATTGTGGGTTTGAATATGGCCAGTGGGGAACATGCCTGGCCGCCAATTCCCTTGCCAGATGACAGTTCGCCTAGTGGCCATGGATATCATGATGATGGCCATTATTATCTTCCCACGACAGGTACCGAATTACTTAAAGTTGACGTTGCTCAAGGAGCGATTGTCGAAAAAATTGCCACGCGCCAAATACTGGGGAATCTGATTTGTTACAAAGACAGTGTCATTTCCCAAGGAATTGATTCACTGACTGCATTTTACAAACGCGATGCCTTGCGCGAAACGGTTGAACAGCGGCTTGAAGAAGATCCCAATGATGCAGATGCTTTGGCCAAATGGGGTGAGATTCTCTTACACGATGGGCAGCGGATCGATGCTCTAGAAGTTTTGCGAAGGTCGTATCTTTTCGAACCAACCGACACCACGAGGGCGTTGCTCGTAGATACATTGCTAGGTGCGCTTCGTGATGACTTTGCGGGCAACAGTCGGCTTGCAGATGAAGTTAAGGATCTTATTGATCAGCCGAGTCAGCAGGTAGAATTTCTAAGAATAATGATTGTTGGACTTCAGCAAATCGAGGACTTCGAACGGGCCTTTGATATGTGTTGTCGACTGGTTGATCTAGAAGAGCCCGGTCAAATGGAAAACGTTGACATGCGGACCAGGGTGCGCCGTGACCGATGGTTGCAGGTTCAGTTGACGCAAATTTTTTCCCAAGCTGACGCATCACAACGAAGTCATATTGACGGGTTGGTTGCGGCGCGTCGAGATGCGGTTTTAAATTCGCAGTCATTGGAATCGCTGCATCGTTTTGTGGAATTGTACCCCGGCCACGAACATGTTGAGCAAGTTCAATTGGAATTGGCCCGTCAGCAGTTGGCCAGTAATCAATTGCTGGCTGCTGAAATGTTGCTTGAAAAGCTGGCTTACGCTCCACGGCGCAGTACTGCGGGCACTGCAACGGCACTGTATGCGAATTTGTTAGAGCAAGTATCACGATTTGATGACGCTGCGCACCTTTACCAGCGTTTAGAACAAGAATTCGCCGAACTGATTTGTGATAAGGAGATGACGGGCCTCGAAATTGTCGAATCTCTTGCTGACGATAGCCATGTGAAAGCCATCATGCGCAATCCTGAAGTTTGGCAGGATGGGCGTGTGAATCAACACGAGTTAACCGAACCCAAAGGTAAAGCTTCTCCTCGTCGCAACACACAATTTTTCGCGTTGGCGGACCGTGACCAGCATGGGCCACGTGGCTCGCTAGTTTGGACAATCGATCGTCAGCGGACATTGGTGGGAAGGAATCAATTCGGTGAACCAGAATTTCAGTTGTCTCTTGCCGGTAACCGGCGTCAGGCAACGAGATTTTCTGGAACTGTAGGAATTTCCAGGGCGGCTCGTGCCGGACATTTGTGTATCCTTTCTTTTGGTCTCGAACTGTTCGCGATTGATACACTTCATAAGACGTCTGATAGGGTCGACCAAATCCTCTGGAATGAGGTTGCCACCCCCAAGAGTCCATCATCTGGAACGATTCGATATCCACAGTTGAAGCACGAAGCAATTCCAAATCCGTGGGGTCCGGCGTGGAAGCGTATCGTTGATGCAAATTCAAAGCGCCCCGTTGGTCAGTTTGGCCCTATCAATGCGAATGGGTTTTGTTTCCAGCGATCACATGAAATTATTTGCATTGATCCTTTGAAAGGCGTGGAGTCACCAATTTGGAAGCGCGAAGGGGTTCCTGCGGGTGCTGATTTATTTGGTGATGACAAGATTTTAATTGTTGCCTTGCCGGCGGGATCACGCATGGGAGCGGCAGAACTTTCTAAACGATCCCGTGATCTGTTCGATTTGGGAACCGATCGAACCGATCGAACAGAGGAACAAAAACTCGTAGCAACGTCGGCAATGATTTTGCGTCAAGCCGACGGACATCTGCTGGGATATCGCTATCTCCCAGCTCCAGATAGACGTTGGACGACAGTCGGAAGATACGTGCTGACATGGCATGAAACTGGCCAGGTAAAAACAATGGTCATGTATGACCCATGGGATGAAACGGCTCTCTGGTCCAAGTCCGTGCCAGCGGGTTCCAAAGGTTGCCTGATTGGCCATGACGAACTGGCGCTGATGCAACCCGATGGCCGATTTGAAATTTTACGACTGATCGACGGAAGTCGTGTCGTTGAGGCTCAGATTGATGCGGAGTCGACACTTTCTGACATTCACGTGTTTCGGTCTTCTGGCCAATACTTGGTAGCCGTCAATGCGCCAAAGCCTGTGCGCTCCAGTGGTGTCACGTACACGCCTGCTCCCAGTGGTCAAGGTGCAAAGTTATTTGATGGGAAAATCTATGCGTTCGATTCAGGGAATGGCCAAATGCAATGGCCCAGTCCGGCCGTGATTGATCAGTATTCGCTTCCCATTCCACAGCCAAGTGATCTTCCCGTACTGGTGTTTTTGCGACACGAACAGAAAAAGAAAACCACGGCAACGGTTATTTGTATCGATCGTCGGGATGGACGAATCGTTCTGTATGAGGAAGGGTTACCAGCGAATCTGACCTCTTACACTGCGATAGGTGATCGTGCCGCTTCGTCCATTACATTACAGCTGAACAATCAACAATTGTCATTTGCTTATAACGACCAACCTCGACCACCCGAACCGCCGGCCCAGACGGGACGTGCATCCAGTTTCGTTCCGGCGAAGGGTACCGTGTTAGGATCGATTTTCAGAATTTTACGTGGCGAGAAAGAGGCCAAGCCGGAAGATGAGTCGGAAACGGACGGCTCTTGAGTTAGCTGCTGGAGATGCTTGCGATTTGTAAATCGAATCTTCCTGGCTGGCGAATCCCTATTCTTGGGTGCGAAGGGCGACGTCCAGACGGAGAGCCTTTGTTGCGGATGAAATACTTAACCTAGAGCACCTATTCCATTTTTTTTGACTGCAAAATGAAAAAAACGGTCCCTGGAAGGCGCCGATAGACTCTATTTTGTTGGTCAGTCAGCTTTGTGCTTTGGCATTATGTCAAAATCTGTCAAAATCTGCGCGGTAAAGTTATCCTATTGAGGGCAATGATCAAGCACCGGGTACGATGAGCAGGCCCGTTAGGGTCACCCGAATCGTTAAAATCAACACGACTGTTCTAATAACCAGGCGTGTTTAAGGGGGATGATGGAGCATCGTTGGTATTTCCGGGCGCTTTCCGAGGAGAACGGAACCGCATCTCCCTGTCAGCGCATTAACATTGTGTGGGCGCGTGGGTTACGTCGTTTACACGATTTTTGATCTGAGCTGGCGGGTGGATATTCCCGCTTTGTGAAAGGCATCCATGAACGAATCCACTCCTACTGAAGAAAATTTGGCAATCAGCCGGCTTGGTGAAGCGCGAGAGAGAATCGTCACTCAACTATCACAGGTCATTGTAGGCCAGGAAGACGTAATCGAGGAGTTATTAATCTCACTCTTTA
>Ga0310124_10002218_pt1 | contig 13418 bp, 12 predicted proteins | sample CB11b_AW_Bot5_MG_FD_203507 | JGI IMG/M metagenome (GOLD analysis project Ga0310124, IMG submission 203507) | Marine microbial communities from Western Arctic Ocean, Canada - CB11b_AW_Bot5 | ecosystem: Environmental > Aquatic > Marine > Oceanic | place: Canada: Western Arctic Ocean | collected...
GTCTTGATCCTGGAATTGAAATGGTCCGAACTCTGCTGTTTTATTTCTTCTCCGATGATGTCCAGTTCGGAACGGACCGTATCTACCAGATTATCCATTGAATGACTCTGTTTTCCCCCTGTTCTGCGGACGCACATTACTGAATTATTTGCCAGATCCCTAGGTCCTATTTCCATGCGCAATGGAACCCCCTTGATCTCCCAATCATAATACTTCTGACCCGGTCTGATGTCTCGAGAATCCAGTCGAACCCGGATACCAGCAGCCTTCAACTCCGAGGTTATCCTCTCGGATTCGGATACCACATCCGATGAGTCTCCCTTCGAGATAATTGGAATCACGACTACCTGAACCGGGGCCACGGGAGGTGGCATGACCAGACCCTTGTCATCCCCATGACTGGCGACTATGGCACCCAATAGTCTTTCGGACATCCCGTAAGTAGTCTGGTGAACGTATTGCTGATTACCCGAGGCATCTTCATATGTAATGTCGAAGGCGCGAGCCCACTGGTCCCGATAGTGGTGTACTGAAGCGACCTGCAAGGTACGGCCATCTGGCATCACAACATCTATAGCTATGGTATACCAGGCACCCGGGAAAGTGTCCCAGACCGGACGTTTGGTCACTATAACTGGTAATTTCAATTCATTCATCAGGTTCTCAACTATTCCCAAATCCTCCTCGATCTGGCGGGTTGCATCGGCCTCATCAACGTGGGCTGTATGGGCCTCAAAGAAGTGAATCTCCCGGACCCTGATGAATGACCTTGTCTGCTTGGTCTCATATCTGAATGTGTTGACTATCTGGTAAGTCTTCAGAGGTAAATCTGCGTGTGACCTGATCCATAATGGGAACATGGTGTACATTGCAGTCTCACTGGTTGGTCTGAGAAACATCGCCTTGTCAAGTTCAGTCTCTCCAGCATGACGAATCCAATAGACCTCATTCGCAAAACCCTCTGGCTCTTCCTCTATCCTAAGTTCGGAAGGGTCAACTCCCTTCTCCCGGGCAGTCTTAAGCAATGAGACCAGCCTGTTTTCCTTTTCCAGTAGATCCTCTGGTATCAATAATGGAAAATTAACCTCGCCGTGATCTGTGCGCTCCATCTCTTGATGTGTTATATCATCAATCAGGCGCATGGTTTTCCAGCCATAGGGCCTCCAGACGTCCATGCCTTTGATGGGATATCTCTTGTCCACTAGTTCAGCGGCCTCTACTATGAATGGATACCATTCTCTGAAGTCCGATTTTGGTGGAATTCCGCGTTTGGCTGCAGCTGGTGTCTTACTCATGCCCAAGTCTTGCTTTATTTTGCTGTAATTAACCCTTGCTCTTCTTTTTCGGGGGTGCCCTCGTCTGCTCAGTATAGGACTCCCAAATCTTGCCTGCTGTATATGGCCCCAATAAAATCAACATAATAGAGAACCCCAGCATTCCTCGGCAGCCAGGAGGTGCCTGTTCATAGTTATCAGGCTGGGTCACCCTTAGCTTGATCAAACCGAACCACGGCAGTTCGCCTCTTGCCATTCCAACTACCCAATCCGGATCAACAGGTTGAACTTTGTTTCGGTTGATGTCAGTATGAGTCACTTGATCCGGGTGTGGATTTCCAGTTGAATCTCCCTTTGTGACATATCCTGAATTTTGAAGAACCTGGCCTTCAATGGTTCCAACCAGTTTGTCATCTCCAAACTGTCTCAGATCGATTTCGTTATAGAAAGTACGTCCGGCCTCAGGTACATGATAGGTCTTATTTTCCACATCCACGTCCACCCAGAACATGGCTCTATGGATAACGGGTGTAACTGGCAGTCCATCTTTTTCTCTTATTCCATTCTTGTAATAGACTATGACGTCCCCATAGTCTCCATATTTCTCGTAGCCCGTGTTCTTTCCTTCCAGATAGGTAACGATATCCTTCTTTCCAGCTTCTTTGACAATGACCAGATCTCCAGTATCTATGGTCCCTAAATGGGTGTAACCCGGTTCTGAATATAATGAATTATTATCATGTTCCATTGAACCTGATTCTATGACCACCATCGGTGGCCAGTTCCCACTATAAACAAAGGTCAGCAAGAACACCATGACAACACTACCTATGGCTATTCCAACGTCCTTTACAGTATCGGGTAAGTGAAACTCATCAGATTTAGTCATCTAAGGATATACCTATGGTAACTTACGGGGTCTCTTGACTTTTTTAACTTTTCGGACTCCCTTACGTTTACTATGGCTGGAACTTGATTGACCGAAATCTGTGGAAAGATCATCACTAACCATCTTGATTCCAGCGTCGTCGTCGTCGCCGTCAGAAGGTGCTTCTTCAGGTGGAGGTGCATTAAAGTCGCCAAGGAGATCGTCCAACGGATCGTCTCCACTCGTATCTTCAGAAGGAGGTGAGGGAGTGAATTGCTCAGGTTCTGGGGGGGCGGCACTTTCTGCCATTTTCATCTTACCACCGCATGATGGGCATTTACCCCACTTTTCCTGGAAAGTCTTACCACAAGAGGTACATGCAAACTCCGATGAACTGCTAGGTTGTGGAGAAGGTGCCGGGACACTCTGGCTTGTATCAGGGGCGGCCTGATCCTTATCGACATATGGATTAAATCCATCTGAACCACCTAATAGGTCGTCTAAATCTTCAGTTCTGGATTTTGGCTCTTCCGAATTTGGCTGGTTAGCTAATTCAGGATTGGATGTCTCTCCTCCCATTTTCTTGCGCTGCTCGGCGTAGAATGCGTCCCTTTCAGCAAACAGTTCTTTCGTTTCGTCTGAATACTCGAATTTTTTCTTTTCTTCCTTTTTCCTACCGAACCAAGCCATGTAGTGCCAGATGCCGCAATAAATAAAATGTTTGGTTTAGAATAGGGGGTAGTCGCCTGTAATCGAATCTATTTCGGAATCTGCTGCAGGACCAATGCCCAGACAGGTGACGGTACCTGCTGGAACTTCAGTCAAACCAGCATCTGTCACAAGACTTGAAACTAAACCAACTTCCCTAGCATGCTGCTGTAAATTCCGGAGGGTCGATTCGTTCTGTCCTTTGACTACCACTTTCTTCTGGCCTTCATCGAACCACTTATTGAAATTGGATGAGTCCGACTTCCTTGATTTGAGGGCACAATTAACTGCGGCGTGGGCCACTTGCGCTGCCATCTTGCCCTTTGATATGCCTAAATCTGTCCTGACAACAACAATCAACTTGTATTCCAAAATCTACTCACCGTCATCACTTTCCCCGCCAGGGTCAATGGATTCCTCCAGAACCACATCTGCGGAGAGGCCTTCGCCTTCACCAGGACGATTGAGTGCTTGATCCAATTCAGCCATCCTAGAGTCGATATCTGCTAAATCTGCGAGCAGTGTCTTTTCCTTCTTCTCGTAGTATTTTTTCATCATCGTACTACCGATATTCTTTCTAGTCTCGGATTCCTGTAATTTATGTTTCACATTGTCTCTATCATGCTTCAAACCTTGAAGCTCTATCAGCTCTGCTGGTATGAATTTGCCAGCTACTGCCAACTCGGACTCGATGCGGAGGCCCGGTGGGGCTCTTGCTAGTGAAGGGTGTATATTGGCCATCCAAGGATAAGCTCCTCGATACCACCCCGCTATGAAAAATAATAACGTAACTAAAAGGAGAGATGTAGTTACAAAAAATGTTTGGAAATAACCTTTGTCTCCATCTGAAATACCTTCCCAAGTGGGTGCAGTCCCAAGAGAAGGATTACCTAAGACAAAACCAATTAGGATTACCACACAAATTGACATTGCCATTCCTAATGTGACTCTGTAGAGTGTGTCAAATTCTCCATCTAATTCGCCTCTTCGAGGGAACATGGCTTGAATTAGGGTATACCCTGGAAGAAATAATACTAGCAAAAGGCCGGCAACTACTCTAATCCAGTTTATCTCTTCCATCAACGCTCCAGATTAAGCCCGTTAAAAACGTCTACCGTTGCCAAAACCTCTACGATAACCATGTGGTTCCGCTCCGTTGCGCCGATATGAAGATTGATGTTTCAGAACTACCCAACGTGGTTTGCATTCGCATTCAAGTCCCTTCAGATTACCCTGGCCCAGTCTGTGTTCCTTAAGTGCATCCAGAATCTTGCCGTTACAATCATTGCAATTATGAGCCCCCCGGCGCGTTCCTCCGCCCGTTGGGTCCGAATATACTTTGGCTGGCAGATTCTTACATCGTTCCAGGACTTCCACGACCGACCACAACCAGGGGGCTGTCCATTCGTTCCTGAACCATAACTTCTCGACCACAGTATTCTTCTGGACATTGACGGGATTAATTGATATTTTGTCTACATAGGGTGCTGCATCGGTCGCTGACTGGACCGCATCTTCAATCGCATCTTTTTCACCTAGATATGGCGGTTTCAACAGAATGTATGCCTTGACCTCAGCTCCATTCTCATGGGCGATTTCGCAAACTTTGACAAAATGTGGCCACAGTAATCTTTTATTCACAGACTTGTCCAGAATGACTGGATTAGACGACTCCAGACCAATTGCAATTTCGATCTTGGGTGAATTTGAATAGGTGAAATGTTTGGGATGGACAAATTCCGGAAGAGATTCTACCAGTACCTTCTCAATTCCCATATCTGCCATATCTGACATTACGTCATTTGCAAAGTCCAGTGGCACCTCTGTCGGATCCAGAAATGATCCCGAGGTATAGATCTTAGCATATCTTTTACCTTTCAGGGAATGACGGATCTTCTTCCATTGTGAATGAAGCATATCATTACTCACTCCTCCTGGAATGGTATCGTTGAAATATCCGCACATCGAACAACCTTCCTTGATCGACCAATAACACCCTCTGGTCCGGAGGATAGCAACTCCGGCTTCTACCACTTCTCCACCCAGAACTTCCTCTTCAGTCCATTTGGCAACTGGTTGATCCAAAGGGTGGTCTCTAGGTATTGATTTGGATTCGTTGACAAATTGGGTCAACGGAACAAAGGCCTTAGGCATGATGTCTTACCTCTACTGCAAGGCCACGCCCCATGGATATCATTTCCTCAGGATTCATCTTGGCAATCCCAACTCCAGTTACTTTCCCGTTTTGTTTGATTACTACTTGATCACCGATGACCCAGTATCCATCATAACTTTTTACACCGACTGCAAACAAATCTCCTACTAACTTGAAATCTTCAGCTGTGACCGATGGTCCGCCATTGGCCAGATACTTTGCCGCGCCTGCAAGGGTCAGACCGAGACCCCCTACTCTCGGTGAGATTGTTGCCAGATCTCCACACCTCAATTTGTAAGGCATATAGCCACTTATTTCGGATTCAATCAGAAATGGGGATGATTTACCATATTGGAATTTAGCAAGTCCAATTGCTTCGCCTTTGGCCCTATCCTTAGAACTCAAAACTGGTATCTCTGCGATAGCTGTACGAGTAAACTCCTGTAAAATCTCCAATCCTGCGAAGGATGATGGTTTTTCAGATTCGGTATCTATTGTATCTACTTTCCTTTCTCTCAGTAATTCGGTTATTATCTTGGATGAAGAACCTGCGTGTACGATTGCTTTGAGGTAATGTTTTTCAGGTTCCAATCGGGAGAACTGTTCCCTCAGCATTTGAACCTCGGACGCACTCCAGTCCCCGGTCACCGCTATATCGTAGTGGGCGGCCGGATAGCAAAATTCCAGTTCACGGGGTACCAATCCCAGAGGGGAGGTTACAGAAACAATGTGCAAGGCCAAGTAATTGTCGACTTCCTTGATAGTATTGTAGAATCGCTTGTGACTGCTGCTCTTGAAATACGGTTTCCGGGCCGAACAGGGAAGAACTAACAACACCATTTTTTTGGCTGGTGGCACATAATCTGATAATCTCTGTTGAAAATCAACAACTGATGGATTTTCAAGGCTCAAATTGTTAGCCCGTATCATGACGTTACGGCGAGCTCCTTTCTCTATTAACAGAGAAGTGGAATAATGCAGAATCTGAGAAACTCGCGGATTATGAAGACTGGTTACTTCCACCAATTCCCTCAAAGTTCCATTCATTATGGAAGTTCGGATCTTCAAAAGCCAGCGTTCAAGTTCCTTTCGATTTTGGGATTGTAAATCCTTTGCTTTAGTGTTAACTTTTGTCCACGAACCGTCAACGAGTGCCCAGCCAGTAGCGCTTCTCAACTCGACATTCAGATCATCAAAGACGTCCACCCCCAGATATACTAGAATTGGCATGTCTGATGGTTCAACTGCCGGAGTATAAAGCAATCTTGAATATCCGGCTTCTTTCCTGAAATCTGATGCGATCTCCACCAACTTCTGAGGATGTAACGAGGCTGCACTGTCCAGAACAGCTATTTCCTCTGACAATTGCAGATAAGGGGCTTTGTTTGAATCGAGACCCAGAGGCCTAGGTGGTAAGTCAACCGATTTAACAATTTTAATCGTTCCACCTGAAATCAAATCTTGCGAATCTGTCAGGTCTTCTCTGGATACTACATGGGGAGTCTGCAGACCGTCGCCTCTCTCTAAAAGACGAGCTAATCCCTCATGAGCTAGAGGTTCCATGCTATACAACTCCATTAAGGGCTATATATTGGAATTCTTTTCTATTCTGATTCTTTCAGTTCTTTCGGAGGTTCTGTAGCAGAGTAATCATCCTTGATACCTTCTCTGGAAACCGCCTCGGCTGCTTCCTGAACCTCTTCCTTGATAGACTCTATCTCAGCCGCCATTTCCTTGGCAGTCGGGATTGGACCTAGAATGTCGTCTGTCTTACCAAGTGCAGACTCCAGGTCTTTGATACTGGATAATTCGCGATCACCGGCCTTCTTAGAGTAGCCAACGTACTCCGAAGCGCCTTCCAATAATTTGGAAATTTCGAATGGAATAACGAATTTGGTTGCTGGACCAGCACCTAACTCTTTCAAGGAATCAAGACTCAATACGGTCAAAGCTTTGGAATCCAAAGCGGAGGCTCCCATTGCTGTTATTCGCAATCCTTGGGCTTCTCCTTGCTTTTCCAAGATGGTCTTGGTTCGCTCTCCCTGAGCTTCCAGAACTTTAGCCTGTCTTACACCCTCGGCCTCGAGAATTCGGGACTGCTTGTCACCTTCGGCCTCGAGAATAGCCGATCTCTTTTGACCGTCGGCTTTCAGGATAGCTGCTCGCCTTTCACGCTCGGCTGAGGTCTGTTCTTCCATGGCGGACTTTACGTTTGGAGATGGGTCGACTTCCCTAATCTCTACATTGTCAACTTTTACGCCCCAAGGGTCAGTCTCAATATCCAATTTGTCTCTGAGGATTGCATTTATCCTGTCTCGGCTGGAGAATATCTCATCCAGTTCCATATCTCCAACAACTCCTCTGAGAGTGGTCTGAGACATGTTGACGATAGCTGACCTATAGTTCGCCACATTCAGTACTGCCTTCTTCGCGTCTGCCACTCTGTAATATACAACAGCATCCACCATCGTTGGTGAATTATCCTTGGTAATCACCTCTTGACGTGGAACATCAAGGACCTGAATACGGAGATCTATCTTGAAAACCACCGTAATCAATGGAACCACAAAATTCCATCCTGGATTGAGCATTGCATAAAATTTACCCAATCGTAGCGCGACTCCAGCTTCATACTGCTCAACCTGAACAATTGTCGTCCATAATATTATGACCGTGACAACGAGCAAAATCAGCAGCAAAACAAAAAACGATCCTACATCCATATTTTCTCCTATTTTCTCCTATTATTTATTCTTTGGGTTTCACGGTCAGAGTAATACCTTCCGCGCTCACAACTTCTACACTAATGCCGACGGCGATTTCCAAATCAGAAGTCGCTCTCATTACCTCTCTCTCTATTCTGACCTTGCCAGATATGGAATCGGGAGATACTGCCTTGGTTACCTTTCCGGCCCTACCTACGTAGGACTGGATACTCATCTCACTAGGTGTGTCAGGGGGTGCAAAGGACTGATAGAATTTTACAGTCCCATACAATGAACCCAAACCAACCACTAGGCCGATGGGTAATAGCCAGATGCCACTTACGATATCAAAAGACATTAAAATGCCTAATGCTATCAAGACCGTGCCTGGTACTGCAACCAAAAATCCAGGCATTGTTGCCTCTACTAGGAAAAGCAGAATACCAATTATGATAAACGCCAGTCCTATTTCAGTTCCCATTAGTTCTTCAGCCATGATTAGCTCCTATCCTATCCACGACACGTGGAGTATATAAGGGATTTTCAAAAATATTTTTTGATGATGAGGTTTACGAATCTCTCCAGTGTTTCTCAAGCTTGTCAAGGGAACGCACAATCACCCCATCATCCGTAAACAGAATAATGCAGTAATCCTTCCGGAGTCCGGGGTGAGACAGCTTTTTACCACCTATATTTATCCCACGAAGTTCGGGACCAAAAGTCACTTTTTCGTCAACTACTCTGTATATCTTACGGCCTGAATCAGACATGTGAACCAAGAAACCCGCGGAGGTCAAAGCTTTGAACCTGTGACGGAGGAGAGAATCCTTCTTTTGCAATTCCTCTGTGTTCTCCGGCCGGAATATTGTTTTGGCACAATCTGTAACCGTTGAATCAGGATGGTCAGCGACAAATGCTAAAACTGCTATATCCAGATCATCTAAGAGACTCATTAGAGGGAATCCTGTACCTCAACACTTCTTACCAAAGAAGGCCATTATGGAGCTTCCATCTGGTGATGAGACATCGGCCATAGTGAAACTGATCAACACTCCCAAAAGAACAATAAATGTGTTCAGGAGTAGAACTCCCATCTCAACTGTGTTTGCCCAGGCAGGCAATATTGGCACTGGAAGGACAGGAGCCGTTCTTGCCTTGCGATACCCCACAAAATCTTTTATTTCTTCATCCATATTCTCACCTGAAACAAGGACCTTGTCCATTATATTTAAAGAATTTTCAAAAATTATTTTTGAAGAATGTTAAAATAACAGTGTATAATCCTTCCTCATGGCAGGTGTATTAGACCTCAACCAATATATGATCCGGGAGAAGTTCTGGAAAATATTCGGTAATAAATTCTGGTTCGAAGACGTTAATGAAAAAAGATATGGTTTCTGTGAACAAAAACGGTTCAAGATAAAGGAAGATATTCGAATATACGTAGATGAATCGAAGAGTCATGAATGGCTGAAGATCAAACAAAAACAAATCGTTGATGCGTGGGGTGGTTATGATATCGTAGATTCTCAATCTGGTGAACATATAGGTACTGTAAGAAGGAAATTTTGGGCATCCATACTCCGTACTAGATGGCATTTACTCGACGCCCAAGGTGTGGAGATTGGGGTCTTAATCGAGGACAGTATGGGATATGCCTTGGCCAGGCGCCTTTTACTTGGCATTCTTTTACCCAAGAAATTTCGTGTCGAGATAGGTCAGGTGCTGGCAGGAGGAAGCGAAATTGTAACAATTAGACAGATGTTCAATCCATTTATCAAGAAAACTGTTGTTAATATTCCGCCGAATCATCCACTTGATAGAAGATTCATTGCTGGTTTGGCTATAGTGATAGCAGCTGTTGACAGCCGTGGAAAATAGTCTGATTACTTACTGAAATATTTGATTGCTGCGCTACGAATAATCCAGACCAAAGTAAAACCAAAGACCATTATTGCATATGTGGAAGAAGACAGATTTACTGTATCATCTGTGGTACCAATCAAGGTCACGATTACCAGAAAAATAACCAGTATCCCTGCGAACCATTGGAATTCCTTTTCCAAATCTTCCTTGGATGTGCTACCGGGTCCAAGATTTTTGACACTGTAACTTACCGCTAGCCAGCTTACGGCAAAGGCACCAACTGCAATTGCTATTTCCGTTGGTTCAGAAGTACCTCCATAAACTAGAAGAATAAAAAAGGCAACGAGAGCACCGGAGGCCCAAGTCAGTTCTTTCTGTAGGTCTTCATCCATATTACTCCTAATGCATTCTGATGCTATATAAGGAATTTTCAAAAATATTTTTTGAAAGGAATATGACACATCTTTATTAAACAATGATTCTGAAGGTGGTCCGTGAAAAATCAACGTGCCGATTACCAAGGCTCTGAATTAAGGCGAAAGGACCTGGTTGAATCACCGGTGGAAATGTTCCGGATATGGTTCGAGCAGGTGGAAGGCATCCACCCCTTCGAATCGACGGCAATGACCTTGTCAACCTCGAACAGGGATGGGAAACCATCCAGCAGAATTGTTCTCCTGAAGGGATACGGTGAGGGTGGATTTGTATTCTACACCAATTACGGAAGTAGAAAAGGTCGAGAAATAGAGGAAAATCCATACGGTTCTCTGAATTTTTACTGGCCAAGTCAGGAGAGACAAGTCCGGATAAATGGAAAATTAAGAAAGGTTTCACATTCACGATCCGAAGAATATTTCCATTCAAGGCCACTTCGGAGCCAGATTGCAGCACTATCATCCAATCAGAGTGGGGCGATTGAAAACCGGGATGCTCTTAAAAAGAAATTTGATGAACTGGAAAAGGAATTCGAGGGAAAAGACGTCCCCTTGCCTGAAAACTGGGGTGGTTACAGGCTGGAACATCGAAGTGTAGAATTCTGGCAAGGAAGGCGTGATCGGATGCATGACCGGTTCGTCTACACTAAGAATGGCACCATTTGGCAGATAGAACGGCTGGCACCCTAATAGTGATTCTAAGTCAGGAATTGTAGTTTTTTTGCGCAATATTATATACCCCTCTTTTCTCCGGACAAATCCTTGTGTCGACTATCAGATGCTAGTCTATGATGCAGGGAAAGTTTGTGCACTCGTTCTTGAAACTTATAGACCGGGGAAGTTGGCATAGGCACTAGTCTCCTCACAGTGAGACATAACGTGTCAATGATTGTCAGATCATACGCAAACCCGGACGAATGTTGAAGCCGACGGCTACAGCAGTTACTACGCCACCTGGTGGATGACTAGGCTCGGTTGCCGAAGAAGGTCGTGCCAAGCAGCGATATGCTTCGGGGAGGCGCATGGAGCCTTTGATCCGAAGATTGCCGAATGGGACTTCCCGAACCCTAGTGGTTCAATCCGAAAGGATGGGGAACGCCCTGAATTGAAACATCTTAGTAAGGGCAGGAAAAGAAATCAAATGAGATGAGGTTAGTAAAGGCGATCGAACACCTCATAGGGCAATCCGAATCTTCTGATGAAAATCAGTAGAAATGTGGAGTTTGGCCTGTTTACATCTTAACACTGTTATCCGAATTTCGTGTGGAACACCGGTGCCATAGAGGGTGATAGCCCCGTAGGAGACACCGTGAAAGATGATTTTCAGGACCCAAGAGTAGCGTGCATTGGATATTGCGCGTGAATACGGGAGGTACTAACTTCCAACCCTAAATACAAACCGAGACCGATAGCGCAATAGTAGCGTGAGCGAAAGTTGTAAAGCATCCCTGGCGGGAGATTAATAAGACCCTGAAATCAGGTGGTTACAGACTGGTATGGCGTGCAAGGGATAAAGCGGTTTACACCGCCGCACCGACGTCATGCCGTTCGATTCGAAAATTGATCCGTGGAGTTCCTATCATTGGCGAGGTTAAGTACGCAGGTACGAAGCCGTAGGGAAACCGATAGCCCGCAGCGCAAGCGAGGGGCAAGGTGCGCTCGCCTGAAGTCAATGGTTGGATACCCGAAGCCGGTCGATCTATGCCTGGGCAGGGTGAAGCCTTTCGGAAGAAGGGTGGAGGCCCGAACCAGTACTGATGTGCAAATCGTTTGGATGACCTGGGTATAGGGGCGAAAGACCAATCTAGACCGGTAATAGCTGGTTCCTCTCGAAACTGCTCGCAGGCAGACCTCAGCAGAGACGGGGCATGCGGTAGAGCACTGATTGCGTGTTTAGGAAGCGAAAGTTTTCGGCATGCTGTCAAACTCCGAATGTGTGTCCGTCGTAGAAGCTGGGCAGTGAGGGCATCGGGGTAAGCTTGATGTCCATAAGGAAAACAAACCAGACCAAAGTTAAGGTCCCTAAGTAACAGCTAAGTGTTAAAGAACAAATAGTGTTTGAAGGCATAGACAGCTGGAAGGTTGGCTTAGAGGCAGCCATCCTTTAAAGAGTTCGTAACAGATCACCAGTCAAGTCTCTGAGCCTAGAAAATGGACGGGACTAAGTTGTTCACCGATACTTTGGGCCACCGAAAGGTGATGCGGTAGAGAGGCGTCGTGCGCGGGTGGAAGTGGGGCCGTGAGGTCCTGTGGACCGCGTTCGAATGATAATCATGGAAATAGTAGTAGCGTAGATGGGTGAGAATCCCATCCGCCGGAGGGGCTAGGGTTCCTCGACGATGTTCATCAGTCGAGGGTTAGTCGGTCCTAAGGTTCCCCCTAACAGGAGGAATCGAAAGGGAAGCAGGTTAAAATTCCTGCACCAATTCACATTTTGTCCATTTCCTGACACATCGGGTCCAGCGGAGCACTCTTGTCTGAGTGTTGCCTTCAGCAATAAATTTGTGGAGTACCGTAATGGTGAGAAACAAACTAAGCTGTTGGGAGGCGAAGTATTTCGCTTCCGCTCTAGCCTGGTGTCCGTGAAAAGGGATCTGGAGTCGTGTGAGTTGTCCGTACCGAGATCTGACACAGGTGCCCCTAGGTGAGTAGCCTAAGGCGTCGCGGCAGAATCCGGGCGAGGGAATTCGGCAAATTAGCCCCGTACCTTTGGTATAAGGGGTGCCAGCTCTGTAGAGAGCTGGTCGCAGTGACTAGGGAGCTCCGACTGTTTACTAAAAACACAGGTGGCTGCTAGTCCGTAAGGATGTGTATAGCCGCTGAATCCTGCCCAGTGGCGGTATCTGAAACCCGGTTACAACCGGACGAAGGACCGCTAAACGGCGGGGGTAACTATGACCCTCTTAAGGTAGCGTAATACCTTGTCGCTTAATTGGCGACTTGCACGAATGGCCTAACGAGAGCTCTACTGTCCCCGCCCGGAGCCCGATGAAATTGACTTACTGGCGCACAGTCCAGTACGTCCCAGCCGCAAGCGAAGACCCCGTGGAGCTTTACTGCAACCTGCCGTTGTGGCACGAGTTGTTATGTGTAGAGTAGACGGGAGACATTACACAGGTGCGAGCGCTAGCTCGTCGCCGAGTCACCGATGAAACACCGTCCTTTTCGATTCGTCCCACTCACCTCTTCGGAGGAACCCCGGTAGGCGGGCAGTTTGGGTGGGGCGCCACTCCCTCGAAAATATAACAAGGGAGCCCAAAGGTCAGCTTAGGTAGGTCAGAAATCTACCGTTAAGTGCAAGGGCAAAAGCTGGCTTGACGTGGTTTGGCAACACAACAAACCACGATGCGAAAGCAGGGCCTAGCGAACCAACCAGCGCCGTTAGTAGGTGCGGTTGATAACAGAAAA
>Ga0310124_10002220_pt1 | contig 13407 bp, 11 predicted proteins | sample CB11b_AW_Bot5_MG_FD_203507 | JGI IMG/M metagenome (GOLD analysis project Ga0310124, IMG submission 203507) | Marine microbial communities from Western Arctic Ocean, Canada - CB11b_AW_Bot5 | ecosystem: Environmental > Aquatic > Marine > Oceanic | place: Canada: Western Arctic Ocean | collected...
CTGTGAACGCCCCGGCAGATTTCAAAGTTCTAGTTATTGGTGCCGGTGTTTCAGGTCTGTGCGCAGCCATCAACCTCCAAATGCTTGGCATCAACTTCGAAGTAGTAGAACGGAACTCAACTGTTGGCGGCGTCTGGTGGGAGAACCATTACCCCGGAGCCGGCGTTGATACACCCAACCATCTGTACTCGTACTCGTTCGCTCCGTTCGACTGGCAAAAATATTTTTGTCTCCGAGATGAACTCCACGCATATCTCGAACACGTATGCGACAACTTTGAAGTACGCAACAACATTCGCTTCGACACTGGTGTGGAGCGCATCGAATACCAAGAGTCGCGCCAGAAATGGCTAGTGACACTTCGCCTACCTGATGGCACATCGCAACAAACCGAGGCCAACGTTGTAATCAGCGCAGCGGGAATCTTTAATCCACCCGTTTTCCCCGACATCGACGGACTGGACGAATGGAAAGGCGAAAAATGGCACACCGCGCGATGGCCTAAAGACGCCGATTTGGCAGGGAAGCGTGTTGCGATCATCGGCAACGGTGCTAGCTGCATGCAGATCGCCCCCGAAATTCAAGATGAAGTCGAATCCCTGACGATCTTCCAAAAGTCCGTTCACTGGGCCGCGCCGTTTGAACAATTCCGAAAAGAAGTCCCCGACCCGATACGCGCCCTCCTGCGCGAGGTCCCCCTGTATCGAAACTGGTACCGCGTCCGGTTGGGATGGACTTTCAACGACCGCATCCACTCAGCGTTACAAAAAGATCCGGATTGGGAGCATCCTGAGCGATCACTAAACGCTCAGAACGACGCACATAGGGCATATTTCACTCAATACGTCGTCGACGAATTAGGCGATAAAGCCCCTGAGTTACTTGAACGTGTACTTCCCACATACCCGCCCTTCGGAAAGCGAATGCTGATGGACAATGGGTGGTACCGCATGCTCCGTAATCCCAAAGTCACGTTGGTAGATAACCACGTCGACCGAATTGAGCATGACCGTCTCCGCACCGAGGAAGGCACTGAATACGAAGCTGACGTGCTTCTGTTGGCGACAGGATTTGACGTGCTGAATTTCATCACGACATACGAAGCCGTGGGACGCTCTGGTGCGTCGTTGACGGATCATTGGGAACAAGACAATGCCAAGGCGTACCTCGGTACTGTCGTGCCTGACTTCCCGAACCTGTTTACCTTGTATGGGCCAAATCTTCAGCCAGGCCATGGGGGGAGCCTCATCTTCGTCGTAGAGATGCAAGTCAGGTACATCATGGACATGATCCAAAAAATGCTTCAAGACAAAATCGGGGCAGTGGAGATCCGCAAAGAAGTACACGACGCGTACAACGACAAGGTTGACCTGGCCCATGAGCAAATGGTGTGGGCGCACCCTGGAATGACCTCTTACTACCGCAACGAGCGCGGACGAATCGTCGTGAATTCGCCATGGAGAAACGTGGATTTCTATCAGATGACGCGAGAAGCCAACTTAGAAGAATACTTAGCTGAACCAGTGGGCGAACTAATTGCCGATTAGTCGTTCAATTCGCTGCTAACAGCAACGAGCACGCTCTTAATATCAGTTTCGCTCACATCTAAGTGCACAACCATCCGGCTGTGATTACCCAACCAGCGTGTTTGCACTCCTCGACGCAAAAGGCCTTGTTCCAGCTCAGGCATCTTCTGAGGGGTACGAACGAAAACCATGTTGGTGTTCTGAGCTTCAAGCTCAATGCCATCGATCTGAGCTAAACCCTCAGCCAGCAGCTGCGCATTCTCGTGGTCTTCAGCGAGACGCTCGAAATGGTTGTCAATTGCGTGGCGCCCTGCAGCAGCCAGCAGTCCCACTTGACGCATCGCGCCTCCCAGCATCTTGCGCCACTTTCTCGCCTCATCTATTAGCGACGCCGAGCCCACTAACACTGACCCAACAGGAGCACCGAGTCCTTTGGAAAGGCAAACAGAAACACTATCGAAGGGCGCTGCAATACCTGCGGGGGGTACTTCCAAAGCCACTGATGCGTTCCACAGCCTCGCTCCGTCAAGGTGGTAACCGAGGTTATGTCGGTCGGCTAGTTCTCGACCAGCTTTGAGATCCTCCAAGCTAATCACTTTTCCATCCGTGGTGTTTTCAAGGCAAAGAAGACGAGTGCGTGCAAAATGTGCATCGTCAGGTTTGATCGCCGCCTCAGCGGCTTCGAGATCGAGCATCCCCGAATCAAGCATCGGAACGGTCTGAGGTTGAATACTGCCGAGCACTGCGGCCCCACCTCCCTCAAACATGTATGTATGGGCGTGATCACCAACCAGATATTCATCACCCCGCTGGCAATGGGCCATTAGGGCACACAAATTTGATTGGGTTCCCGACGAAACAAACACAGCAGCTTCTTTGCCGAGGAGTTCGGCGGTATGGCTCTCGAGGTCGCGTACTGTCGGGTCATCCCCAAACACGTCATCGCCCACTTCAGCTGTTGCCATTGAGCGACGCATCGCTGGAGTTGGTTTGGAAACGGTGTCAGATCTTAAGTCGATCACCCTCTTAATCTGCCACGTAAATCAACACAGACCCAGCCTGAATCTATGAACGGCATCATTGTTTGCCCGATGACCCCCAGAATCGGGGCGAAAATTGAAGAGGTAAACCTTCGTGAAGATCTCAGCGACCAAGTGGTTGAGGAACGTCGAGACGCCTGGCCCAAACATCAGGTTATTTTTTTCGCGACCAGGAACTTCCCACGAACAACACATAGCTTTCGCCGCCCGCTTCGGTGAACTTCACACCCACCACCGTCAACACGCTGAAGTGTCAGTCATACACGCTAACGAAAACTCTCGCTATGTCGATAGCGATGTGGGATCACCGCTGTGTGCAACATTTAGCGACATGGGATTATTTTCCTGGAACCCGTCACGGTTACAGAGTGACCTTGAGCGGAGCGAAGCCTACTTAAGGGCGAACTGCACGTTTCGGGCGATTAGCTAATTCCGCCAGCTTGGGTTGAGCTAACTTCACGAACCGGCACGCTAAAGTTCGCGTTTCACGTGGATCAATGAGATCCACTACATCTCCCTTGTGCGCGGCCTTAAAGGGAGACCGAAGCCGAAGAAGTCTCTCCTCGATTGCTTCGCGGTGAGCAGCCGGGTCGTCAGCCGCTTCGATTTCTCGACGATACGCAGCTGCGACGCCACCTTCGATAGGAATGCCACCCCACTCACCCGATGGCCAACCGAAACGCAAGTTAATGCCATTGGGTAAGCCAATGGAGTTAGGAGCATCAGCAGCGACTCCATAACTCTTGCGGACCATGAACTCAATCTTTGGCACCTGACACTCGGCGGACGCGATGAGCGCGCGAGCGCCGCGCCGCATGGTGGCTATGCGTTCGGCATGTGACCCCAACATAAAGCCAGGCATATCAAGGAAAATCAGAAGGGGCAGGTTAAAACTGTCGCAAAGATCCAAGAAATGGGTGTACTTGTCCGCGGCGTTTCCATCCATCGCACCCGCTTTACTCATCGGATCGCTGCCAATCACCCCAACTGACCAACCATCCATTCGCGCAAAACCAGTGATGATTCCACTGGCGTAGAGCTTCCTCATCTCGAAGAAATCGCCGTTATCAACGACATGGCGAATCAAAGCACGGGCGTCATATCCCTGCCGCCGATTCGTAGGAATTATGTCTAATAATTCTTGTGGCCGACGTTCGGGGTCATCGCCAGTGTCGACCCGCTGAGCGACCTCTCCCACTGTGTTTGGAAGGTAGGAAATGAAGTCGCGGATCTGCTGGAAAGCATCTTCTTCATCCTCAGCCACGTTGTCGATCTGACCACTCTGCACGACATGCATATCCCAGCCGCCAAGCTCTTCTTTAGAAAGCTTCTCACCGATCGCGCGCTCAACTACAGGTGGCCCAGAAGGAAAAATCTGCGACCTTCCCTTAATCATCACCGTGAAATGAGACAGCAGCGCTGCGGCAGCTGGCCACCCGGCAACTGACCCTAAAATTGCTGCAGCCACTGGAACCTTGCCCAGAAGTTCTACCCCTTGGTGCCAGAGATCACCTTGGGGAAGACCCATATGTCCATCTTGCTCGTCCTGCTTGGATGAATGCCCTACACCTTCGCGGAGCTGCACGTAGGGGATCCCATATTGCAACGCCAGCGGTTGGGCAAAATGATGTGGCAACTTGTGAACGTCGTGGGGGCTTCCCCCGGAAATAGTGAAGTCATCACCACCGACGGACACAGGGCGACCCGAAATTTCTCCCAGGCCCATCACGTAGCCCCCCGGAGAGAACTCAACCAAGTTCCCGTCGGCGTCATAATCGGCAGCGCCCACTAAATGGCCCATTTCCAGAAATGAACCTGGATCGCAAAATTTTTCCATCCGTTCGCGAACCGTGTAACGGCCGCCGTCATGCTGTCGCTTGACCCGATCTGTTCCGCCCATTTCGTCGGCAAGGCCTTTGACATACTCGACGTCGTCAATGGCTTTTAACCAACCCATACCGGGCTTCCAAAATTCTCGATTGTGATCTACGGGCACTTGTTACGCCTTGCCGTGGCGAAGCAACTTGCCGGGGAGCGCGGAGTCCGCGGACACAGAGTCTTCTCCGTTCTGCCTAATGACGGTCCCGTTCACTACTACTGCGTCGATGCCCTTGGCATCCGAAACCAATCGGTCAGCTCCCGCTGGGAGGTCATACACCCGCCGTTTACCTTCGTGACCCACGTTCTCCATATCGAACACGACAACGTCGGCCCACCCACCATCTCTTAAGGTGCCGCGATCTTCAATCCCAAATACTTTCGCAGGTCGTTGCGTAAGCATGTGAACCGCTTGCTCGATATCAAAACTTTTTCTCTCGCGAACAAATGTTGAGAGAAACTCTGTGGAATATTTAGCGTCACAAAGCTGGCTTGCATGAGCCCCCGCGTCAGAAAGACCGATGACTGTAGTTGGATCATGCAAAAGCTCATCGATCTCGTTCCGGTCATGATTGACCACATCTTGGATTATGCGCATGTCCAAATCTGCGTCCAGGGCCATGTCAAGCATCACATCGACAGGGTCTTGACCTAACTCGTCCGCTAACTCCTGAACGTTCTTACCTTCCATCGCTGGATCTGGTGGGAACCAAGTAATCTCAGTTCGCGCCCAGCGGTCGCCAATCTTTCCGCCGTTACCAGCTTTTTCTTTGAACTGTTCGCGCCAGTCGCGATCAGCGTAGTAAGCCTTTCGCCCGTCTATGTCGCTTTGGGCTACGGGCTGAAACACTCGCATCCCCTCGTAGATGAACGGCGCCTTCCAACTCATTTCAAACTGGACTGGTTGGACTGCCACCTGAGGGAATACCGGAAGCCCACGCTCAGCTAGCGCGTGAGCTTTCTCAACATCTTTGAGGTGGCTTCCTGGACCAACAGCGCTTGCCAATAACGCGGTCCAGCTCACATTTGCACCAGTGGTTTCCGCAACGCGAGCGAATTCGTCGTGGCTTAAGCCGCGACCTTGGGTCGCTTGCATGATTCCGCCAACGTCGCCGAGCGCTTGAGCGATCTCAATAATTTCTTCAGACGTAGCGAGACGACTAGGAACCGGCCGTCCCTCGTATCCAACATGAGTGCTGGCCCTGCTTGTGGCGAACCCTAAGGCGCCTGCCTCTAGAGCTTCGGTAACCAGTTCGCGTTGTCGGGCGATTTCCTCTTCTGTTGCTTCACGCTCGGTCGCTTCTTCACCCAGTACATACATGCGAAGGGCTGTGTGCCCAATCATTGCTGCCATGTTGACTGCGCACCCGTTGGCGTCCAGAGCATCGAGGTACTCAGGAAAAGTTTCAAAACCCCAGTCACCTAATCCGGCCCGTAAGGCGTCAACACTCATCCCCTCGACGTTCTCCAATGTTCGCATGATCAAATCCCGGTGTTCGGGGCGGGTCGGTGCAACAGAGAAACCACAGTTGCCCATGACGATCGTCGTGACCCCATGCCATGGAGAACAACTAACTAATGGGTCCCAAAGCACTTGGGCGTCATAGTGGGTGTGAATATCAACGAAACCAGGCGCAACGATGCGTCCCGTAGCGTCAATCGTTTGTTGAGCCTCTGCCGGTGCGCCACCCATTGCGACAATACGACCATCCTTGATTCCCAGGTCGCCTAAATATCGGGCGGCTCCTGTGCCATCAACAATTGTGCCGCCTGTGATTTTCAGATCGTAAGACATTTAGGCCCCCTTGTATGGCTGACAAATCGCTAACTCATGTCAGCCATACAAGTTTATCTCAGCGCCCAAGTTTCAGCCGTTTCGGTACTTCAAAGTGATGCTCGGGTCTGGCCGACTTTGGTGTTCAATGGCGGCAGGCGGGGAGGTTGGGCTTCATGTGGAGCGCTCAGCGTAAGCCACATCGCGCCCTTGCCAGTCCAACCCACTGCCTCGTAATTGGAGCTGGACATTCCATTTGGGGAGTGAACTGAGCCACTCGACAAGCCTCCGGCTGACCTTACTTATCTGACGCAGCCCACACTTCGCTGGGAGTGCCAGCCACAGATTTCATGCACCCATATTTCCTTGGGCGTTGGTGCCACACACGTAGTTCAAGAAATTGAGGAATGCGGTTTGTGTCGGCGTGTAAAACTTTTCAAAATATTCGGTCGGAGCTACCGTGCTCGTTTATCGGCCGCGCCGGCCTCTCCGGTAGGATGGGCTGTCAGTTAGCGAAGGGAAAATAGTTTGCCGAAACAGAAGGACGACGCCATCCTGCTCGAAGGTAAGACGGTTGAAGCGCTAAAGGGCGGTCACTTCCGCATCGAGTTGGACAATGGGCACGAAGTTCTTGGCCATCTGAGCGGCAAGATGCGTAAGCATCACATCCGTATCCTTCCCGGAGACCGAGTTCAGGTTGAGGTTTCGGCATACGACCTGACTCGAGGCCGCATTACTTACCGCTACAAGTAGGCCCACATTCGATTTGTGGTGGGTTTAACCAACTGTCGGTTTCGCTGACCATTGACAAGGCGTGAGTACCTGAAGCCAGGCGTAGCTTTCCAACGAAACCTCCAAAATATCTTTCCCTAATTCAGATTTGACCGGTCTAACGGTCCGCTGGAAGAAATTGCTCCCAACCTCTTTAACGAAGACTCCTGGAGTATTCGCACAATCGGGTCCTAGTTCGAAGACCCACGTGGTTGTCCCGTCGTTACATGGAGCGTGACAGGCGTTGTAAATCGTCAGGTCACCGATACCTTGTGCGGCCGAACTTTGTTCAGAGCCGACGAAGGTCAGACCTTGCGAGGAAAAAAGCATTAAATCCTCAGCCTGGGGTGTATTACCTGCATCCATTTGCTGATTCCACAAGAAAGCATCAGGAAGGAGGTCGATTTCCCAGCCAGCAGTAGCTGTGACGACTATTTCTTGGACATCTTCTGTAATTTCGGTGAGGAAACGCAGACCTTCAATAGGGGAGTTGCGATCTGAATACCCGAATGAGAAAACCGGAACCTGGTCGTCGCCCAGCAGTTTGATAAGTAGTTCCGACCCTGGACCATCACTTCTGTAGATGGCTGTTCGGTAATTTGACCACTCATCACCTGCGTCCATGACCTTGGCTCCGTAGCCGCTGATTCTTATGGCCCCTTCACCAATAGAGGTGACGGAAATCGGTGGGTTATACATGCTGGTTTGAGGGCTGGGCGAAGGAGCCGGTGTGATGGTGGTTGAAGGAGCGCTAGTCGGTGGGAGCGACGTAGATGCAATGTGAGAATCTGTTGCCGATGTTTCATGAGACGAAGAAGATGACGCTGTTTCAGGATCGACAAGATCTAGTGAGTTGTCGCCGCCAATTGCCTGAATGATGGCGGCAATGGCTAACAAGAGGCCGACGGTTACGACAAGTAGCCTTGAACGGTTGGGTGCCATTTCCTCCAGAGTAAAGATAACCGCCCCCAAAGGGTGGAATGCCTAGGTCCTGGTAGAAGGTTTCGTTACATCGCAGGTGGCTTGGGATCTACGCTCGAAAGGTGGACGAAACCCAACAAGAACATCAACCCGGAGTCACCCCGTACCTAGAAGGCATCACGGTTCTAGATTTCACCCAATATCTTGCGGGGCCTTCCTGTACAAGACTCCTGGTGGAGATGGGAGCCGATGTAATCAAGGTTGAGTATCCGCCCTATGGCGACCCAGTTCGGCCAAGCCCGCCGAGACGAAACGGAAGATCCGCTTACCATGTGCAGCAAAATCGTGGGAAACGAAGCCTGTCTGTCGATTTGACCAGACCGGAGGGCATATCACTCATTGAGGACCTCATACCCAAGGTCGACATTGTTGTAGAAAATTACAGCCCCGGAGTTATGGAACGTCGCGGCCTTGGTTACCCAAGGCTAAGAGAACTGAACCCTCAAATCATCATGGCGTCCATCTCGGGGTTTGGGCAGTCTGGTCCGCTCTCAGAAAAGACTGCATTCGACTTCATAGCGCAGGCTTACTCAGGATTGATGCACATGACCGGTGAGCCCGATGGCCCGCCAATGCTGATCGGCGCAGGAATTGCTGACACGTCCACAGGTGTGCACGCATTTGCTGCTCTCGGCTATGCGCTTTACCGCCGCGATAGAACCGGCGAAGGGTCTCATCTTGATATCGCAATGGTTGACGTGATGTATCACATGCAGGAATCAGCGGTCTCGGGCCCTTCCCTGTCACCAGACGAAGCTGTCGGTATGCGAACTGGCCGCCACTACGCCCCAGCGAGCCCAGCAGGCATTTTCAAAGGCCCCGAAGAATGGATTGTAGTTTTCGCCTTAGAGAATCAGATCTCAAACCTGTGGGCCGCCTTGGGCCAGCCAGAGTTGGCTGATGACCCCCGGTTCACGAACAACCGAACTCGACTCGAGAACCGCGATGCGTTAACAAAAATCATCGAAGACTGGATGGCCAACTTCGATAATGACCAAGAAGTAGTGGCGACACTCGAAGAGCACCGAGTTCCATGCGGCCCTGTCGTCGAGCCGGTCAAACTGGCAGAGACCCACCCACATTTCCTTGAGCGCGGCACGGTCAGAGAAGTAACGGACCCCCTCGCAGGATCCATGCTGATACCGGGATTTCCCTTACGTTTCTCTGATGCACCGGACCTACCAGACCTTGTGGCAGCAGAGGTTGGGGAACACAACCAGCCAGTGCTTGAAGATTTACTTGGAATGGATGCGCGATCCGTAGCGGCCCTAGAGCAAGACGGAATCCTTTATAGACGACCCCCCCGAACTTGACCTAGCTTTTCGCTATGACTATTTCCAGCATGCCTAACGGAGTTGTTCACTTCGCTCTCGAAGATGGAGTCGGGACCATTACCTTGGACCGCCCTGAATCGCTCAACTCGATGAACGACGATCTCATGCAAGACCTCAGCAGCGCCTTATTAGTAGTGGAAGAAGATGAGAATGTCCGGGTAGTTGTGATCACTGGCAACGGACGTGGGTTCTGTTCGGGTGCTGACCTCAATAATGCGGCGGACCCAGGTCAGACGATGACGAATGTCACCCCAGCATTTTCTCCAGGTGACTTCTTTAATCCTGCGCTGAAGGCGTTACACCACTGCCCTGTGCCAACTATCGCCCGCATAAACGGAGTTGCTGCTGGTGGCGGACTGGGAATTGCTCTGGCTTGCGACATAACCATCGCTGTGAGGTCCACCTTCTTTGTTGCAACCTTTGGGCCCCGTCTGGGGATAGTCCCTGACATGGGCTCAACGTGGAGTCTCCCAAGGCGCACCGGACGTGCTCGAGCTATGGGAATGGCAATGCTTGGTGACCGAATTTCCGCAGAGCAGGCTGCACAGTGGGGCCTAATTTGGAAATGCGTAGACGACGAAGAACTGGATGCAGAGGTCGGAGCGGCGACCGAAACCCTCAAAAGAACTAGCCCAGATGCCATGGTTCGTATTCGCCAATCAATAGACGGCGCCTCCACAGCAGGCTTTGTTGACCAGCTAAGGGTTGAGATGGAGCATCAAGCAGTTCTGATTCCGCGAAACATGACCGAGGGCGCCCAAGCCTTTCTGGAAAAGCGTGACCCGGAGTTTGACGGCACCAGAAAGTAGATAGAACCGCCTTTTGTGACCAACCACTGCCTTGGGCTTGTACTTAGGGTGCTTCGTTGGCAAGACTGTCGATATGTCTGAAACAGCCAGCACAACTAGCACGACAGAAGAGACTCGCGTTGCAGCCGCTCTAGACGCGTTGTTAGGTGACAACGACCCGAAACAGATGAGCTATGAAGATTTCCGTGGTGCCCAATTTGATCATGGGCTCGCGTGGGTTTATTTCGATGAAGGTTACGGAGGTCTGGATGTAAGTCCGGTTCTACAAAAACAGGTGGAAGTACGTCTACGCGAAGCGGGTGCATCGCCGATGAAGCCGGTGATGTTCTTTATGCACCTAGCTGGCCCAACGATCCACACTCATGGCAGCGCAGAATCGAAGAGTCGGTTTTTGAGACCGATGTTCACCGGAGAGGAGCGGTGGTGTCAGCTATTCAGCGAACCCGGGGCAGGTAGCGACTTTGCTGGGCTGGGAACGCGTGCCGTGCGTGACGGCGACTCCTGGATCGTCAACGGCCAAAAGGTCTGGAATACCTTGGCTCATCTCGGCGACCGGGGGATGCTCGTCACCCGAACCGATCCCGAAATGCCGAAGCACCGCGGAATGACCTACTTCGCTGTTGATATGAAGAGCCCGGGAGTAGACGTTCAACCCTTACGACAAATCACGGGTGAAGCTGAATTCAATGAGGTCTTCTTAACTGATGTCGAAATTCCTGAGGCGGATCGAATTGGCGACATAGGAGATGGTTGGAGAGTTTCTTTGACAACGCTCATGAATGAGCGAAACGCAATCGGTGCTGGGACCGGCGGCGGTCCGCCAAAAGCAGGATCGGGACCGGTATCAATCCTCACCAACATGTGGCGTGACACGCCCGAAGGTCTTCGAAGTGACGTGACTCGTGATCGAATGATGCAGTTGTACGTTCGCTCCGAAACGCAACGTCTCACGAACATCCGGGCAGGTGAGAACCGCAAAAAAGGCAATCCAGGACCAGAGATGTCCATAGCGAAGCTGGCGTTCGCCGAACTCAACCAGGATTTGCTAACTGCAGCTGTGGACATGATGGGAATGGCTGGACAAGTTGACTGTGACTACACGTTTCGCAGACCCGAGGATTTGTCGGTAGACGGATCCGTAAACGGAGTGCAGCATGGCTTCTTGAGAGTCCGAGCAAACTCCATTGAAGGTGGGACATCAGAAATCATGCGCAACATTTTGGGTGAGCAGGTCTTGGGGCTACCTGGTGAACCCCGCGTCGATAAAGACATTCCCTGGATTGAAGTTCCTCGCGGCTGAAGACTTGCTCGCAGCGCCCTCTTGACTCAAATTTTAAGTAGACGGCGAATCGTCGGAGCCCAAGTCAACGTGCCCGGTCTGTTGTGAGTAATACCCGCCCCCAGCGTCTTTGCTGCGGGGTGGCCGCCTGAAACGATCGCTACTTGTTGAGTGCATCTAGGGCTTCCGTGGTTGCCCCGAGCTAATGGTTCGCCCCGACCGAACATGCGATTTGGTTCTGTCCAGGCGAGTAGAACGTTACGGGCAGCAAGTATCACGTCTTCAACGCCCTCGAGTCGCCCGATTTCCGATTCAACTAGAGCAAACTCTTCGCCAGTAACGTCAGGCAAAGCGACCACAGTCGCTCCTGTGCCATCGTGTCTCACTTGCACAGGCCAACCAGCACTCTCGGCGTGACGCTTGAGGTCAACACATTCGGGATGTTCGATTGGTTCTTGGCAATGATCACTTACGGTGATGAGAGCGGTGTCTTGCCACTGGGGACGCAGCAGATCCACGAGTAATCCGTATGACTCATCGCTCTTTCGGTATTGAGACATGGCGGCTTCTGATTCGGGTCCATACATATGCATGGTGGTATCTGGTTCATTCAGGTGGAAGAGAAGAAAATCGGCGTTTAGGTCCATGTTCGACGCTGCTTCGATAACGGCTTGATCCTGGGGGTAACCGTAAGCATCGAGCGAAGTTCCATCGAGAGGGGTGCCGACGGGAGGCCAAGAATCGTCAGCGTCTAATGCCCCCATGGTTCCAAGCAGCTTGTGATCGCCAACGACCGCGACGGACCGGCGCCCGGCCTCCATGCAATCATCGAAGACGGTTCGGCCTCGGGGACCACTGTCATAGGTGCGGACGAACTCTCCGTCGATCCAAGCCCAGTTCCCCCAATGTCCTGTTTCGCTAGGCGATAAACCCGTCAAGAAAGCTGCGTGATTTGAGTAGGTGACAGAAAGCATTAGTGATTCGCCTCCGCGTGAAGCCATCGCCCCCTCGGTTGCTTGAGCCCATAAGTTCGGCGTAGTGCTTTCCTGAATGGCTGAATGTGGAAACGCATCAAGAACCGTGAGGACTACCCGCATATCTTCACCGTATGCGACACGGCGTAGCTGCTCGGTCTACCGTGATGATATGAGCGAATTTCTGACCCTGGAACAGCATGGCCAAGTCAGTGTTCTCACTCTTGATAACGGTGAGAACAGATGGACAACCACCATGGTGCGTGAAATCGATAAAGCGTTGGATGAAGTCCAAACCACTGAGGGCCCCCATGCGTTAGTGACCGCTTCCTCGGATCCGAAGTTCTTCTCCAACGGACTCGACCTCGATTGGATCACCAGCAGGGGTGAACATGAAGGTGGAGACCGACGGGTCTTCGGTGACGAGGCAATGAAATTGTTCTCGCGACTCATTACCTTTCCGATACCAACTATTTGCGCGGTCAACGGTCACGCTTTTGGAGCGGGGTTCATGTGGGCGCTGTGTCACGACCAAAGAGTGATGCGTCGCGATAGAGGAATGATGTGTGCGAACGAGATCGAAATTGGAGTACCCATCCCTGAAGCGGAGTTAGCCCTCTTTCATCACAAATTGCCACGCCACGCTTTCTACGAAACGGTGCAGTTTGCTAAGCGGTGGACTGGCGAAGAAGCTTTTTCGGCTGGGTTCGTTCAGGAATTAGCGGACGAAGATGAAGTAACAAGCAAAACCATAGAACGAGCGCAACAGCTGTCACGTTTGGGAGCCAACAGGGAACTCTTCGGTTGGCAAAAAGAACACATCTGGGGGGCAGAAGCGGCTATCAACCGCTCAGACGGACCCGCTTACATGCTCGCACACAACGCCGATTATCCCCATCCCCCTCGAAATCCCTAAAAGCAGTTCTGAGCGATGGGTCGTATCGTTATTGCGCCGCGTCTAATCGGTACCCGTCTCCGTCGGGACGCATTGTTCCGGCAGTTGGAGTACCAAAATGGGTTCCAATAATTAGCGTTTCACCA